>Ga0067045_1028846_pt1 | contig 26780 bp, 21 predicted proteins | sample TerdegcTABiofilm_FD_59184 | JGI IMG/M metagenome (GOLD analysis project Ga0067045, IMG submission 59184) | Combined Assembly of (Gp0054472, Gp0054536) Wastewater bioreactor microbial communities from Singapore -Terephthalate degrading... | reverse complement strand
CCCCATAGGGAAACATATACTTTTCCCTGTAATTCCACTTTAATCCCTAACTTTTCTTTATATCCAAACCTATTAAATGTAACATTTCTACTTTGCAGATAATGTAACATTTCTATTTTGGAACAACAAAATGTAAATGGGGTATTACAAAATTTAGCAAAATGTGGTATAAGGGTATTTTGCGGGGGAGGTATAGATGAACTACTGGGGTTCATCAGGGAGAATGTCCGTAAGGATGATTTGTTGCTTTTTATGAGCAACGGAGATTTTGGCGGACTGGTTAAGGAGACGGTAACCCTTTTGAAAGGAGAGAGATAGATGGAACCCAAATACAGCGTATTTGACAAGAAGATTTCGAAGTCGGCCTGTGAGATTGCAAGAAAGGCAGGTCAGACACTCATCAAGCACTACCTTATTAGAACGCGCAAGAGGCTCAAGATAGAGTTCAAGGGTGACCCGACCAATCTGGTAACGGATGTGGATAAGAAGGTAGAGAAACAGATTGCACAGTATATCGAGACCAATTTTCCGGATCACGGGATTCTCTCTGAGGAGGGGATCAGTTGCAGACCTTCTTCAAAATACCTCTGGATAGTTGACCCGCTCGACGGGACTACCAATTTTGCACACGGATATCCCCACTTTGCAATCTCGATAGGTGTCGAACGGGACGGAGAAGTTATTATTGCTGTGGTCTATGACCCGCTGCGCGACGAACTCTTCTTTGCAATGAAGGGTCTGGGTGCAAGGCTCAACGGGAGAAGGATTCATGTAAGTTCGGAAAAGGAACTCGACAAGAGCCTTCTGCTTACGGGTTTTCCGTATGATATAAGAGTCAGTTATGAAAACAATCTGAATCTCTGGAATTCCTTTGCAATAAAGTGTCAGGCAGTCCGAAGGGATGGTTCTGCCGCACTCAATCTGGCCTATGTGGCTGCCGGAAGGGCTGATGGCTTCTGGGAAATCAAGCTCAAACCGTGGGATACAGCGGCCGGTTCACTCCTTGTGGCTGAGGCCGGAGGGACAGTTACAGACTTCGTAAACAAACCAGTCGATATCTTCGGTAAGGAAATAGTTGCGTCGAACGGCAAGATTCATTCGCAGATGCTTCAGTGTATAAAGGAGACAAGCTGTAAGGAGACCGTTCCGCTTTTGGATGGAAAGAACTTTGAACTCAAGGCCTGAAGAAGAAATAATAGTTGTTGCAAGAAAAGGCAGACTGAGCAAGGGATTCAAATTTCTGATTGCCTTTACAGGGGTGGTCTTCTGCCTTCTCTCTGGCGGGACTCTGGTTCTCTATCTTGTTCTGAACAGCTTTTCGAAAGAGATACCTCTTGTTGATGATATCAGAAAGTATGCCCCGGACCTGGCTACGAAGTTTTATTCGTATGATGACCGTGTTACGGGTGAATTTGCGATTGAGAGGAGGGAGCTTGTAGAGGAGGAGGATATACCGGACCTTCTCAAGAAGGCATTCATTGCCGCCGAAGACCAGAATTTCTATAATCACCGCGGTATAGAGCCTATGGGAATACTCCGGGCCGCACTCAAGAATATCAAAAAAGGGAAGAAGGCGCAGGGTGGTTCGACAATAACTCAGCAGGTTGCAAAGACGTTTGTAGGGAGGGAGAAGACCTATACCAGAAAGATCAGGGAGATGCTCCTTGCGCTGAAACTCGAGAAGGAGTTTACAAAGGACCAGATTCTCTATCTTTATCTCAATCAGGTCTATCTGGGACACGGATTATATGGTGTAGGGGCGGCGGCAAAGGGTTATTTCAGAAAGAATATAGGCGAGCTTACACTCCCCGAAATGGCAATGCTTGCCGGTCTTCCGCCCGCACCGAGCAATTATTCTCCTTTTTCCAATCCGAAGAGCGCATATAAAAGAGCCGTCTATGTTCTGGGCAGAATGGTAGAGGACGGTTACATAACAAAGGAGGAGAAGGAAAAGGCGATAAAGGAGTTTCCGAAGGTCTATGATATAGAGGATTATTTCAGGGCAAGGGCGCCTTACTTTACGGAGCACGTCAGAAGATATATTCAGAAGAAATACGGGGATAAGGCTCTGTACAGGGGCGGGCTCAAGGTATATACAACGGTTGATATCGAAAAACAGACGGCTGCAGAAGAGGCCTTGATAAGAGGGGTGAGGGAGATAGACAAGAGACAGGGGTTCAGGGGACCTGTCAAGCACGTTGAGAGGAAGGATATAGATAATTATGCGAAAATCCTCTCCAGACAACTCAAGGATGATTCTGAGATTCTGCCGCAGGAGAAGTATTTTGCGGTTGTCAGGGAGATTAACAGCAGCGGCAGCGAGGCTACCATTCAGCTTTCGGAAAAGATAACAGGTAAACTGATTGCAAAGGCGTCAAAGTGGGCAAGGCCGTTTGAAAATTCCTCTCCTTATGACAAACTGGAAAATCTTAACAAAATTCTGAAGACAGGTGATGTGATAATAGTCAGGCTGGCTACGAAGGCGGACCTTACTCACGAATGGGAACCCGGGACACTTTTACCCTTAAACAGTGAGATTATCAGCAACCGTACCTTTGCTCTCGAACAGGAGCCGGATGTACAGGGTGCGCTGGTCTCTGTCGACCCGAATAACGGATATGTTGTCGCTATGATTGGCGGATATTCATTCGAATGGAGTGAATTCAACAGGGCTTTTCAGTCCTGCAGACAGCCCGGAAGTGCCTTTAAACCGATTGTATACGCTACTGCGATCGAGAAAAAAGATTACAACCCCGCAACAATAATCGTTGATTCTCCCGTGGTTTTCGATGACGCTGATAATAATATAAGGTGGAAGCCCGAAAATTTTGAGAGTGACTACAAGGGTGATGTTACAATGAGGAATGCCATAGTCAACTCGTTCAATATCCCGGCCGTAAAGACTATGCAGGACGCCGGTATCCAGAACGTTATTGATTATGCGAAGAAACTCGGAATTACAACGGAACTCGCTCCTAATCTCGCCCTCGCGATCGGGGCATCCTGTGTCACTCTGTGGGACCTTACAAATGTTTATACAGTCTTTGCACGTCTTGGTACAAAGGTAAAGACGAAGTTTATCAGAAGGGTTGAGGACAGGTACGGAAATGTCTTAGAGGACAATTCGGATTTTTATGACCCCGATGTTCCGTTTCTGAGGAGAATAGAGAAGGGGTTTGAGACGCTGATGAATCCCCCCGAAAGGGTACTTAATGCAGATAGCGCATTTATTCTTGTCAGAATGCTGAAAGATGTCTGCATGTTCGGAACCGCCGCAGCCGCATCAGCGATAAAACAGCCTGTTGCAGGTAAGACGGGTACGACAAATGACTCATTTGATGCCTGGTTTATGGGTTTTACGAAAAATCTCGTTACCGGTGTATGGGTTGGTTATGACCAGTATGAAGTCCCCCTCGGCAGGAGAGAGACGGGAGGGAAAGCGGCACTCCCTATATGGATGGCTTATACAAGAAAAGCTCTCGAGGGCAGGACGGAGCCCGATTTCTATCCGCCTCCCGGCATAGTAATGAGAAAAATGGACCCTATAACTGGTGCTATTCTTACAGATGAGAGCGCGGGAGGGATTACCGCCCCGTTTAAGAGAACTACTGATTTTGATGCACTTTTGAACAAGCAGAGTGCAAAAGGGACAGACGAACTCTTTAAAATGGACAGGTAGACTGACTCTTTCTTCTTTTAAAAGATTATTCGAAAGAACTGCTGCGGGCTTTGATAAAATATGCAAGTGCACCTGTCATGATAAAGAATGCTGATTCAATTACTACTGCAGTTATCAGAACCTTATTTGTTGCAACTATAAGATTGAAGAGTGCGAAAATAATTACGGTAAGAAAACCGATAACCGCATAGGATGAGATTATTATCCCAAGAATAAAGAAGAAATCCCACATCCCCTTTGTCCTGAGTTCCGAGCGGGCTGTATATACGAATGAAAGATACAAACCTGAAATAAGTTCCAGAAACAACAGATACCCGAATGCAACATAGAAATTAGTACTTCTTGATTCAGCGGAGGACAGAAAGAAAAACAGAAAAGCGGTAAGACCCATAATTACGGCAGTAATCACCAGCGAAGCAATCAGACCTGAAGTTCTTTTTTCCATAAATACTCCTTTGACCTGAATTATTGTAATATTGGATACCTGTTCCGTCAAGACAAAACGATGGCACCTGATATGAGCAGTTTTACTGTTTCAGGTAGTTACATTTCGGAGTGTTTTTATAGACATTGAAATTGCTCTTTGTGGGGAAGATTTTCTCGAGTGCCTTCCACATTTTCGGCGTTCCTGCAAAAAAGTCATAATGCATACCCTGTATGGCACCGCCTATATCATCTGCCCGAAAACACCCGTCATGCACAAAATTGCCTATTCCGTCTACATCCGGTATTAATACCCCATCCCATTCCTCGGCATACAGAACGGTTCCGAAAGGAATAATGGAATTATCCACAGCCCAGGACCTCAGCGGTACGAGCGGGTTTCCCTTCGAGCCCATCCCCCACGGATATTTATTAACATCCAGAACACTGTAGCAGACAATATAACTGTAACTGGCACATTTTCTGCCGCAACTGCAGGTTTTGGCGTAGTTTATCACTCTCCCGTCTGCCAGTTTTCCGCTGCCCTCGATACAAACGGCGTCGGAAAACCTGTATGGTACGTCAGCAATTGCCTTGCAGTTCGAATCATAAAGCGTTGTATCATCTGCACCGGTATAGTCATTTTCATATACCAGATAGTAGTATGTATTCCACATCTTTCCTATCAGGTCTCCCTTATCATTGTCGTTTATGACTGTTATCCTGATTGAATCAGATGCGACTGTCTCTCCCGAAAGATTATATCCCTCAAGCAGGATATTCCTCTCATACCCGACTCCCGAGAATGTATAGGTAAAGGAGTCTTTCCCCGTCGGGTCAAATGCGCTTCCGAGCGGATAACTGTCTGCAAAGAATCTGACTGTTGATACATTTTGTGCGACAAATGTGAAAGTGACAGGGTTTTTGACGGTTGTGCCATCAACGGGAGAGGTAATCTTGACATACGGTGTCTGCAAAGATATATCAGTTGTATCTTCACCTGCAGTATCTCCTCCTGTGTCGTAATTGATATCACTACCGGTATCGGGAATAATTACAGTATCATCTGATTCGGTATCATCTTGCGATAAATCTGTGCCTGAATTGTCTGTAATACCGGTATCGGTTATTCTTTCATCTGCAGCAGTTATATCACTGTATATACCATCCGTCTGTGTGTCTGTCGCCGCATTGTCCGCAAAGAGTATGTCTTCTGTATCCTTAAATCCGGTATCCGGAGTAAAAATATCATTCGGGTTTGTGTCTTCGTATCCCTCTTGTGAATTTTCAGATTCAGAACATGCAAGAAAGAGGGTAACGATAAAAACTAAAAAACAAAACTTCACAAATTTCTCCTTTATAGCTTAACGTAAAATTTTGATAACCAGATATTATTTTTCTTTCTTTTTTTGATTTGGGTTCAACTGTTTTCCCCTGTTACCTTGATTCTGGTCGTATTGTTTGTTTGTTCCAGTTGTTCCTTTGTTAGGATTTTGCATATTGGATTGATTGTCCTTTGGATTAATTTTTTTACTCATAAAAACAACTCCTTTGTATTAAATAATAAAGTATAATACATAAATTTTCAAACAATGAAAGAATATTTGACCAATAAACTATATACATCTTTCCAAAAATGAACTCTCTTATCTACTAAATCATATAACCATATAACAATATTTTTTTCAATCATTTTTTTATTGTCGATAATCTTCTTTATCAAAGTAAATAATTCCTTTTGATGTTGATCCGGTGTGTGATATATAACTTCCGATATGTTTTCAGACAAATTATTATTTTCATATTCGGTTATTATTAAACCAATCAAATGTTTTGGCATACGTTTCCATAAAATATCTAGTATTCTACTTAAAAATATTGGAAATATTTTTGTGGATTTAATTAATTCTATTGCCTTTTCTTCTGGTATTTTTTCCCATATTATATCTGGATATTTTTTATTTGAAATATTTTTATGCTTTATCATATTACCAATTTTTTCCCATGTCTGTTTGTCAATGTTAGAAAGAATATATTGCAATATTTGGTATTCATTGTTGAAAAAATTATTGTTGAAAAATTCTTCTGGGGCTGTCTTAATGATCTCTAATAATTCGTCTTTCTTATAAGCAAAATAATCGTCGTTGTTAATTTTCCCACTATTAATATTACTTATATAATTTTGCCAAAAATAATCAATAACATTATCATATGATATATTTCTTCTGTTACATTCCTCTTTTAATATATCGACAGGAAAAGAAAATGGAAGAGAAAAACTTCTTATAATCGGACTTATTTGTCCGGTCGCTTGATGGACAAAAATAGTAGGTTCCTGAAGAAGAGGATATCTTTCTGTATTTAAGACGCCAAATTTGTCAAAAAGTCTAGAACCCAAAGAATACAACTCCTTTATTATATCATAATTACTATAAATCCCATCATAAGATATTATTTCTAAGACCTTATTTAAGTTTTCAGGAGGACTTTTATGAATCCAGGGGGATAGAGAGGGATCACTATTTTTAAGAGTATCATTTTTGTTGTTAATATATAGATACTCCGAGATAATTTGTGCTGAGAATAAATAACACCCAAGTGTTGTAAGGAAATCATTATTGGTCGAGTCTTTCGTTTGTATATTTATTAGCGGAACAGGAGGGAAATTGTTATATCTTTCAATAACAATTTTCATTTCGTTTTTCCAAATTTCTTCGACTATGCTATTGTCCTGAAATGTTGTTCCTTTTGCTATGGATATACCAATTGCACGGAAAATAGCATCTATGGCTAATACACTATTCGGTTCATTAATATTGAGATGAGCTATAGCTTCTTTGATTTTTGTATAATTATTACTCGAAAATTCTTCAATCAGTTTTTTGATGATTTTGGATGAATATTCCTTGTAAAAAAGAAAATATGTCCAATCTATACCGGATGACTGAAATGTTTCAATAAAAATTTCCTGAAATATAAGATTCTTAAGCCATGTTGAAGTCAATTCATATTGATTACCATCTCTTGATGATAATATCTTATATTTTATTAAATATTTTATGAAGTCATCGCTTATATTCTTCGAGGATATTATAATCTTGCGCAAATCTTCACTTTTGATGCGTTTATATTCTTCATATTCTTCCTTTTTGAGACCTATGTATTTTGCGGCTTTTATCCACTGTTCTTTGTTCATAGATGTAGGCCAGTAATTCATGACTCTGGTTTTTTCTGTTATACATAAAAATTCATGTCCTCTATTTATTATTAGTGAAGTTCTATTATTATTATCATTCGTGTTATTATTCTCTATCTTTAACCTAAAGTACTCCTTAACAAATCTTTTACTGTTTGATAAATTATTTGTTCCAATCTGGTTAATTATGTATAATATTTCTAATAGTTCCTCAAAATTTGAAACTAGTCTAAGTATATCATTTTTTCTATTTAATATGTCATCTTTCGAGAAACCACCTCCCTTTGTAACTCTTTCGCCAAACCATTCGACAAACTCATCAAAATATTCATCGACAGAAGGTGATATTATATTAAACAAATCTGCTTTGTCTTCATCTTTATTTTTAAAATAATAATTAAAACCAACAGGTTCCTTATTAATATTTTCATCTCCAATTTGACTTTTATATGTTCTTTCATTTTGCATATTAATCATAACACATAATGCACTTAATTGTTCTAATTTGCTTTTTTTTATATTATTAAGTTTCTCTGCTTTATCTATTTCTATCCATATTTTGTTATTTGTTGGTTTGTCTAAATCCTCTAAGTTCCCTTTCTTAAACCATTTCCTGTTTTCTAACCATTTTATAATTATTTCCTTCTCAAGGTCAGATTGATATGTCCATCGAGTAAACCTGTATGGGTCGAGTTGTCCAAATACAGGATTATTAAATACTTTAGGTAATCCGGGAGGTAAATCTTCTTTACTCAAGTCAAGTTGAGGAATGTCTGGAAAATTACTAAATTGAATGATAGATGGTTCTTCTTTGTATATTAATCTATTAAATTCAGAAATATCGATTTTTAATTCTCTAGCGAGAGGCTCTATAAATTCTCTGCCTTTCCCTTTCCAATAATCAGTTTTCCCTTTATCTAAGTTTCTTAGTTGATTTCCAAGCGATCGAAATGTTTTATTTTTTGATTTGGGTTTAAGGATCATTTTTGCAAGCTCATCATAACTTTTTATACCTTTACTTTTCATCATCTCTTTTATTGATTCCATTAGCTTCCTCCTGATTCAATAATATTTCACAAAAATTATGTTTTGTCAATATACATGCATTATGCATGCATTATGCATACACAAAATACTGCTTGAATAATATCTGGCAAATGTTAAAATTTTTGATAGATAAGGAGGTAGTAATGAGTTTTGTATTTACCACGCATGCTTGCAAAAGAGCAAAGCAAAGATCAATTTCTTTTAGTCTCATCGATTTAGCGGTAAGTTATGGAAGTATCTACTTTGTAGGTGATGGATGTGTTGCGTATTTAATAGACAAATCTTCTATTAAAATTGCGGAGCATGAGTGCATATGTATGGAAAAATTGCTTGGTGTAGCAGTTATTGTTTCGGGCAAAAATATTGTTACTGTGCAACATACCAGGAAAATTCCTAATCACTGGAAAAGATGGAGGTAATAGTGAATAATAACATAGCGATTTTTCTTGATATTAAAAGCCAAAAGGGATGGAAGCATTTATCACTAGGATGTGCGTCGTTAATTGCAACATTAAAAAGTAAAAGTTTTGGATATGTTGAGGTCATAGAAGCCGATAACTTAGCTGAAATCGAATCGAGATTGTCAAAATTGAATTATATATATAAATCATGCAAAAACTTAAATTTATTAATTGGGGTTTATATATGGTCGGAAAGCATTGTAAGTGAAATATTATCAAACATTAGAAAAAATGGTTTTGAAGGAAGAATTATACTAGGAGGACCATCTGTAACATATAGGGATAAACATGAATTGCAAAAAATCTTTCCAGAAGCAGACATTTTTGTCAAAGGATATGCAGAAGATGTAATATATGATATTTTGATGTCGTCTGATAAATTAAAAATATCCGGTGTTAGTTATAATAACTCTAAGAGTAAATTTGAAATATTGACAAATATAGATATTTGTAAACTTGCTTCTCCATGGCTAATGGATATTATTCATTTAGAAGAGAATCATACAAGTATTAACTGGGAAACAAGGAGGGGCTGTCCATATAATTGCGCATATTGTCAATACCATGGCAATTTACACAATAATATTCATAACAAATTCGATATTAATAGGATAAAAGGTGAGATAGATTTGTTCCATCTGAAAAATATTGGGAGAATATCAGTGGTTGATCCTGTATTTTATCCTGATAAATATTCAATAGAAATATTGGAATATTTTATTAGAATAGGTTACAGAGGTAAACTTTGTCTACATTTAAGAGTAGAACTTATTAAAGATGATTTTATTGATTTGTTTAACAGGTTAAATACTTGTCTGGAAATAGGTTTGCAAACAATTTTTGAAGAGGAAAGTAATATAATTAATAGAAAAAATGATTTAGTCAAATTTGAAAAGGCAATATATGAATTAAATAAAAGGTGTATAGATTATGAGGTTAGTATTTTGTATGGATTACCAGGGCAGACTTACAATTCATTTTCAAAAACAATAGATTTCCTAAAGAAAAACAATGTAAAAAAAATAAGAGCATTTCCATTGTCGATTTTTCCTGGAACTGGACTAGAGAAAAAAATGGAAGAATATAAAATAAAAATTGACAAGAAAAAATTAAATATAGTAGTTTCAACTTACTCTTTTTCTGAGGAAGAATATCATATAATGGAAAATGTCGCTCTTAAAATTAACCGAAAAAATTATAGCGAACAATGAATTAGAATTAAAAAATGATAGTGTTGGCATTTATAAGTTTTTTATTGCAACGGTCCTGAATAAGCGATAGATATCTGGTCGGGGAATTTTTTTGTTAAGAGGTATTGGAATTTTATGGATAAATTACTTATCAGAGGTCCTGTAAAACTTAAAGGCAGAGTAAGGATTTCCGGTGCCAAGAATGCCGCACTTCCCTGTATGGCAGCGTCTATTCTGACAGATGAGTCTGTAAGACTTACCAATGTTCCTGATGTCGCAGATGTAATTTCAACCATAGAACTGATGAGATATATGGGGAGTGATTGCAGTTTTGATAAAGAGAAGAATATTCTGAAAATCGAGGGCGGTAAACTCACAAAGTGTGAGGCCCCTTATGATATTGTCAGAAAGATGCGGGCGTCTTCTCTTGTGCTAGGACCTCTTGTTGCAAAATATAAAAAGGCAAGAGTCTCACTTCCCGGCGGTTGCGCAATCGGCGTCAGACCGATTGACCTTCACATCAAGGCACTTGCACAGATGGGCGCAGATATAAGAAATGAACACGGCTATATTGTTGTAGAGGCAAGACAGCTCAAAGGTATTAAATTCTTTTTTGATATTGTGACGGTAACCGGCACGGAAAATATTATGATGGCGGCTGTACTTGCCAATGGTGTTACGGTGCTTGAGAACTGTGCCAAAGAACCGGAAGTTGTGTGTCTTGCAAAAATGCTAAAAAAGATGGGTGCGAGAATAGAAGGGGAGGGTACAGACAGAATAGTCATTGAGGGTGTCAGATATCTGAAGGGATGCAGCTACAAACTGATTTCAGACAGGATAGAGGCAGGGACATATGCAGTTGCGGCGGCTATCACGAGGGGAGATGTCATAATCGATAACTGTGAGCCGGAGTATTTTGATAATGTGCTCCTGAAACTCGAAGAGGCCGGTTCTGATATCAGACGGATGAAGAATGCCGTAAAAGTCAGTATGAAGAGAAGGCCGAAGCCTTTCGAAATTGTTACTATGCCGTATCCGGGTTTTCCGACGGATATGCAGGCACAGTTTGTGGCACTTGCAACGCTTGCAGAGGGAAGTTCCGTAGTTAAGGAGACGATATTTGAGAACAGGTTTATGCATATACCGGAGTTGATGAGAATGGGCGCAGATATTGAAATCAAGGGAAATACTGCCCACATCAGAGGAGTTAAGAAGCTTTCAGGTGCGAACCTTATGGCGACCGATTTGCGGGCATCGGCGGCTCTTGTGCTTGCTGCACTTGCGGCTGAGGGTGAATCTGTCATAAACAGAATTTACCACATTGACAGAGGGTATGCCCATCTGGATTCAAAGATGAAGAAGATAGGGGCAAGAATAGAAAGGCTCAAATGATGAGTGTGTTAAGGGTTTTCCTGTCGAGAGAAGCACTTATAAACAATATTTCGGAATTTACCCGGATATGCAATGGCTCCGAAAAAATAATGGCAGTGGTAAAGGCAAATGCATACGGTCACGGGCTCAATGAGATTTTGTCTGTGATACGGGATACCAAGGTGCGAAAATTCGGTGTCTTTACCCTTGAGGAGGCAATAAAGGTAAGAGAATACATACCTGATTCGATGGTCCTGATATTTCAGTCTCTCTATAATGATGAGTTGCGGGAGGCCATTGAACGGGGATTTGATATAACGACAGGCTCTGTTGATAATCTGAAAAATCTTGTTGAGGTTATCAAACATACACAGAGCCCGCCGTTTGTCCATCTCAAGGTCGAGACAGGTACAAACAGGCAGGGGATAAAGAGTGAAGATATTGAATATGTATCGAAGGTGTTATCCGATATCAGAAAGATAAAACTCAGGGGAATTTATACACACTTTGCCAATATTGAAGATACAACTGACCATTCATATGCTATGTTTCAGCTGAACAGGTACAAACAGTTTGTTGCCGAACTGAACAGAATGGGTCTGAACTTTGAGTTCAGACATACTGCCTGTTCTGCGGCCGCTATTCTCTTTGCTGAGACTCATTTTGATTTTGCAAGGGTAGGGATAAGTCTTTACGGGCACTGGCCTTCGAAAGAGACGTTCGTCTCTGCCGGACACCTGAATATCGAAAAACCAAACCTTGCACCTGTTATGTCTCTCAGGACAAAAATCATTCAGATAAAAGGCATCAAATCCTCCGAATATATAGGGTATGGCTGCACATACAGGGCAATGAGGGATATGAAGATCGGGATTCTGCCGGTCGGCTATGCCAACGGCTACAGAAGGGCATTTTCAAATAATGCCTACGTCGTTGTGAGGGGTAAGAGGGCGCCGGTAGTAGGAAGAGTCTGTATGAATATCACAATGATTGATATTACTGATATACCTGATGCACAGGTTCTGGACGATGTGGTTCTGCTGGGTAAGGATAACGGGGAGATTATAAGTGCCGAAGACCTGGCTCAGATGTCACAGACTATCAATTATGAAGTTCTGACACAGACAGACCCGTTTGCAGAGAGGGTGATTTATTGAGGGGAGTTCTTTTCGAAAAATTTTTCACAAAAGCAAATGATTTCCTAAACCGTATTATCCCCGACTCGTTCACGATAGCCATACTGCTTACAATTGTTGTCTTTGCCGGCGGCATTTTTTCTGAATTGTTTTATTCTGGCAGCGGGATTACACAATCGGTTTCGAACTGCATTACGGGATGGGGAAGTGGTTTCTTTACCCTCCTTGAGTTTGGGATGCAGATGTCTCTTATTATCCTCTGCGGCTATATTATAGCGGTATCCGGACCGGTCAATAAACTTCTCGTCTCTGTAATCAGATATCCCAAAAGCGAACGGGGAGTAGCGCTGACGGTTGCAGCGGTATCGATGCTCCTCTGCTTTATCAACTGGGGATTCGGGCTTGTGGCGGGGGCAATGCTCGTGAAGACAGCATATTCTCACCGAAGGGGAATCAACTATGTCTATCTTGTGGCAGTTGCATATCTGGGACTCGGAACTCTCTGGCACGGAGGACTCTCAGGCTCGGTACCCCTTCTGCTTGCAACGGAAAATCACTTTCTCGTGGCAAAGACGGGGGTGATTCCGGTAAGTAAAACAATATTCTCTGCATCAAATATTGTTCTGATGCTGACCGTATTTCTGGTTATGCTGTTTCTGGTATATATGCTGTATCCTGCACAGAATTTTGAAGTTGTATCATTTGATGAATCAGGGAAGGGAGCCGGGGAGGGAGAAAAGAGCGAGGAAAGAAGAGATTCATTTGCAAAAAGGATGGAAGAGTCGTATCTTCTGAATCTGGTAATTTTTACACTTATCCTTGTGTATAATTTTATTGATATTTACGAAGGGAAATTCTCTCTGTCATTAAACAGGGTAAATCTTATATTTATTGGTCTTGGGTTTGTATTGCACAAATCACCGTCTGAATTTGTAAGAGCCGCCCAGAGCGGTGTTTCAATGATTACAGGTGTAGTAATTCAGTTTCCGCTTTATGCAGGGATTTACGGGATAATCAAAGGGACGGCGCTACTGAATGTGATAAGTCATTTCTTCATTTCTGTATCATCTGCAAAGACATTCGCATTTATAGTTTTTCTCTATTCAGGGATTCTCAATTATTTTGTCCCTTCGGGGGGTTCCAAGTGGGTAATCGAAGCTCCCTATCTTATAGATGTGGCTGCAAGACTCAATGTGCCCGTAGAGAGGATTGCGATGTTTTATGCGTACGGCGATATGTGGACTAATCTCGTACAACCCTTCTGGGCGATTCCACTTCTGGCTGCGGCAAAAATAGAATTCAGGAAAATAATCGGTTACGAGCTCCTGTTTGCATTTGTTTATGGCATAATTATCTCTTTTGCATCTTTTCTGCTCTGATATTCTGAATTTTGCCGGTTTTTGGACGATTGTGTCCTGACAGATTTTCCTGTTGTCTTTGGTCCTTTTTGGGTTAGAATGGTGATTACGGATAGCATATGAGAAAGAAGAGAAATAAAAGAAAGAAGATTCCGTTTTGGATTGAGCCGATGAAAAAACCCTCCCGTCCGATCGGGACGAAGAAGGGGAAGAAGGGATACGACAGGAAACGGGAAAAGAGAAGACTGAGAAGAGATATAGAGTTTGAGCCGGAGGATTATGAGTTTGAATCATATTAGCGGGAGATGTTTTATTTGCAAAAGAGAGGGAAAAACCAGCAGGGCCGAATTCTTATGTGAAAAGTGTCTGCTTCTGGCACTAAAACATCCGCTCTTTAAGTGTTCGAACTGCGATTCGACGGGAGTCATAACGGAAGAAGTGGCTGCTATGCTGAAATCCCAGAGCGGGACAGAGATTGTACGCCCCTGTGTGATTCTTACAAATTATTGTGCAAACTGCATAAAGGGACTCGAAAAGATTGACCTTAAGATACGGATATACCGGCTGGACAAAAAGAGCTTTTCCTAATTTTTCTCTCTGCCTCTGAAATTTACACGAATTGGGACACCGTCGAATTCAAATCTCTCCCTTATCTTGTTGATGAGATATCTTTTGTAGGCAAAGTGTATTTCTTCGGGGTGATTTACGAATATCGTGAAATTGGGTGGTGCCTCTTCCGTCTGTGCGGCGTAAAAGAATTTTATCATTCGTCCTTTTGTGCCGTGGGGCGGGTGCTCGGTCTGAATCTGTTCGATCAGTGCATTCAGTTCACTCGTTTTGACTCTTCTTCTGAAATTCTCGTCGGTCTTTATTATGAGATTGAGGATATCTTTTCTGGTTTTGAGTTTTAAGGCAGAGTCGATAACCAGCGGGGAGTATGTGTTTGCCTTGAAGATATAATAAAACTCCTTCATAAATGCCTTTTCGTTCTTGTATTTTCTGCTCTTTTGGACGAGGTCCCACTTGTTTGCAAAAAATATTATGCCTCTTCCTCTCTCCTCCGCCAGATTGACGATTCTCTTCGTCTGCTCTGAAATCTCTTCGTTTGCATCGAGCATAATAATTACGACAGATGCCCGCTCGATAGTGGCGATGCTCTTTTTGACCGAAATCTCTTCGAGTTCATCCGTTATCCTTTTCTTCCTTCTGATGCCGGCCGTGTCAATAAATACAAACTCATAGTTGTTGAAGACGAATCTGACATCAACGGTATCTATTGTAGTGCCAGGTACCTCGGAAACTATGAGCCTTTCATCGTTGATAAGCGAGTTTACAAAAGAGGATTTCCCTACATTTGGCACTCCAAGGACTGCGACATTGATGCTCTGTTTTATGTCACCGGCAGACTCTTTCGTCTCTGTATCTGAACCGACGGCTCTTCTGATTATCTCCTCTTTCAGTAGCGAAATCCCGTATCCGGTAGTGGCGGATACGATGAATAACTCACCGAGACCGAGTTTATGAAATTCCTGTGAATTCAGGTTCTGTTCGTATTCATTGTCACATTTGTTGACGACGGTAATTACCGACTCTTTCCTGTCTCTCAGGATATTTGCAATTTCAGTGTCGAATGCAGTACAGCCCTGTTTTACATCCGTGACAAAGAGAATCAGGTCTGCATTCTCAATCCCTTTTTCGATCTGCTTTCTTACAAGTCTTGTGAGATGGTCTGCCTCTTCGGAGACTATGAAACCACCGGTATCAGTCAAAAGTATTTTAATTCCGTTCTCTTCGATCTCGATCTCTTTTCTGTCCCTTGTTACACCGGGGCGGTCGTAGACTATAGAGACCCTTCTGCCGCAAATCCTGTTTAAGAGGGTAGATTTACCGACGTTTGGTCTGCCGATAAGGACTACTTTATAACTCATACCTTTTCATATCCCAAATCAGAGAGGAAGAATCTGTCTCTGTTCCAGTTCTTCTTTACAATGACTCTCAGACCAAGAAAGACTTTGCAACCAAGCAACTCTTCAATCTCTCTTCTGGCAAATGTGCCTATTTTTTTAATCATATCTCCGCCTTTACCGATTATAATCGGCTTTAGGGATTCCCGTGCAACATATATTACTCCGCTGATTCTGACAATCCTTTTCATTTCGTCCTCATTCTCCCTGTCAGATTCGTCAAACTCCTCGATTGTTACAGCACATTCGTAAGGTATCTCTTTTTTCAAAAGATAAAACAATTGCTCTCTTATTAGTTCCTGTGCAAGGAATCTCTCACTCTTAATTGCTATCTGATCCGGGTCATATAGGAATTCACCTTCCGGCAGATATCGTTCAATAGTTGAAATAAGCCTGTCTATATTTGTGTTGTTTAGTGCAGATACCGGGACTATCTCAGAGCCGATCTTCAATTCCTGCAACCGGTTCAGGAGGTTTGAGACTTCGTCATTGCTGATGGTATCGCTCTTGTTCAGTGCTACAATGAATGGTTTTCTGACCTCCTCAATCTTCTTTCTGAATAATTCGAAGGTCTCGTCTTTTTGGTCAAAGATAGAAATATTTTTCGGCTCAACGAGCATTAATATCACATCGCAGTTTTTTATTGCCTCGATAATCTCTGACTGAAGTATATGATTGAGCCCCTCCTCGGCCTTTATAAAACCCGGGGTATCGACAAAGATTATCTGAGTATTACCTGTGGTGTAGATACCCTCGATTCTGTACCGTGTCGTCTGGGGTCTGGGGCTTACAATGGAGAGTTTCTGCCTGATTAACGTATTTAATAAAGTTGATTTTCCGGCGTTCGGGAATCCGGTTATTGCTACAAATCCGCATCTCTTGCTCATACTGCAAATTTAAGCATTTATAGAAAAAATGCAACCTAATTGTATGCTGAATTTACTTGAATATGGATAAAGGCTTTAATATAACCAGAATATCATTATTCGAAAGGAGATATAAAATGAAGCTTACAGCTGAGATGTTGGAATTTATAAAAAAAGATGCTCTTGAGAGATTTTTAAGGTATGTGAAGATTAATACTACCAGTAACGAAGAGAGCGGGACGAATCCCTCTTCTAAGAATCAGTTTGAACTTACAAATCTCTTGAAAGACGAGCTCAGGTCCTTAGGAGTTGATGTGGTGGTAGATGAGTTTTGCTATTTATATGCAACGCTGCCTGCATCAGACGGTGTAAAGGCCCCACCGATAAGTTTTATTGCACATATCGATACGTCCCCGGCAGTATCCGGCGAGAATGTAAAACCTGTTATTCATAGGAATTACAACGGTGGAGAGATAAGGTTTCCGGATGATCCCGGTCTGGTACTGAGCCCGAAAGATTCACCCGAACTTCTGGAATTTATAGGACAGGATATAATCACTGCATCAGGAACGACACTCCTCGGTGCCGATGACAAGGCAGGGATTGCGGCGATAATGACGATGGCGGCGGTTTTTAAAAAATTCAGTCAGCTTAAGCATCCCGAAATAAGAATCTGCTTTACACCTGATGAGGAGATCGGGGCAGGAACGGCAAAGATCGATATCAGTAAACTCGGGAAGATCGGTTATACATTTGACGGAGGGATGATCGGCGAGATCGAGAATGAGTGTTTTGATGCCATGGGTGCAAAGATAAAATTTACAGGTCTCAATGTCCATCCGGGGTATGCAAAAAACAAGATGATCAATGCCGCAGGTATTGCGGCCAGGTTTTATGCTATGCTTCCGGAATATGAGACACCTGAGAGGACGGAAGTCAGAGAGGGGTTCTTTCATCTCCTGAAGATTTCCGGTGACGAGAGTGAGGCGGTCCTTCAGTTTATTATCCGCGATTTTGAGCACGCAAGAAACGAGAAAAGGGCGGAACTATTAAATTCGCTGAAAGATTTCTTTGAAAAGAAGTATCCGGGTCTGAAGATCGATGTGGAGATAAAGGAGCAGTACAGGAACTTCAAAGAGGTTCTGGATAAGACCCCGGAGGTTACCGACTTTGCCATAAAGGCTATCGAGATGGCAGGCATAAAACCTATCAGAAGGGCAATCCGGGGCGGCACAGACGGGGCAAGACTGAGTTTTATGGGGATACCAACACCAAATGTCTTTGCCGGCGGACTTTTATTCCATTCAAAAAAGGAGTGGATACCTGTCGTGGCATTTGAAAAGGCTGTGGAAGTAGGAATCAATATCTGCAGTCTCTGGGCCGAAAAATAAAACCGTTTTATAGAGGGCACCTGTCCTTTTATACCAAAATACTGTCGTTTTTCCGGTATTTTTTAGCGATGTGAGTTTATTTCAGATACCTTTTGAAATGCATCGATTATGGTTTTAAGGTAAACAAGAATCAGACCTGTATCCTCCGGATTGAGTTCACCTTCCTCCTCTTCATTTGCAAGTACCATATTTATATAATCCAGCAGATCCGGTTGCGGGTAGTTCTCCATCATCTTCTTTATGGATTCTGAAAAATCCTCTTCATTCATATCTTCCATTGTATCAAGTAATTGTGAGTTCTGTTTTTCCATCTCACCTATCAGAACCGGCAGAACCTTCGGGAGTGATGAATTCACGCGGGCCATAACCTTCCATATACAAACACCTAAGAATATAAATAATTCCTTTTCTATCATTCCGAAATCGCGATCGGCTGTTGCTTTTAGGTAGGTAAGTAAATAAGGCTGCTCTTTATTCATCTCATTCATCAGTTGAATTGCCTGATCCGGTGTATACATTGATATTTCATTAAATACTGTGTCAATAGTCTCAAAAGAAATGGGTCCCATTATGCCTCCGCAGTATTAAAACCAGTATCGGAATTTTTCTATCACCTGAGATATCATCTGTCAAAGGTATTAATTTTCGCAGCCGGCCTTTTTCAGTTATGAGATATCGGATTAGCCAAAGCAGAAGATATTGTCAGCCTTAATAAAGATTTTTTTCTTTGAGAAGATCGCAAAAACCTGATATTAAACCGTATGCCCTGTTTGCGAAAGGAAAGAAAATGAATAAAAACTACAGATGCCTGCTTGCTGCAATCGTTTATGTCTCTTCCCTTTTCCTAAATTGCAGTACGAATTCCGCCTCAGATATACCGAAAGATGTTTTAGGAGATGCATCAGTTGTGAGTGATGTCTTCTCTGATGTCTTACACGATGTAAATACGGATGAAGGTTATAAGTACGTATATGAAGACATTCCGTTTGTTCAGTATGAATCGAAACTTTTTGATACCAGTGTATCTGTAAATTCGCTTGCAGAGTATAAAAATAAGATAATTGCCGGCCGCGATGATGGTCTTTTCTTCCTTCAGGATGATACCTTTCAGAAGATAGAACTTTTGGGAGATGAGAAGATAATAAGACTCCTGCCTTACAGGGACCTTCTTGTCGTTGTAATGGAAAAGAGAATTATTATTACCGATACCGATAAGATTATTGATTCCAGAGATTTTGCAAATCCGGTTATATTTGCCTCATCTGATAATGTAAGGGTTATTGCGGGAGATTCAGAGCAGCTCTTTATAAAATATGAAGATGGTAAGTTTTTGGAGCAGAAATTCGAATACGGAATCAGGCACTTATGTTATTCGGACGGTTTCTATTATGTGGTGTCACTTAGCAGCATATTGAAGGTTGAGGGTAATTTTGACAAAACCTCCTCTGTCGTCGAAGGGGTTTTTAATTCGATTGATTGTGATACCAGAGGGGGCTTTGTGGCATCGAATACCGATAGATATGTAATCTATGACGGGCAGAATCTCAAATGGGTTACGAAGGAAGAGAAAATGCCCTATCCGAAACTGAAGTCGGTAAAATTTTCACGATACGGTATATTCGGGCTCTCCGATAAGGGCCTTATGCTCTATAAAGAAAACGGGTTGTGGGATTATTTCCACAGCAGATATTATATACCGGACTGGGATGTGAATGATGTTCTAATCGATTCTCCCGGCAATATTCTTGTTGCAACCGCTAAGGGAGTCGGGATGATATCTCCGAAACAGATGACCCTTAGGGAGAAAGAGGGAATTCTATATGATGGTATGAAGAAGAGGCACAACAGAATGGGATTTTATTCCCCCTGTGCGATGAAAAATCCGGGAGACCTTTCTTCCTGTTATACACACGATGATGACAATGACGGACAGTGGTCGGGGATGTATCTTGCAGCGATGTGCTTCAAATATGTTGTAACTAAGGACCAATCAGTATTAAATGACGCAAGGGAGACGCTTGAGGCATTACTGCTTCTGGAGACAGTAACTGGTAAAAAGGGATTCTTTGCCCGCTCGGTAGTAGAGCCAGAACTCTGCGATATTAAAAAACAGAGCGGCGGCGAGTGGCATCTCTCGGACGACGGAAAGTGGTGCTTCAAGGGAGATACATCCTCGGATGAATATGTCGGGCACGTATTCGGTCTTTCTATCTATTATGACTATTGTGCAAATGAGGATGAGAAAAAACGGATCAGAGATGTTCACGGGGAACTTCAGAGATATATAGTGCTCAACGGATATAAGATTGTTGATCTGGACGGAGAAGTGACCACTCACGGTCAGTTTTATCCGGAATGGATTAAGACGACTGGTCAGTTTGGTGATGCGGGATTGAATTCGGCTATGATTCTGGGGGGACTCAGATTTGCATACCATATTACAGGCGATAAGTTCTTCGAAGAACACTTCTATAAACTTGCAAGAGATGAGAGATATTTTGATTATGTAAGAAGGATTCAGGATATCAATACTGCTGTGCAAATAAATCACGACTCTGAGGAGATGAGCTTTCTTGCACTTTTTACACTGATAAGACTTGAAAAAGACCCAAAATTTTTAAAATACTGGAATGAGGGGCTTGAGAATATCTATCAGACTCAGATTAAAGAGAGAAATCCCGAATTTAATATGATCTATGCATTTTTTAATCCGCAAGGTAATTATCATATAGATGATTCTGTAAGAACACTCAAAGAATTTTATCTGCATGGAATTGAGTGGAAGGTATATAACAGTCATAGAGCAGATTATACACTCGACCCGAAGAAGGATAGATTTGGCAGACCTCAATCACTTGAGGTATTTTCTTATAATCAAAAGCGTGTTATAAGATGGGCAGAGAATCCGTTCGTCCTTGATGAGGAGGGTGAAGGGTATTCGGAGCAGATTATGACTCCGTATCTCCTGCCGTACTGGATGGGGAGATTCATAGGCGTTATCAGGTAAGGGGATTTTTATGAATATGTTTCCCTGCAGGGTTTGCAGAAATATGGTGGCGGTTGAGGCAGAGATGTGTCCTCACTGTGGTGCAAAGAAGCCGGCCAATCATCTGTATGACGGGACCGGTATCGATTACAAATCCGGTATCGAGCTCTTCGGTTATCCGCTGATTCATATCGCCTTCGGTAAGGACAGAAACGGTCATCTGAGAGTTGCAAAGGGAATCATTGCGATAGGTCAGTTTGCCTTTGGTCTTATTACTTTTGCACAGTTTGGAGTCGGCATCCTTTTCGGCTTCGGTCAGTTTATTATAGGGATTACCGCCATTGCACAGGTGGCGATTACACTCCTCTTTGGTATTGGTCAGGTGGCAACCGGTTATATTGCAATCGGACAGATTGTAGTAGGGTATTACGGACTTGCACAGGCGGGGCTTGCAAAATATATCTGGACTGCAAAATACAAGGACGCAGAGGCAGTGATATTCTTTAATCAATTGAAGGAGTATATACTAAAATTTTTGGGGTAGTTTACAGTTATTGGTTCACAATTTCAAATTTAAATATTCCTTCTCCAGAACATCCCTCTATAACACAATCACAACTATTTGTGCTATTATTTGTTAGACCAGGTTTAATTTTATAATAGAGTGAATTTATGGTTATAGGTGGATTTAATAATTTAGAAATTTTTGCTCCACATTCTTTGATTGTCTCATCCCAGGTCGAAAGACAGGATTCCAAAAGGCAGGCCTGGCCATAGCTTGGATCCCATTCAATTTCTTCATTTCTTTCAAGTTTTAACAAGTCTATTTCAAATTTGATAGATTTCGTCGTATCAGTGTTCTTTATTGGTTCTATCATAGTAATTGTTCTACTGTCGTTATCCGTAGTGCTTTCTTGAACTACAAATGAATTGGTAGAACTTACTCTTGCGTATATAGTAGCGAAGAATTGCCCATAATAGAATTTATACTGTTTACTCCATTCGTATGTTTTAGTCCCTATATCCTTTTTAAGCTCGGCTTTTACTGAAATTGTCTTTTTATTCTTCTCACTATTTATTATTATCAACAAAAATCTGAATCCCTTTGAATATGTCTCAATTTTATTAATAGTAACTTCCTGACTATTTTTATTAACTTCACCAATTAATCTTTTGTAATTTTCATCTATAATAAGTATCTTGTTCTCCTCAGATAGGTTTTCTGAAGAAATTGTAAGTTTATAAGGTATATTCTGTTCAAAGCCTTTATCTTTTAATCTTAGCATTATTATAAAAGGTTTTGCTGAAAGGCCGTTGAACTCAGATGTAAACACATTATTGTTATTGGTTTCAGGATTATCAATATACCAGTATTTAGCACTATTGATTATAAGTTCTTTTGCCTTATTTATGCAATCTTTGATGTCTGTAAAATAACCATTATCCAGAAAATATTCATTTATAAACCATTCCCACTTCCAGTACCAGTGTATATCATCTGTTGCGTTTTGGATTGCATCCTGCACTGTCTGTTTATTAGATATATTTTCCCAGATTTTTCCTACTATTCTGGGGTCATCGTTGTAATACTTTAATAGATATCCTAAAAATAGTGAAGCGCCATACCCGTGCTGTGATTCATCCTCGGGATTAAGGAAACCATTAAGGATAAAAAAACCAGACAGGTTATTGATTACTTTAGAACAGTATCTTGGATTTTTAAGAAAATATTTTTCGAACCAGACCGAGGATGCCTCCTTAAACCATATATTTTTTCCACCAGTAAATCCTATAAACCAGGATGGGTCATACAGGTCCTGAAGTAGGTGAAAGAGTTCGTGTCCTGCAGAGACCTTAAATTCAGTATCAAAATCAGGCGAACTAAAATTTTCCTCATTTATATCGATCCAGTCATAATCGCGACTTACCTTGCTTGATATTGCAAGTGCCCATCTTTCTATATTTTTCAAGTCTTTGATCTCAATTTTAATTGGGAAGCTCTTTCTTTTTGAAAATGAAAGGCCGAGGTCATTTTCAAGGACAGAATAGGCTTCTTCAAAAAATGTGTTTAGTTTCTCAATCTTTGTTCCAAAGTTGTCTCCAAGTTTCTCTGGTGAATAGGTAAATCTGAAATGATTGAATTCGTGTGTAATCATATTTGTAACCGGTGCAACAAGTATTGTATTTTTATCGGAAGTACTTAGAGTACCGATGGTATTTTTCAGAAATTTGAGATTTGTACTCTCAATATATGGCAGAATCCCTTTTACTTCCTTATTGATTATCTGGCCGTCCAGAAGGGTAAATGTCTGTGTATTTGTATTGAGTGATTGTATAAAATTTGTCTCACCAAGCATAATAAATGAAGAATTCTTATCTGTGATATCCATCTTAAGACTTATTTCAATTGGTTTGTATATCTCTATGGGGAGATTGGTTATCTTGTATATCTTTCCGGCGAGATTCCCTGAATATGGAGTATCGGTCTTTATCTCGCTTATCTCAATCGTTGTAGAACTATTAATAGCCCCTTCAGGGATATTCATTTTGAGTCCCTCAGCCTCAACTACTTTTCCCTTATCATCTATCTGTGTTGTTAGAATCAGTCTTTCATAACCTGCATCCGATGAGATGTCGGAAAAAGAAGTATCTGTTAAATTGTTTGAAGGATTGCTGGAATTGTTATTATCTGAACAGGCAAACAGGTAAAAAAAGGCCCCTATGATTACAATAATAAAAACCTCTCTCTTCATATTTAATCTCTCCCTGTATGTAGTTGCCTTATTTTGTATAATATATATAAACTGATGTGTCAAGCTTGTCTGTTTTTGCAGTTGTAATATTTTATAAATGTATGTTTCTAAAGAGATACCGATTATTTTTATTGTTACAGATTTTGATATAGTTTCTAAAATTGCGTTTATTGTTTTAAATCAGTATTTTTTCCAATGACCAGGATAGTATAGAGAAGACCACTCGACTTCTCTGTTTTTGAATTTTTTATTGATAGTAATCCAAATACAGGTCCTATATAATATGAATCATTATGAAAGAGGAGGCCAAAATCACCTCCATAATAATAGTTGTCATTTATTTCTATAGTTATTTCATCTCTTGAAGATAAACCTCCTAAAAGGAAGTTTCCAGGTTCTTCATATATTATTAAACTCCCCTTTCTCAGTATTTTATTATATCCTGTTCTAAGAGTAAATCTAATCTCAGCTTTTGGTACTGTATATGATAGGTGCAAATGTATAGATGGCTGTGCTGAGATAGAATGGTTAGACATATATAGAAAGTCAAGTCGGTTTTCCATAGCAATTGAAAAATTATTATTATCCTCTCTGAAAGGAAAAGTAATTAGACCGGTCCCTATGCCTAATGCGGAGATATCCTGATTGCTGTTGATAGATTCCATAATACCTGAAAGATTTAAGGTAATATTTGCCTTGTCTGATATTTTGTTTTCAATCTCTATTCCTGCTATACAGGGAGGGACTTCTATACAGGGGAGTGGAACAGGTAAAATGAAATTTGTATATCCTAATAAAAAATTGATGTTTCTTGTTCCTTCTGTTTTATGAAGGCTCCTGGAGGGTACAAAGACTGGTGGGGCAAAGGTTATACAGGAAGTAAACCAATGAATGAATAGGCATATAATTATTGTCAGAATAATTCGATTATATTGCATTATTTCAAATTAATATCAAAACATTGTTTTAATCACAACAAAAAAATCTATAGGCGATATGTTGAAGAAATAATTGTAAGTTTCAGTTTGAATATTTCGAATTTTTGGGATAATAGGCAGGCTATTCAAAGGAGCGATTATGTCAGAAGAGAAGAATCAGGCAGAGACAGAGGTAAAGCAGAATCCCCTAAAGGAGATAATACAGCCCTTTATTGACCTAATTCACGCCCCACGGGCTCTCTGGGGTGTCAATCTTGCCTATACCCTCGAAGGGCTTTCGTATTTCGGGATACTAACATATCTTGCGATGTACTTTTCGGATTATGTCTTTCAGGGGGTTGACCACGCAGATGTCTGGTCACACAATATGGTGATGATTCTGACAGCAGGTATTGCGATATCTATGGTGGTATTGGGTTTTATCCCTGATAAGATTGGTGTGAGAAGGGCTCTGATATTATCTTTCTTTCTGCTGCTGACGGGAAGATTCTTTATTTCTGGTGCACACAGTCTCTTCGGATTCGAGCCCTCCGGTCTCTGGTCGCCGCTGCATCTGATCGTAATGCTCGGGATTATTATAGTGCTGATAGGATATGGTATGTATCAGCCGGCGGCCTATGCGGCAGTGAGACAGTTTACTACTCCGAAGACGGCCTCTATGGGTTATGCAATGCTCTATGCCCTTATGAATGCCGGTTCATCTCTTGTTATGCTCTCGTTCCTGCTAAGGGATGAAAAATTTTTGGGGCTCGGTATCGAGGGGACTTTCTGGGTCTATACAGGTATTACTGCCGTCTCGCTCCTCTCAACATATTTCATTTTATCGAAAAAGACGGTTGAGGAGACAATAAAGAAGGCAAAGGAGGAGACTGAAAGGATCAAGGCTGAAGAGGGGAAGAAAGAGGAAGAGAATGAATCAAAAGGTTCTTCTGAGTCAGAAGTTCAATCAGGCGGGAAGCTTTATATTCCTGTGACTGTCTGGATAATTATTGCTGCACTTATTCTTACTGCCCTGTTCAAACTGCCCGCTCCGGTAAATTACATTGTATCTGCTGTCATTCTGATTATACCGGTAATCATTCTCCTGCTGCCCTCCGCCATCAGGAATCCCGCTCTCAAATGGATTATGGAGCACCCCCTTGCAAATACGAAATTCTTTGTCTTTATTTTCTCCCTGATACCTGTCCAGACGCTCTTTACCTATAACTGGCTTATTCTCCCGCAATATATATCGAGGGCTTATGAAGGCTGGGTAGGAGAGTATTTTGAAATAGCCTCAAACCTGAATCCGATTCTGATATTCGTTCTCGTGCCGATTATAACAGCAGCAACGGTGAAGGCAAAGGTGTATAATATGATGATATGGGGGACACTCGTAATGAGTCTCTCTGCTTTTGTCCTTGCAATCGACCACAATGTTGTAACGCTGGGTCTTTATATCCTGATTATGACAATAGGAGAGGCGATGTGGTCTCCGAGATTTCTGCAGTATGCGACCGAGATTGCACCGGAGGGTAAGGCAGGACTCTATCAGGGAGTTGCACAGCTTCCGTGGTTTCTGACCAAGTTTTTAGTACCGCTTTTATATTCCGGATGGATGATCGAAAAGTACTGCCCGCAGAATGCCTGCACAAAACCTGAGCAGATGTGGTTTATATTCGGTCTGATTGCAGTTATCTCCCCTCTGATTCTGATAGTTGGCAAAAAGTGGCTTTCAAAGGATATGTAATAAGCAATTGTGCCAGGCGAGAAGCACTGGTGCCAGGCATAATAAGCAAAAATCAACACATTTTTGCTTCTCTTCCCACTTTCCTTTCACTTTCCTTTGCTTTGAAGCACTGGTGCCAGGCATAATAAGCAAAAATCAACACATTTTTGCTTCTCTTCCCACTTTCCTTTCACTTTCCTTTGCTTTTACTTACTAATCCCTCTTTTATTGTCCCAAACTTGTCCAAATTTTTTACAAAAATCAGTAAGCTTTTTGCTTTAATACTATAAAAACTCTATCAAATCTATCAACT
>Ga0067045_1028845_pt1 | contig 26782 bp, 18 predicted proteins | sample TerdegcTABiofilm_FD_59184 | JGI IMG/M metagenome (GOLD analysis project Ga0067045, IMG submission 59184) | Combined Assembly of (Gp0054472, Gp0054536) Wastewater bioreactor microbial communities from Singapore -Terephthalate degrading... | reverse complement strand
GGCGGGCGAGGTGTCGCTCGTGGTCCGCGGGCCGCGCGGACGCAACGAGACGGTCCGACCCCGCCGTGAGTCCGACCTGAACGTCTGGAGCTATGCCGACACCCTGCTCAGCGGCCTCTACTCCGTAGCGCCCTCGGAGCAAAGCGACGCCGCCCGCCGCGCTCTGCCGGCAGCCGCGCCGAGCGAGACATTCGCCGTCAACGTCGATCCTGCGGAGAGCGACCTGGCCCAACTCACCCCCGAGCAGTTGCGCGACGACGTGTGGCCCGGCATCCCGTTCGAGCATCAGACCACCTGGCAGGACGTCGAGCCGCCGGCCTTCGGCCGCTCCAGCCGGGCAAGTCCCTGGGCCAAGGAACTGCTCAGCGCCGTAGTGCTGCTCCTGCTGGTCGAAACGTTCCTCGCCCGCCGCTTCGGACATCACGAGACAAGTGCGTGAGCGGTTGGCGTTGCTGGGGAGAAATGCGAAGGGAAAAGGAAAAGGAAGACGGAAAAACGGGAGAAAGATAGATGCGAAGGGAAAAGGAAAAAGAGGACCGGGAAAAGGGGAAAGAGATGAGAGGGAATGAAAAGAACTGGGAGAGAGGTTTCGTACGGATCAGGTCGGTTGCAGGAATAGCTTCCTATTCCTTTCCCTTTTTCCCGTCTTCTTTTCCCTTTTCCCTTCTCTCTTCCTTTCTCTTTTTCCCTGTCCCTTCTCTTAGCCGCAACTCATTTCGCTGAACGCCCCCTATGACTTCCCCTTTGCCTTCCTGGATCGAGCGCCTGCTCGGCATCACGTCCGAGACCGGGAAGGGTACGGCCTGGAGCCTGGAGACTTCGTGGAACTGGCCGCCGTGGCTGAGCGTGCTCGCGTTGGGGCTTGTGGCGGCGATCGTGGTGGCGACCTACGCCCGGGAGAATCGTCGGGCCGGCCGGGCGACCCGCGCGATGCTCGCCGCGGTCCGGCTGGCGATTCTGGCCGTGGCCGTCTTCATGCTGGCCCAGGTCGTTCTGTCGCTGAAGCGCACCGGGCTCCCGTACCTGGCCTTGGTGGTCGACGACTCCCTGAGCATGACCGTGGCGGACCCCTACCCGGATTCGGTCCATAAGGCTCTTGAGACGCGGGTGCGCGAGGCAGGCTTTGATCGGCCCACCCGCTGGAATCTCGCCAGAACGCTCCTGCTGGAACAAGGTGCCGACCTCCTCGCCGGACTGGAGGAGGACTACCGACTCCGTGTGTACTATCTCACGGGTCCGCGGCTCTCGACGGCCGCTTCGACCGAATCGCTTGCCACGGAGCTGAAGTCCACGGAGCCGGCGGGCACGAGCACGCGATTGGGCGCCGCGGTCCGGTCGGTGCTCGACGAGCTCCGCGGCAACGCCCCCGCGGCCGTCGTGCTCTTGACCGACGGCGTCAACACGGAGGGCCCGGGACTCGACGAAGCGGCCGCCTATGCCCGCCGCCGCAGCGTGCCGCTCTACTTCGTGGGCCTCGGCGACGACCGGTCGGCCGACGATCTCCGCCTCAGCGACCTGCTGGTCGACGACCTGGTGTTCGTCGGCGACGTCGTAACGTTCGAGGCCAAGCTCACCTCGAGCGGCTATGCGGGCCGCACGGCCCGTGTGCTCCTGCGGTGCGAAGGCCGGCCCGGCGTCCTGGCGAAGTCCGACGTGACGCTCGGGCCCGACGGCCGCCCTCACACGATCCGCCTCGCGTGCCGGCCGCGGCAAGAGGGCGACTTCCGCTACGTCGTCGAGGTCGAGCCGCTGGAGGGCGAGTTGCAGCGGGAGAACAATCGGGTCGAAAAGCTGGTCCGCGTGCGTAAAGGCCAGATCCGGGTGCTGTTGGTCCAGGCCGATCCGAGTTTCGAGTACCGCTACCTGCGCAACATGCTTGTGCGCGAGCCGGGCATCGAGTTGAAGACCGTCCTCCAGAACGCCGATCCCGAATACGCGGAACAGGATACCGCCGCGCTGGCCGGGTTCCCGATCCGCCGGGAAGACCTCTTTCACTATGATGTGGTGATCCTGGGCGACGCCGACCCGAAGCTCTTGAGCCCCGCCATGCTCCAGAACCTGGCCGACTTCGTCGAGCAGCCGGGGAAGGGCGGGGCGTTGGTGTGCGTTGCCGGGCCGCAGTTCATGCCTGCGGCGTACCGCAACACGCCGGTGGCGAGGCTCCTGCCGATGGAGGCCGACACGGTCCGCAGTCCCGCCGGCGACGCGGCAATCACGGAGGGATTTTGCGTTCAGCCTACGGAGCTTGGGCTCACGACGCCAATGATGCAACTGGCCGACGATCCGGCCGAGAACGCCGCCCTGTGGCGACGCCTCGCTCCGCTGTACTGGATGGTCGAGGCGGGCGACCTGAAGCCGGGCGCCCGGGTGCTCGCGGAACACCCGACCCGTCGCACGCGCGACGGCCGCCTTCTGCCGGTCTTCGTGATGCACTACGTGGGGGCGGGCAAGGTGCTTTTCCACGCGACGGACGAGACGTGGCGGTGGCGGTTCCGGGTGGGCGATCTCTACTTCGCCCGCTACTGGCTGCAAACGCTCCGCTACCTCGCACGCTCCAAGCTCGCGGAAGGGGACCGCGCGGCGACCCTCCGCACCGACCGCCGCGAGTATCGCCTCGGCGAATCCGTGCGCCTTCGTCTGCGGTTCCACGACGAGTCGCTCGCCCCGGCGGAAGACAACGGCGCGGCCGTGGTCGTCGAGTCGTCGGGCGGGAAAACGCAACGGCTCCAACTCCGCCGCGACGGCGTCGCTCGCGGCGTGTTCGAGGGCGGAATCGAGCACCTGCCCCTGGGCACGTATCACGCCTGGGTCGCGGTGCCGCAACTGCCCGGCGGGGCCCCGGCCGCCGATTTCGCCGTCGTCGCCCCGCCGGGGGAATTCGCGCACGTGGAAATGGACCGCCAGGAGATGCAACGGGCCGCCGAGCAGAGCCGCGGACGCTTCTACACCTTGGCCACGGCCAACGGGCTGCACGACGAACTGCCCGAGGGAAACCAGGTGGCCGTCGAGTCGTTGCCGCCGCGTCCGTTGTGGAACTCCTGGCCCGTTCTTGGGGTCTTCCTCGCGATGCTGGTCGCCGAATGGATCCTACGAAAGCGGAGCGGAATGGCGTAGAATGAAGGATGAGGGATGAATGGGACGGCGTGTGGGGTGGACCGAGCGAAGCGAGGCCCGCCGGAGTTTCTCGCCCATGGTAGGTCAACGGCGGGCAAGCCCGCCCGCTACGCGGAGATGGGTCGGAACCGACTTTGATACAGAGATGCTCGCACGGCGTGGAGAAGGTGCGACGTGAGACACCGCCCACCGCCCACCGCCCACCGCCCACCGCCCACTGACCACCGCCCACTGACCACCGCCCACTGACCACCGCCCACTGACCACTGACCACCGCCCACTGACCACTGACCATGTCCCACCCCCTGGAAACGAAGATCGGCGTGCTGCGGGGCCGTGTGCGGCGGTGGGTCGCCGTGTATGGGTTCGGGTACTGGCTGGCGGTCTCGGTCGCGGCAGTCGCGCTCGCGGGGTTGGCCGACTACGTGGTTCGCTTCCGCGACCCGGGGCTTCGCGTGTTGGCCTCGATGGCGGTGGTGGGCGTCTTCGGTTGGGCGGGCTACCGGTTCGTCTACGGTCCCTGTTCCGTGCGGTTTCGGGACGTGGACCTCGCCAGGCACGTCCAACGCCGGTTCCCTTCGCTGGGCGACGATCTGGCCAGCGCGGTGGAGTTCCTCCGGCAGCCGGACGACGATCCCACGGCGGGCTCCGCGGCGCTCCGCCGGGCGGTGGTCGCGCGGGCCGCGGCAGCGGCCGAAGGGCTCGATTTCCGCGAGGTCGTTCATTCCCGCCCGGCATGGCGGGCGGCCCTTGCGGCCGCACTGGTCGGCCTTGCGGCCGCGCTGCTGATGTTGGCCGATCCCTACGCGGCCGGGATCGCCGTCGCACGCCTCGCCGAGCCGCTGGCCGACATCCCGTGGCCGCAGGTCCATCACCTCGTGGTCCGGAACCCGGTCGGACGGGTCGCCCGCGGCCAGGCGTTTGAAGTCGAGGTGGTCGAGGCCGAGGGAGTGCGGCTGCCGGCCGAGGTCCGCATCTTCTACCGGTCCGAGAATCCCGACGGCGACTCCCTCGAAGAGAATGAGACGATGCGTCTGGTCCACGGGATGATGGTCGCGCGCCGGGAGCGGGTCACGCGGCCGTTCTCGTTCCGGGTCGAAGGGGGCGACGACCGCTCCATGCCGTGGCAGCCGGTCGAAGTCGTGGATCCGCCGGCCGTCGCCTCGCTCCGCGTCACGCTCACCCCGCCCGCCTACACCGGCTGGCCGAGGACGATCTCCGACGGAAACCTCCGCGCGCTGGCCGGCACCCGGGCGGAACTCGCCGGATCGTCGACCAAACCGCTGGAGTCCGCGACCCTTCTCCTCGACGGCGGCAAGACCATGCCCTGCCGAATCGAAGAAGACGGCGGCACGGGACTATCTCCGACTTATCATGTGGCACAGCCGCCCCCGGCTGTGCGGAACCTGCCAGCACAGCCGGGGGCGGCTGTGCCACAGGCGGCCGGATCGGCGAGAGGCTCGTGGTTCACTGTCCCGGCTGATGCGGCCACGCCCTGGGTGCTCGAAAAGTCGGGCTCCTACGCGTTGCGTCTGACCGACCGTGAGGGGATCTCCGACGGCCAGGACGCCCGCCGAGAGATTCGCGTCGTCGCGGACGCCCCGCCGACGGTCGCCTTGACCGAGCCGGCCGCCAACGCGGACCCGGTCGTGACGCCGGCCGGTGTCGTCCCGCTGGAAGTCGTCGCCGGCGACGACCTCGCGGTGCGGAGAATTGACCTGGAATTCAGCCGTTCCGACCGAGCGGGTGACGCGCCCGCCAGGCTGTCGCTGTTTTCCGGTCCGAGTCCGCCGAAGTCGGCGGCGCTCGGCTCCCCCGCGCCCGCCGACCGGCAAAGCGTCCGCTACGCATGGAGACTGGAAGGGATGGGACTGGCCCCGGGCACCCAAGTGACCTTCTGGGCGGTGGCCTCGGACTACAAGCCGCAGATTGCGAAGAGCGAGCCGCGGAGGCTTACGATCGTCACGACGGAGGAAATGGTCCAGCGGCTCGCCTCGCGGCAGACGGCCGTCCTCGCCGAGCTTTCCCGTGTACTCCAACTCCAGCGGCGCGGGCGAGAGCGGCTCGCCGCGTTGGAGAAGCGGGCCGCCGAAGCGCCGCGTCTGGCGCAGCTCGATGTCGATCAACTCCGCAGCGTGGAACTCAGTCAGCGGCAGATCGAGCAGGCCCTGTCCAGCCGCAACGACGGCATTCCGGGTCTGATCCTCGGCCTGCTCGCCGACCTGGCGAACAACAAGCTCGATCCGCCGCTCGTGCGACGGCAAATGGAATCGCTCCTGGCCGCCCTGGAACCACTGGCGGCCGACGAACTCCCGGCAGTGGCCCGGGAGTTGACCGCGGCGATCAAGGCGGCCCAGGCCCTGCTCGACCGGCCGGACGTGACCGAAGCCGGCGGCGGGGCTTCGTCCTCGGCGCGTGGGCCCATGGCGGCCGCGGGAAGGCACCAGGACGCGGTCATCGCCGCCCTGGAACGGATGATCGGCGAACTGAGCCAGTGGGACCGTTTCCGCCGCTTCCCGCAGGAACTCGGCCAACTGGTCCACGAACAAGAGGAAGCAGCCCGCCGGACCCGGGACCTCGCCCGGCGGACCCTCACCAAGCAGCTCAAAGACCTCTCGCCGCAGGAGGCGGCCGAATTGGCCGAGGCCGCGAGGCAACAAGCGGCCGTCGCCGACCGTTTCGACGCGGTCCAGCAGGCGATGGACCGGGCCGTCAACGCCTCGCCCGGCGATCCCGCCGCCGCGGATACCGCCGACGGACTCCGCCTTGCCCGCGAACTCAACGTCGGCAGCCGGATGCGTTCGGCCGGCGAGCAGATCCGCACCAATCAACTCGGCCAGGCGACGCAGGACCAGAAGCAGATCGAGGAGGGCCTCCGCGAGATGCTCGATTCCCTCTCCGGCCGCCGGCCGACCGACGCGAGCTCTCAGCCCTCGCCGCAAGACCGGCAGACCCTGGAGGACGTCAAGCGGATGCAGGAGGAGATCAACCGCCGCACCCAGGAGTTGGAGAAGTGGCGTAGCGCGTCAGGCAAGTCCGGCGACGAGGCCCGTCGGCGGTACGAAGCCCTCGGCGACCAGCAGTCGAAGCTCGGCGACCTCCTCAAGCGGATGACCGCGCCGGCCCCGGAGTCCTCCCGTCCCACGGAGACGAAGCCGTGAAACAAAGCCTTGTCGCGATCCTGATCGTGTTCGCCGTGGCGACGTGGGTTCAAGCCGCGCCCCAGCCGTCGGACGCGATCGACCGGGAACTCTTCGCCCCGGACCCGAAGAAGCCCCCCGAGCCGGCGTCGCCGGCGTCAAAAGGCCAGGTCGGCCCCTCAGCCATCGTGGCGGAAATGCTCCAAGCCGCGCGTCGCATCCGCCAGTCGGATACGGGACCCGTTACCCAGGACTTGCAGCGCCGCATCGTGGCCGGGCTGGAAGAACTGTTGCGGCAGGCCGGCCAGCAGCAGGGTGACTCGTCGCAGACGGCTCGGGCCAAGTCGTCGCAGCAAACCAAGGCGGAGTCGCGGCAAGAGTCCGGGAGGGAACGGGATACCGGGAAGCCGAAACCGGGGGCTCAGCCGAATCCGGGCGAGGCGCCGTCGGGCCGTGACTCGCCCAACGCCGCGCCGCTCGACGCCGCCGATCGGGCAGCCCTGGTCCGCCGCGTCTGGGGCGACCTGCCCGAACGACAACGTAACGAAATCCTCCAGCTCCAACCGCCCGAGGAGTTTCTTCCAAAATACGAACTGCAAATCGAGGCGTATTTCAAGCGATTGTCGGAGCCGCGGAGCGGAGTGGCAGGCAGCGGGAGTGGCGATCGGAGGTCCGAGTTCGGAGATCGGCATTGAGCAGCGCGGTACACCGGAGCAACGCCGTCGTACGTTCCTCGTCTTGCCCAGGCGTTTACGCCCGGAGCATGAAGGGCGGCGTGCCATTACGCGGGTGTGGCATGCCGTCACGTGGCGGAGCCGCGGGCCGGCATGGAACGTTGGATTGTGATTCCCATGCCCCCTCGACGTTTCGTACCGCGCGTCCATGCCACGCCGCCGCCCGGGTCGCGACCGTGGCATGCGTGCTCCTCGCCGCAGCCCGCCCGGCCCTTGGCGCGGAGGACGCCGAGAAGGCGGCGTCGAAGATGGTCACGCCCACCGCCCAGCGGGCGATCGACCAGGGACTGGCCGTCCTGGCGGCCCGGCAGCATGAAGACGGCTCGATCGGCTCCGGCAGCTACCGTGGCAACGTGGCCGTGGTCTCGCTGGCCGGCATGGCGTGGATGGCGGGCGGGAGCACGCCCGGGCGCGGTCGCTACGGGCGGGAGATCGCCCTGGCGCTCGATTACGTCCTGGCCAACGCCCAGGAGAGCGGCTACCTCAACCATGCCGCGTTCGCCCATCATGGCCCCATGTACGGCCACGGGTTCGCCACGTTGTTCGCGGCCGAGTGCTACGGCATGTCGCCGCGGCCCGCAATCCGCGAGAAGCTCGCCAAGGCCGTCAAGTTGCTCGTCGCCTGTCAGAGCGAGCAGGGCGGCTGGCGTTACTACCCGCAACGCATGGACCCCGACATTTCTGTGACCGTCTGCCAGATGATGGCCCTGCGCGCGGCCCGGAACGCCGGGATCTTCGTCCCCGCCGGGACAATCGACCGGGCAGTCGATTACGTGAAGAAGAGCCAGAACCCCGACGGCGGATTCATGTATATGCTCTCCCAAGGCGGGGAGAGTGCGTTTCCCCGCTCGGCCGCCGCAGTCGTGGGACTCTATTGCGGAGGGATCTACGAAGGCCCGGAAGTCGCCAAAGGGACCGAGTATCTCCTGCAATTCACGCCGAAGCCGGGGGTGGTGCGCCGCGAGACCTACTATTTCTACGGCCAATACTACGCCACGCTGGCCCTGTGGCAGGCCGGCGGGCCGAACTGGGACCGCTGGTACCCGGCCGCACGCGACGACCTCGTCGCCCGCCAACGTTCCGACGGCACCTGGATCGACCCCATCGCCCCCGAATTCGCCACGGCCATGGCCTGCCTGGTCCTCCAGATGCCCAACAACTATCTGCCCATCTTTCAGAGATAGCGACGGGGAGGCCGGGCTTCCAGCCTGTGACCGAACAGCCAAGATGGCGGTGCTACGCCGGCGATTAGTCTTCGGGGAGAAGGACTAGCGTATCCGGGTCGCCGGCGAGCCGGACGGCGAGTCTTCCGCCCGGCTCGGCCCGCATCTCGATCGCCGTCGCAGGGCTTCTAATCCAGCCCGACGGATCGGGCGCCTGCCGCCCGTAATCGCCCTCGTGGAGGACGAAGACCTCGGGAGTCTTCGCATCGCGGTCGAGGATCCAGACCTCAGGGACGCCCAAGCGGGCGTAGAAGGAGAGCTTCTCGTAGGACTCGTCGTCCGGGCTGTGAATCTCGACGACAACCTCCGGAGGACCATAGAAATACTCATTGTGATCGATGCGGAAGCGGTCCGGCGTCAGGAGCACCAGGTCCGGGATCCGGTAGTCGTGCCGCCAGTCCCTCTGGCCGGAGAGATTGATCTGGTGATAGACCTTGTTGCCCCCCGGACGGCCCCAGTGCTTGCGTAGCCACGCCTCCAACGAGAATTCGAAATCCTGGTGTTCACGATTCGGCACCGGCGGCATGTGAAGCACCCCCTCCCACATCTCGTCCCACTGATCGGCCCCCGACCGGGCCCGCCACTGCAGGAGCATCTCCGGGACATCCGCCACGACCGCCTTCATAAGCCGTACTCCTCCGGGGGCCCACGCCCGCCATCGTTCATTCTACCAAACGCCCCGGAAAGGGAGATACCTTATCCATGTCGGTTCAGGGAGCGCCACGGAGAACGTTCCCTACAGTACCACCCAATATGGGTGTCATTCGCTGAGTCGCCCCAGGCCGAATCTGCCTCGATAGTGTACGATGGAGGAGGGATGGGGACCGCGGCCAGGTCTCGAATGGCCCCGGACGATTTGCTCTGTAACGCGGCCCGCACTGAAGCGTAATTGGGATAGACGCACCTCGCGCGAGGATGAGGCGATGACGACGCACGCCGGTCCGGAACAGCGGCGGGGGTGGGTCCTTGGGGTACTCCAGAGTTACGAAGGCCCCCTCGTGCGGTACGCGCGGCGCCTCGTCGGCGACGAACACGCCGCACGCGATATCGTACAGCACGCCTTCCTGCGCCTGTGCGACCAGTCGCCGGAGGAACTGGAGGGACGCGTGGGCCCGTGGCTGTTTGCCGTTTGCCGGAATAAGGCTGTAGACACCTTGCGGTCGCGTCAGCGGGCCGGGCCGACGGGCGATGTCGAACTCCCGCCTTGCCCGAGCAAGGAGCCCGATCCGGCCGCCGTGGCCGAACGCCGCGACTTGGTGGAGCAGATCAACCGGCTGATCGCCGAACTACCGCCGGGCCAGCGGGAAGCGATTACGTTGTGGGCGGAAGGGCTGGGGTACCACGAGATCGCCGAGGTGCTCCAGACCACCGAAGGAAACGTCCGCGTGCTGATGCACCGGGCGTTGAAGCGTCTGCGTCAGCACCCGTTCGCACAGCAGTTCGACGCCGAGCGAGAGGCCGGTGGGGTCCGTCGGGCGGAACCGGCCGCCAGCGAGGTCCAGAGATGAACAACGACCATCACGAGAATCGCGGCGACCGGGGCTTCGATGCCTCGGTTCAGGAGGTCCAGGAAGCGAGGCGGACGGCGTATGCCTTGCACCAGGTCAGCGGCCAGGAGCGGGCCGAGGTCGAGGCCGAACTGGCCGCCTCCGAGACGGCCCGCCGCGAGGTCCGAGCGATTCGGGCCCTCGCGGACCGCGTGCGGGAAGCGGCCCGGGCAGCAGACGTCCCGCCGTCGGCGGCCCTGCGTGCGGCGTTGGAGGCTCAACTCACGCAGACGCCGCCCCCTTTGATCGAGGTTCCGGCCCACGATCGAGAATCCTCTTGGCAGCCAAGGATTGGGGACCGCCGCAACTGGCGGACCTGGGCCGCCGTGGCCGCAGCGGCATGCCTGTTGGTGGTCGGGACGGTTGGCTTCTATGTCGGACGAGGCCGGCCCGCGGACATGGCCGTCCGAACCGGTGCCTCGCCGCAGGACGCCGGCCAGATGCCTCACGCCGGCCGCACGGCGTCCGGAGAGAGCCTCGTTGCCGCCGGTTCACCCCGGTCGGGCGTGGCCGGCTCGCCGGATACCGAAGGGGCAGGGAAGGGCAGGGCCCCGGCTCCTGAAGAGCCGAAGCCTTCGAACATCGCCGTGGCACCGGTGGCCGACCCGCTTGGGGTATCCCAGGTGCGTGCGCCCGCACCGGAGCAACTCGCGGTGGAGTCGTCGATGCCCGGCCCTTCGGCTCCGTCGCCGGAGGCGGCGGGGCAGGGGACGAGGTTCCCTGTCGTGCCGCCGGAGCCTCCCCCGTCTATGGTCGCGGCCAAGGCTCCTTCCTCGTCGGCCGCCCCGGGCGAGGCGTTGGCCGGAGCGGGGTCTCGGGGGTCGTCCGGAAGACGCCTGCCGGCAACCGATCCCGGCTTCCTCTGGCCGGTCGGACCGGTCGGACCGGTGTTCATGTATCAGAAGCCGCCCGAAATCACCGTCCCGCCTCCCAAGCAACCGCCCAAGCAGGCCAAGGGGGCCGTGTTGCCCGGCGGGTCCGAGCCCTTCGGACAAAGGGAAGCGTCGCCGGCTTCTGGCGTGACGACGAGCAATGGGAAACATGCCGGCGCCGGGACGACCGACATCTCCTTGCCGCCGGGAATGCGACCCGGTACGACCGACCGAAACGACGCCGCCAAGGCCGGCAAGAAAGGCAAGCGGCCGTCGTCGGCCTCGCCCGACGACGTCACACCCGAGGAGCCAGCGCCTTCCGAAACGGCTGAGAACGATTTCCTCCCGGCCGAGAGATTCCCCTATTCGACCTTTTCGCTGGAGTCCGACGCGAGCGTCTACCCGGGGATCGCCCGGTTCCTTAGGGCGGGGCGTCTGCCGCCGGTCGATCGGGTGCAGATCGAAGACATGGTCAACTTCTTCCCCTACGACGACCCCCAGCCCAAGGGAGACCTGCCGTTCTCCATCGGCGTCGAAACCGCGGAATGCCCCTGGGCTGGCGGGCATCGCCTGGTGCGGGTCGCTATTGTCGCCCGGCGTGCCCCGGCGAGCGAACCGGAGGCGGACGGGGCGGGGCAGGGCAGGGCGGCCCAAGGAGCTACGGAGGCGACGCTCCCGATCGCCAACGACGTGCGCGTGCAACTCAAGTTCGCTCCGGCCCGCGTGGCGAGCTATCGACTCCTCGGATACGACGGTCCGCCCGCCGCGGCGAAGACGAACCAGGGGGGGGCTCCTGCCGGGATCAGCGTGGAGCCCGGCCACACGGTCACGGCGCTCTACGAGGTGATCCCCGCCAAGCCCCAACCCCCGGAGCGTTCCGCGAGCGAAATTCGCGTGTCCAAGTCCCACCGCCCGCCGGACCGCGATCTGACAGCCGTCGCCCGATCCGAGGAACTCCTCACGGTGCGACTCCGTTACCAGCGGCCGGGGGCTGAGCAGTATTGGCTGCTGGAGTGCGTGGGAACCGATTCCGGCCAGTCGTTCGCCGCAGCCTCGCGCGACTTCCAGTTCGCCGCGGCCGTGGCCGCCTTCGGCATGGAACTCCGCAGGTCGCAGTTCCGCGGCGACATCTCCCTGGAAGCCGTGGCGCAGATCGCCGATTCCGCACGGGGCGAAGACCCCGGCGGGCTGCGCGCGGGACTGGTCGAACTGGTCCGCATCGCACGGCAACTCGGAGCAGGACGGTAGGGCACCGGGAAGAGACATCCTACTCCCTCCGAATCCATGAGGGGCGTCTCTTGGTATCTTTGCGACGGAGGGACCGTCCCTCCCCAGGGTGCCCGTCTGGATGTGCGCCCCTAAGTCATTTCTCTGACGTAGGTTACGTCTGAGGGACTTGTCGAAAGGGCGGCGATCGCAACAATGGTGATCGAGTATCCGGGAATTCGACAACTCAAGCACCAAGGATAGGATCTGCCGTGGCCCCACGGCCCGGCATTCGCCTACGAAAGGAAAGGTTCATGTTAAGCAAGAAGATGCAAGAGGCGCTCAACAGCCAGATCAACGCCGAGTATCACTCCTCGTACCTCTATCTCGCCATGGCCGCCTACTGCGAGCGGCTCAATCTGAAAGGGTTCGGCAACTGGTTCCGAGTCCAGGTCCAGGAGGAGATGGTCCACGTCATGAAGTTCTTCGACTACGTGCTGGACCGCGGCGGCGAGGTGTCGCTGACGGCGATCGAGGGGGTCCCGGCGAAGTGGGCTTCGCCGCTGGCAGCCTTCGAAGGAGCGTTGGCCCACGAGCAGATGATCACCGGGCGGATCAACAAGCTGGTCGACCTGGCAATCTCCGAAAGCGATCACGCGACCAATGCCCTGTTGCAGTGGTTCGTGAACGAGCAGGTCGAGGAGGAATCGTCGGCCGATCAGATCGTGCAACAGTTGAGACTTGCCGGCGAGACGCCGACGGCCCTCTTTATGATCGACCGCGAACTGGCGCTGCGAGTGTTCACCCCGCCGCCCGCTGCGGCGACATAGGAAGTAGGATGGAATGAACTTGCCCGCCCCAAGCCCACGGGTTGCAACCCGTGGGCTTCCCGGCGTGGCAAGAAGTCAAGCCGTTGCGTTACCGCGTCTCAGAAGCGGAGGCGGTGCGGGACGAAGTTCTTCAGGCGGTCCATCAGCCCGCCCGACCGCTCGGCCTCTTGCGGCGTGCGCGGGCCCCGGGCGGCTGGTTCGTCGCTCCGCGCGAGCGGAGAATCGGCCAGGCGCACGTGCTCCAGCAGGAACTGCGGCCAGTAGCCCTCCAAGAGGTGGATGCAGTCGGCGACCTGTCCGTTCTGAAGCTGCACGTCGGCGGGTGTGATCAGTCGCAACAGTCCTTGTTGCTCGCGACGACTGAAGGCCAAGTCGCAGAGCTGCACGTCGTCGATCCCGACTTCGCCCGGCCCGAGCAACTCGAATCGCAGGCGGACCGCGCTGAGTGATTCCAGCGGCAAGTCGTTTACCTCGGTGACGAATTGACCCCACTCGGCGGGAATCGGACGGACGGACTCCTGCCCGTCGGCCGCCTGGCCGAATGTGGCAAAGCGATAGAAGGGACGGCCGGGGGTCTTCCCCTCGATGGCAAGCCTCACGGGCGGCTGGCGGGCCGCGTCGGGGGTGCGGAGCCAGACCGACACGGCCAGCCGGCCGGTGGTCGGCGGGGCAAACGCATGACTCACCAGGCCCCCCACTGGCCCCGTGCTCGTCAAACGCACCGATTGCGGTCCGTCGTGCCTCGACGACGTGTCGATCCCGACGCTCACGCCGGACGGCGTAAGAGGATACCAGCCCGGGACCGGGGCCTGTGGCCCGGACGTTTGGTCGAAGCTCGGGTTCTCCAGGACTTCCAGCAGGGGAGGGCTCCGCAGGGCGGCGGCCCGATACCCCAGATCGCTCACGCGCCTTTCCAAGGCCAGACGGACCTCTTCCGGCCAGGAGACCACGGGCCGGGACAACCGCACGCCGGGCGTGGAGAAACTCACGGCGATCAGGTCGTAGGCTTCGAGGTCCACCTCCCAGAACGCGCCGTCGGCGTCGCGCCGCAAGGGACCGGCCGACCGCGAGCCGGGCAAGGCGTCCATCCGGCAGCCCGGCACGGCGTCCACCCGAACCCGCACCCTCGCCGCGAAAGGGGCATCATTGACCACGTAGGCGTAGGTCCGGTCGTTCCACGTCCCCGATCGCATGGTGATCGGCTGCCCGACCGCCGCGTCGGCGACCGGCTCCATCCGGACCGGCGGGAGGTTCCGATACACCGCCACAAGACCGCGGAGCGAGTCTTCCTGGCCTAGCGGCAGGAGCCATCCCCCGTCGAAGAACACCTGCGCGTCCAGCGTGGCCAGGCTGTGGACGAACCGCCGCCGGTTCTGCCACGCCGACGGGACCGGGTGCGATGCGAGCCACGTGTAGCAGGGTTTGAACGGGCATTTCTCGTCGAACGAGGGAATGCGGACCTCCAACGGCTTGTGGAAGAAGAGGCTCCCGGGCATCGCCGCCCCCTGGAAGTAGCGATCGACGTCGGGCATCTGCCGGATCTCCAGATCGACCGCACGCCGCGCCAGCGACGATGTGGCGCGGATCCGCTCGGGCCGGACCAGCAGGATTCCGTCGCCGGGGCCGTACTGACGCACGTCGATCCCCGCACGCAAGAAGGTCTCCGCGAGCGTCGCCTTCTGCGGCAGGGCGGGTTGGAGTTCGCGTCCGAAGTCGGGATTGGAGAAGAGGTCCGTGGCCGCCAGGTAGAGCGGGAGGTCCTTACGCACGGCCCCCAACTCGGCCCGCACGCGGCGATAGAAGAGCGTCAACTGGGCGGCCCGCCACTCCAGCCACTTGGCCCGCCCCTCCTCGCTGAGGAACCGCGCCCGCTGGGCAAACCGCGTGGGACCGTCGCCGGGGACACGAAGGCCGGCGTCGGACTGGAATCGGGCGATGGTGTCGTCGTCCACGCCCCAGGCCGGCCCGAGCAACTGGGCATATCCGTGCGACGAAAGCTGGAGTCCCAGGCCGGAAAGCGACGGATGCGTGCCGTAGGTGGTTGCCAACTCGCGGACCACGGCGAGCATTGCCTCCTGCACGCGGGGATGGAGCACGTTGTAGTAGGGTGCCCGGCCGCGCTCGGCAGGGTGAACTTCCGTCCAACTCGCCCCGTCCGCACCGACCCAGGCGATCCCCACCGCGTCCGGCCCCCCGCGCCGCAGCACCGCCTCGAGTTCCGGAAGCGGCGAAGCAAACTCGACGCTCGGGATGAGTTGGAGCCCCTCGCGGTCGAATAGGCGGAGGAGCATCTCCAGCACGTCCTTGCGAACCGGATCCTGCCCGGTGGCCAGAAACGCGCCGGTATCGTAGCGCGGCGTCGGCTCGACGATCGCGCTGGGGTAGATCGTGCTCCCGTCGGCCAGGACCGAGAGCATCAGCCCGTTGTGGCCTACGTGCTGGAGGTGCTCGACCAGCCGCGTGCCCGCCTCGTAGAACGTGACCCAGTCGTCGAGGCTCAGATCGCTGGTGGAACCGAGGGCCTCGCTGGCGCCAAAATTCTCGGGCACCAGCGGCCGATCCAGGTAGCCGGCCCAAAGCCGCGACGGCACGCGCCCCTCAGCCGGCAAGACCCGCGGCAGATGCCGCCAGCCGGCCAGCACGCGGATCTTCCCGTAGACCGCCGGCTGGCGGTCGCGGAGATTGGCGATCAACACGACCGGCGCCTTCGTCCGCGGCCAGAAGACGAGCCGATGACGCAGCCACCGCGACGGCGTGCGAAGACCGGCCACCTCTTCGGCATGGTCGATCCCCGAGTCCAAACCGACCGGGATCACCGCCCCGGCCGCGTTCGGCTCGATGATGCTGATTCCCAAGGTCTGCGGAATGTCGCTCGGGTAGTCGAGCTCCAGGACGTGCGGCTCGCCCGGCTTGAGCGACGGCGGTAGCGGGTAGGCCTCCCAGCTTACGTCGCCGGAGTTCGCGTTCGGCGCCAGTTGGGCCACCGGCCCCAACGCATGCTGCCACGTCCTCAGGTTGCCGTTGCCCAGAGGCTCCTTCCCGAACTTCGGCAATCGCGGGATCGGCGGCAGGCTGGTGAACTTCATCCACCACTTCGGATTCGCCGGATCGATCTCCACGACCGCGCTGAGACGCGGCTCCGTGCCCCCGTCGGCGGCGATCCGCGACGCGCCGAGCACGACCACCTGGATCGACCGCTCGGCCAAGGGCGACTTGCTCCCGAGGGGAGACCGGACCGCCTGGGCCCAGGGAATCTTCGTCGGTATCGTGGCCGTGACGACCACGTCGTACACGCCTTCCGAAACATTCAGCGGCAGTTCCAGCGGCAACGCCGCGGCCTGGCCTGCGGAAATCGTGTGCTCCTCGGCCAGGACCTCTGGACCGCCCCGCGCGCCGCAGAGCTGCACCTTGATCCGCACCTTGCTCCCCGGATCCACAGAGAGCAGTTGGGGGTGGAGATGGAACTTCAACGTCTCACCGGGAGCAAAAACCAAGGACCGCCTCGCCAGCCGTACCCGCAGCTCGTCGCCGGGACTGCGGCGCACGACGAGCCGATTCCCTTGCTCGTCCAGGTCTGCGTTGAAGGGGCCGCGGACCAGATCGGCGAGCCGGATCTCGAGCCACGAGGAAGGCCGCCGGTCGTCGCTCCCGCGGAACTCGACGAAGAGGCTCGCCTCCAGCGGCGCGGTCACGCTAACGTCGACGGCGTCGTAGGTCCGCGCGCTCCGCTGACGCACGACAAGACAACCGCCGGCCACGTGCGGCGGCGTGCGGCCTTTGGCCCGATCGCCGCGAACGACCGTGACCTCCGGCGACTCGGCCTCCAGCCACATCGAGCCCACCTCATCGGTCTCGACGCCCAGGGCCACGGGCTCGGCCAGGGTTCCGTCGCTCAAGGCGATCCTCCCTTGCCAAAGCCGCTCCGGGCCGCCACCCCAGGCCAGTCTCAGGCGCAGGCTCTCGGCCTCGGCAGAGGCCGCAGTGCAAAGCGAGATCGCCAGCGCGGCCGCCAGCAAGATGCGGCAGTCCACACCGCCTGCCCCCCTGGTGACGGGGACCGGCGGCCCGAACGATCGTCTCGGACCTCCCTGTCCGAACATCGTCAATAACGTCGCCGCAAAGACTGTGTACGTTTAAGGTTTGGAATGCTCCCGGGGCGAGGATTATAGTGCGAAATGGCCTGCCGAGGCCACCCCGGATTCCTGCGTTTCCCGTCGTCCCGAACCTCCCGCCCCGCGTTCGGTACGATGGCACGAGATCCATGCCAAAGGCAAGGGTAAGATAGAGAGGACTTCTCCAGTTCCGGGTGCGAGAACCACTTTGGACTGCGGCGACTTGTCGCCGCTTTCCCTGGGTTGACAGCACGTTGCGACGATCCAAAGCGGCGACAAGTCGCCGCACTCCAAAGGCGCATCTGCCGCGCTTCACACCCAAAGCCGGAACCACCGGAAAAGGAGATGGGAAAACAGGGGAAAATGGGAAACCAGAGGGCGTCTCTATTCCGACCGCATGATCAGCGGATTCCGGTCGGAAAGATAGGGGATCTGCCCACAACAAACGGTCTGCTCATATTGGGAAAGCGTTGCTTCCATCGCTTCGACGACCTCGTGACATCGGTTGGCCACGTCGTTGGCCGCCCAACGGTCGTCAGGACGGAGGTAAAGCTCGGGCCGCGATGCCCGACGAAGATACCAGGCAGGCGTCACCATGGCGCGTTCGCTGTCGAATCCCAGGATTCCCGCCAGGTCATGCCCCCCAGCATCCTCCCCTCGCAAGATGGGAAGGAGACTCGTGGGCACACCAGGAACCTCCAGCGACACGCCAAAACACTCCGCGAGGCTGGGGGCAAAATCGCTTGGCTGAACCAGTCTTGGAGACCGATCCGACGCCCCCAGTCCGTCCGGGAACCGAAGGAACATCGGCACATGGACCAGCTCGGGGTACAGGGCATCGCAGCACGGCCCGACGGCGAGATGCTCCCCTAGAGGGAAGCCCCGTGCAGACACGACGGCCAGAACTGTGTCGCGGCCGATCGGACTGGATTGGAGCCAGTCGAGCACCACGCCCAGGCAGGTGTCGAGCACGGCCACCTGCGCCGCGTAGACCTGCAAGCACCCGAGCAACTCGTCGGGGTCATAATCCCGCGGCAGCATCCGGCTCGGAACGGTCACCGTCTCCGGCGGCTCCGGGTCCCCTGCCTCCCAGTGCATCGTCCGCAACTCGCGTGGGGCGTCCCATGCCCGGCCCAGGGCCCCGAAGTGACACCAGAGCAAGGTGGGTTCTCGCACCGAATCAAGCATCTCCAGGGCCTGCGCGAAGCACTGCCCGAACAGAGTGTCTTCCACGGTTGGGGCAGGGGAGTCCGGCTCCGGCAAGTGGAGTTCGACGATTTGGCCGAACGAACTGGCCAGTCGATGACGAGCCACCGTCGGATCATCGGTCAACAGCCGGGTGCTCACCGATCGCTCCGAGAGGAGCGACGGCAGGTTGCGGGCCGAATCGGCCGCCGGAGGGCCCATGGCATGGCGTCCCAGCCAATACGCCTCGTAAAGGTGCGTTAACTCAGGGCTTTCGAGGAACGCCCCGTCGAACGTAAATCCCTCGGCCGCCAGACGATCAAACGTGGGCGTGTGGGTCCATGAGTTCCCATAGGCGCCCAGATACCCCACATGCAACCGGTCGATCACGAAGCAAAGCGTGTTCATCCCCCGATTGTACCGGCATGCCGTCTCTCCGCGTAGCGGGCGCTCCTTGCCCGCCGCTTGATTCGCACACGGTGGCATGCCGTCACTTCCGAACGTGGGGATCCCGTGCCACGGCGGGCAGGCCCGCCCGCTACGCGGACTTGCGTCGGGACTCATCCCTCATCCCTTATCTCTCATCCTGCCCGCCGCCGTCTTCGCCTCGAACAGCCCCTCGAGCAGTTCCTCGTATCCGCCGACCATTCGTTCCAGCGACCAGTGGGCGACCACGTGGCGGCGGCCGGCGCGGCCCAACGCGGCCGCACGACGCGGGTCCCGGAACAGCGACAACACACGGTCGGCAACCGCTTGGGCGTTGCCCGGCTCCGCCAGGCAGCCGGTCTTGTCTTCCAGCACGGTCTCCGGCACGGACCCGACGGCCGTTGCTACCACCGGCTTCTCGCACGCCAGGGCTTCGAGGATGGAGACCGGGTTGGCTTCCATGTGCGAGGTGAGCACGAACACGTCGAGAAGCGAGAGGAGCGACGGCACCTCGTGGCGAGTGCCGAGGAAGTGGACCGCGTCGGAGAGTCCGAGGTCGCGGGCCAGGTTCTCCAGGGGTTCTCGCTGCGGGCCGTCGCCGATGACGAGGAAGTGGGCCCCCGCAATCTCTTCGCGGATGCGTTGGGCCGCCTGAAGGAACAGGGGGTGGTTCTTCTCGGGCCGCAGCGCGGCCACGATGCCGGCCAGTGGCGCGTCGCAGGGAATGCCCAGCTCTCTGCGGAGGGCGGGATCGGGGGGCAGGGGACGGAACCGCTCGGTGTCCACGCCGTTGGGAATCACGCGGACCTTCCGGGCCGGGCAGCCTTCGTGCTCGGCGAGGTAGCGGCCGTGCGACGCCGCCACCGCAATGAACGCGTCGGTGATCGGCGACAGAAGCCGGTTGGGCAGTTCCACGTGGTCGGGCAGGCCGGTGCTATGGAGCGCGGAACAGATCACCGGCACGCCCGCAAGCCGGCCCGCAAGCCGGCCCCAGAACATCTTGTCGCCGCCGGTCCCCACGGTCACGACCGCGTCGATCTCCCGGCGCCGCATCAAGCGGGTCAGCCGGCCGAGCACGCCGAAGTCGTACTTGTGGGCCAGAAGCCCGGTGAACGCCGGGACCTCCCCGGCGAGGACCTCTCCCAACGGGCCGAGGTACTTCAGGCAGCACAGTTCCGGGGCAAAGCGTGCGCGATCGAGCCGCCGGACCAGTTGGACCAACAACGTCTCCGCGCCGCCGACGGGCATGCAGGTAATGACGAACATCACGCGCAAGGACCGCCGGCCGGTTTCCTTGCCCCCGTCGTTTACGGAAGGTCCCGGGCATCCAAGTACCGTAAGAACAGAAGACGCCGGGGTGATGCCATCTCTCAGGTCGGAGCACGTCACGCAGTCACCTCCCTTGGAGTGCGGCGACCTGTCGCCGCTTTCATTTGGTTCATCCGGCATTTCCAGGAAACGCGGGATCGCGCGAGATCCCAGGGAGAGTACCGGTGCCTCTTCCCTGTTCGCTTTCTGCACGGCCGCGGGACAGAGAAGAGGCACCGGTACTCCTTCGTCGCACGCCTGGGACTCCCAGGAATTCTCGGATGGACCTTTGTTTTCCTAACGCGTCCCCATCGCCTGAAGGAGGTGCGAGTCATCCGGCTCCCAGAGGAAGCGCCGCACGTCGGTCTTGCGAGGGTCGACGCTGGCGCAGTTCTTGACGTGCCATAGTCCGTCGTCGATGGGGGTCCGCTGGAGATGGAAGGGCTCGTCCCCGGGGAAGTTGTAGCCACCGTAGGCGGAGCAGACGCCGTCGTAGCCCGCTTCGTAGGCCATGTCCATGGCCAACGGGCTCAGGTGGACGTAGCGTCCGAAGGGAAACGCGAAGTAGCGAATCGGGCAGCCGAGCAGCGTCCGGAATCGATCGCGGGCGGTGACGATCTGACGCTCCATCTGGCCGCGGTCGGTCACTCGACCCAAGTCGAGGTGCTCGTAGCCGTGCGAACCGATCTCGATCCCGGCGCCCGCCATGGCACGGATCTGCTCCAGGGTATTCGGAAGGCAGGGCTTGCCGAGGGCCACGTCGTGGTCGAAGGGGTTGCCATGGAGGACGTTCGTAAGCGTAACGAAATAGGTGCACGGGATCCGCCGCTTGACCAGGAGCGGGACGGCCTGATGGCAGTTGTCGGCGTAGCCGTCGTCGAAGGTGATGCACACGGCGGTCCGGGAGTTGTCGCCCATGCGAAGCCGCCGTTGCGCTTCGGTCAGGGAGATCAGATCGAAGCGATCGGCCAGCCAATCGACGTGCCGGACGAATGCACGGTTGGAGACCGTCCACGGGTTGGCCCGGTCGTCGGCGACCCGGTGGTACGCCAGCACCACGATCGCGGCACGCCCGGCCGACTCGGCAACGCGGCGACACCACCATCGGCAGGGCAACGTGGCGAAATAGTAGCACGGTCGGACGAAGCGCTTCCAGTCGAACATGGCAGTCGAGGGCCTCACGTCTGGGGTACGGGGCGCAGGAGTTCGCGGATCCGGCGCTTCGCGACGCTGCCGGCAAGCCAGAGTCGTAGCCGGCCGCGGGCCGACGCCCGGGGCGCGGCGACGCGGAATTCGCGGGTGGCCCTGCGACTCGCCCCCCACTGGGCCTTGTACGGCTCGTCGCCTCGCAGGAAGTCGAAGGCCCCGCACCCTTGGGCGATCGCGTGGCTGAGGCCGGCGATCCGAGCGAGATTGCCCGGCGCCACATGGCTGCTCTCCGGGTCCCAGCCGGCCTGATAGAAGTAGACCACTCCGCCGGAGTTGAAGGAATACTCCGCGGCGACGGGCCGGCCGGCGATCTCGATCCAGGACAACATGAGTTGGCCGTTGGCCAGCATGGGGGCCATCACGTCGCGGTGGAAGGCGGCGAACCGGGTTGAGGCGAACGCCCCGGTCTCTCCCAACGATTGGCGGCGGCGCTGGTGCAGATCGATGAGGATCGCCTGGGCCCGGGGCAGCTCCTCCGGACTCCGGACCACGTGGAACTCCGCCCGACCGTTGGCGAGCCAGTGCTTCTCCGCATCGCGGATCTTCTTGCGGCGGTGGCTCGACAGCGTCGCAAGATACTCGTCCCGCGTGGGCGGGAGCCTGAGACGCCAGCAATCCGGGCCCGGTCGGGAGTGGGCCTCCAGGCCGCGGCCGCGCAGGGCGTCGAGGAGCAGGCTGGTCGTGGGATCCTCGGCGTCGACCGAAGTCAGCTCGGCCAGGTCCCAGCGGTCTTCCTCGGCCTCCGCCTCCGCGAGCCACGACGCCATTGCGACCGCCACTCCCTCTTCGGCGCCAGGCTCGGCGAGGACCCCCAAATACTCTCCGCACACCTCTCCCGACCCGAGAAACCGAAGCACCCGGCCCCAGATCGGCGACCAGTCCAGGTACCAGGGTCCGATTCCCGCGGGCCGGCCTGAACGGTCGAGCAACACGAGCACGCAGAGGCGTCGCGTGCTGCCGCCGCTCGAACCGATGCCATAATGACGCCACCAAGTCGATACCCAGGCCCAACTGCGAAACGGATGACCGGCCGCCAGGCGGTCCCAGTCTGCGGCGTAGGGCACCAAGTCGTCGAAGTCGGAGACCCGAACGACACGCATGCTCACGGGGAGTGCTCCACCAACAAGGACTTCCGCGACGGGGAAACAACAGAACTCTGCGTCAGGCGAGGGTCGAAGCAAGCCCTCAGCCCGCGAATGCCGGAGAAAACTGAGGTGGCCGGGGTGGGACTGGGTGTTGCCGGACGGCAACAGGTGTTGCCTACGAGCATCGACGCCCATCGGCCGCCGCCATCGCAAGGCAGCCCCCGCGACGGGGAAACCGATGCAAGTCCCCTATTACCAATACCTTACGCCACGCCAAGCCGAGCCACCGCGGCCGTGGCCGACGGTTGGCACCTGCTTTGCTCCCCCTTGGGCCCGGCAACCTTGAATCCCTCTCCATAAGATCGCAGCCCATGAACTCCACATCGCAGGCCGTCGCCAGTCCGAAGCAGTTGGTCACCCTTGCGATCCGCCATCCGAAGCGATGGCTGATCCCGGCGGTAGTCACCCTCGCGGCGACCGGGGTCTATGCCCTGGTTCACAAGGCCCCCTGGGAGGCGAGCCAGGCGTTGGTGCTCCGCAACGACGCGGCCACCAACCAGGAGACGTTGGGGAAGTTCTCCCAGCCGGACGAGATGAAGACGGTGCAGGAGACGATCCTCGAGTTGGCTCACAGCCGCAGCGTGCTGGCCGCGGCCCTGACCGAGGTCGGGCCGCCGACAGCCGGACAGGACGAGGGCAAAGCGTGGCCGAGCGAGCAGGATCTGGAAGACCTCCGTGAGACCGTCAAGCTCACCCCGCCCAAGGGAGCGGAATTCGGCAAGACCGAGGTGTTCTACCTGAAGGTCCGCGACCGCGACCGTGGCCGGGCCGTGGCGCTGGCCACCGCGATCGCCGGGCAACTCGAGGCGGGCTTCCAGAAACTCCGCGACGCCAAGGCCGCCAGCATGGTGGACGAGCTTCAGAGGGCCCTCGAGCTGGCCGCGAAGGACCTCCGAGAGTCGACCGCCCGGCTCAGTGAAATGGAACGCGAGGTGGGCAGCGACCTGGCCGAGTTGCGAATCCTCCACGACACGTCGTCCGGCGAGAGCACCCTGCGGCGGACCGTGACGGAGATCTGCAACGAGCTGCGTCAGGTCCGTTCGGCGGGCAAGGCGAGCGAGCGTCTCCTCAACCTGCTGAAGCTGGCCAAGGCCGAACCCGACCGGCTCGTGGCCATGCCCAGCACGTTGTTCGAGTCGCAGCCCGCCCTCCGCCGGCTCAAGGACGGCCTGGTCGACGCCCAACTGGCCGCCTCCCAGTTGCTCGGCAAGATGTCGCCCGAGCATCCGCTGGTGAAGGCCGCCCAGGAATCGCAGAAGCAGATCGCGCAGCAGGTCCACGGCGAGCTGGCCAATGCCGTCCGGGCGGTCGAGGTCGATCTGCATATCAACGCGGATCGGGCCGCCCTGCTGGAAGAGCGATTGGCCTCGGTCACGGGCCGGTTGGACAAGCTGGCCGCCCTGCGGGCCCCCTACGCCAACCAGATCGCCGAGACCCGGAAGTGGACGGAACTGATGGAGCGGGCCCAGCAGCGTCTGGCCGACGCCCGGGCCAGCCAGGCCACGTCCAAGTCCGCCAGCCTCATCGCCCGGATCGACGCACCGGAGACGGGCACGCGACCGGTCGGTCCGAGCCGCGTCGTGCTGCTCCTCCTGGGACTGGCGGGCGGGCTGGTGATCGGCCTCGGTGTGCTGGTGCTCACGATCGAAACCGAGGAACTTGCCAGGCCCGCGGCCGTCCCCTCCCGGGCACCGGCGGTCCCCGCGCCCGCCGTGCCGCCACGCAGCTTCCCCGTCGGCAACCTCGCGCCGGGCCATCGCGACCGGTCGCTCAGCACCGCGTTGAAGCTCTTGGCGGCGGCGCCGCTGCGGCCCAGCCGTCGAAATGCCCGCCGGCCTGGCTGTCCCGCCTGACCGCCCCGCCGACTATCGAGAAGGCCCGATTCACGCATCCGCACAGGCAGAAGAGAAACCCATGATCGCCCGACTCGATTCGTCCGTTTCCACGCCGACGCTTCACGACCAGGCAGACCACCCGTGGTTTCAGGTCTCGGCGGGCGCGGCGGCCGTGGCCGATCGCGACGGCGAAGCGCGGGTCGCGCAGCGGCGACCCGTTCCTCCGCAGCGTTCGGCGGTTCGGATCCGCAAGGTGCAGGCCGCGGCCGTATCGCACTTCCATCGCCAATTGGCCCAGGGCCTGCCGGTGGTGCCCGCCGAGGGGAATCTCGCTCCGGCGTATTTGAAGGCCAAGCGGGTGCTCGACGTCCTCGGAGCGCTCGCGATCCTGGTCGTGCTTTCGCCCGTCATGCTCGTGGTGTTCCTTGTCCTGCTCGTGACGACACGAGGCAAGCCGATCTTCCGCCAGGTCCGCCTTGGTTGGCAGGGACGTCCCTTCGTCCTGTACAAATTCCGGACGATGGCCCTCGACGCGGAGAAGATCCGCGACCGCGTGGCCAACGAACATTCGGGCCCGATCTTCAAGAACCGCCGCGACCCCCGCATCACCCGGCTCGGCCGCTTCCTCCGCAAGACCAGCCTCGACGAGACGCCCCAGTTGTTCAACGTCCTGGCCGGCCACATGGCCTTGGTCGGCCCTCGGCCGCCGCTGGCCAGCGAGGTGGCCCGTTACCGGCCGTGGCAGCGGCGGCGTCTGGCCGTGCGGCCCGGGCTGACGTGCCTCTGGCAGGTGAGCGGCCGCTCCGAGATCGGCTTCGACCAATGGGCCCGCATGGACCTCTGGTATCTCCGCAACCAGAACCTCCGCACGGATCTGAGCCTGCTGGTGAAGACCCCGTGGAGCGTCCTGACCGGGCGAGGGGCTTACTGACCGCGGCCAGTCAACTGGAAATGGGCCGGAACCGGCCGTCCGGTAGCGATCCGACCTTCCAACCCAGCGGAAAGGGGGTAGAATAGGACAAAGGTGCCTAACGACCTTGGAGTGTGAGCGATGACGACTTTCGAGCGAATCACGTCCGATCCGGCGATGATGAACGGCCAGCCGTGCATCCGTGGGATGCGGCTAACGGTGCGGCGCGTGCTGGAAGCATTGGCGACTTACCCCGACCGCGAGCAGTTTCGGGCCGAATACCCGGAAGTCGAAGATGAAGACATCCGCCAGGCGCTCGAATACGCGGCGGCGAACCTTGACGACAAGGTGGTCGAGTTGCGGACGGTCCCATGAAGTTGCTCTTGGATCAGGGCCTTCCGCGTTCCACGGTTCGGCACTTGGCGGGCATGGGCATTGCGGCCGAGCATGTGGGCGACCTGGGCATGGCGAGGGCGGCTGACTGGCAGATTCTCGACGTGGCCAGTGAGCGCCAGGCCGTCGTGGTCACTCTGGACGCCGATTTCCATGCCCTGCTGGCGACGTCGCACGCAACTAGCCCGTCAGTCGTGCGAATCCGAGTCGAGGGGCTGAAGGGCGGAGGGTTGGCATCGCTTCTCGGGCAGGTGTTGGCCGTTGCCGGTGCCGAAATCGAGGCTGGGGCGGTCGTGTCTGTCACCTCGCGTCGGATTCGCGTCCGGTTGCTTCCGATTGGCCGATAGCCGCGTCTTGGCGGTTGCCGGCCGCGGCGCAACACGCTAGGATCGGGGCCGGAGGGTCCAGCCCCATGTCTCGCTTCCTGGCAGTCTTCGGCGTTCTTGCTGCGGTGGTCGCGGCCGGTGTCGGACGTGCCTCGGAAGCCCCGTCATCCGGCGGCGAGCCCGGCGGGGCCCCTCCGCCGGCGCGCCGGGACCTCATCCCCATGCCGACGCTCGGCGGACACACCTCGTGGGGCGACGAGATGTTTTTCCACGGGTGGCGGATCCAGCGCAAGGTCGGCTCCTCAACGTGCCGCCTGCTCGACGGCAATAACCTACGCCACGCCTCCGGGACCTTCGCCGCCTGCGTCGCCGCGCTGGACGAGATCAAGCAGGAGCGGCACCTCCCGGCCATGCAGGGCAAAGGCGTGATTGTCTTGCATGGCATCGCCGATAGCCGCGCGATGATGACCCCCCTGTGCCGCCATCTGGAAGAGAAGGGAGGCTATACGGTCTTCAACGTCAGCTATCCCAGCACGCGGCAAGGGATCGCCGAGCACGCCAAGGGAGTGGCCTCGATCGTCGATCACCTCGACGGCCTCGAAGAGATCGACTTCGTGGGCTACAGCCTGGGCAACATCGTGATCCGACGCTACTTCGCCGACCACCTGAAGCGCAGCGGCGGCCAGGCCGACGCTCGGTTCAAGCGGATGGTGATGATCGGGCCGCCCAACCGCGGCTCCGAACTCGCCACGAGCCTCGGAGAGAACAAGCTCTTTGAACTGCTGCTCGGCAAGGCCGGCCAGCAACTCGGCCCCCTCTGGGCCTGGGAGGTTGGCAGCCTCGCCACGCCGCCCATGGAGTTCGGCATCGTGGCCGGCGGGTGCGGCGACGATCGTGGGTTCAACCCCCTCCTGCCCGGCGACGACGACGGAGTGGTGACGCTCGTGAGCACACGTCTGGCTGGGGCTGCCGATTTCATCGTCGTGCCCTCCCTCCACAACCTTCTCCCCCGAGATCACAAGGTCCACGAGTACACACTCCGATTCCTCCAGCACGGCTGGTTCGTCGCCCCGAAGCAGCGCAAGCCGCTGGGGGAAGAGGGGGAGGGGAGAAGGGAGAAGGGAGAAGGGAGAGGGGAGATGGGAGAAAAAGGATGAACGATGAACGGCGAGGGAAGAAGCACGCGGGCAACGCGTCGGAGGCTTCCTCTGCTCCGATCTCCTCTCTCCCTCTTTCCCCCTCCCCTCTCCCCTCTCCCCTCTCCCCT
>Ga0067045_1003188_pt1 | contig 26789 bp, 27 predicted proteins | sample TerdegcTABiofilm_FD_59184 | JGI IMG/M metagenome (GOLD analysis project Ga0067045, IMG submission 59184) | Combined Assembly of (Gp0054472, Gp0054536) Wastewater bioreactor microbial communities from Singapore -Terephthalate degrading... | reverse complement strand
ATAGTGGACGAAAAGGCGCTGTATGAGGCTATGAAGTCGGGCAAAGTTGCCGGGGCGGCGCTGGATGTTTTTGAAAAAGAGCCTACCACGGAAAGCCCGCTTTTCGAGTTGGATAATTTTATTGCCACTCCCCACCTGGGTGCTTCTACTAAAGAAGCGCAGCTCAATGTGGCGTATGACGTGGCGCTGGAGATTGTGGCTGCCCTCAAAGGGGAATTTGTTAAAAACGCCGTCAATATCCCGTCGCTGAGTCCCAAAGTGCTGGCCGCGGTCAAGCCTTACCTGTCGCTGGCGGAGAAAATGGGCAGGTTTACTGCTCAACTGATTAGCGGGCGGGTAAAAAAGATCGAAATTACTTATTCAGGGGACCTGGCCGGCCAGGAAGTGGCGCCTATTACGACGGCGCTTTTGAAAGGCTTCCTGGACAACATTCTGCAGGAGATGGTTAATTTTGTAAACGCCCCGGTGCTGGCCAAGCAGCGCGGCATTAATGTGGTCCAGCAGCAGGCCGGTGACGATGGCGATTATGCCAACTTGATCACGGTAAAAGTTATTTCGGATGAAGATGAGATTTCAGTATCCGGCACTATTTTCGGCGGTGTGGATGCCCGTTTTGTTTACATTGACGGGTATCATATCGATGCGGTGCCGGAAGGGCACATGCTGTATGTTCCACATATTGACAAGCCGAAGATTATCGGCCCGGTAAGCACCCTGATCGGCTCCCATGATATCAATATTTCCGGGATGCAGGTGGGACGCAAGGTTATCGGCGGCAAGGCCGTGATGCTTTTGAATGTTGATTCTCCCGTACCCGAAGAAACTCTGGCGGAAATTGCTAAAATCGACGGGGTGCTGGGGGTTAAGAATGTAAGTATATAAATTACAATTTGAGACTGATTTATCAAACGGCGCCCTTCAGAGGGCGTCTTAATATTTTGCTGCTGTTTTACAAACTATTGCCATTGTAGTATAATACTTAAACTGGTTATATTACATGAGTATATTTGTTAACTTCCAACTGGGGGTAGGGGTTATGCTTGATTTAAAATTTGTTCGCAGCAATCCGGAAATAGTGAGGGATGCCCTTGCTAAACGCGGTTCTTCTGTATCCCTCAATGAATTTCTTCAATTGGAAGAGCAGCGCCGGGATAAACTATTTGTTGTCGAACAAATGAAGAGCAGGCGCAATGTTGTTTCCGAGGAAATCGGCCGTCTAAAGAAGTCTGGCAAAGAAACTAAGGATATGATTTTGGAAATGAGGGAGCTTTCCCAACAGATCAAGGAAAGAGACGAAGAGATCAAGGCACTGGAAGAAAAGCTTCAAAATTTTCTGCTCAATATTCCCAATGTCCCTCACGAATCTGTACCGGTTGGCAGTAATGAAGCGGATAATCAGGTTGTACGGACCTGGGGCGAACCAAGAAAATTTGATTTCAATCCAAAGCCTCACTGGGAAATCGGCGAGTCTTTGGACATTATAGATTTTGAGCGGGGAGGCAAGGTCACTGGTGCCAGGTTCAGCTTTTATAAGGGCCTCGGCTCCCGGTTGGAGCGATCGGTTATTAACTACATGCTGGATCTTCACACTTCCGAGCATAACTATATTGAAGTATTTCCGCCCTTCATGGTAAACGGCGACAGCATGGTGGGCACCGGCCAGTTGCCGAAATTCGCCGGGGATATGTTTAAAATTGAAGGCACTGACTACTACCTTATCCCTACAGCCGAGGTGCCGGTGACGAACCTTTACCGGAATGAAATTCTGGATGGTGAGAAACTGCCGATTTATCACTGTGCTTACAGTGCCTGCTTCCGGGCTGAGGCGGGAGCGGCCGGGCGTGATACCCGCGGTTTGATCCGCCAGCACCAGTTTAATAAAGTAGAGCTGGTTAAATTTTGCCGGCCTGAGGAGTCTTATGATGAATTAGAAAAACTTACAAGGGATGCAGAAAAAGTGCTCCAGCTCCTGGGTCTGCCCTACCGGGTGGTGGTTCTCTGTACGGGGGACCTGGGCTTTTCAGCCGCGAAAACCTATGATATAGAAGTGTGGCTTCCCAGTTATCAGGCCTACAAAGAAATTTCGTCCTGCAGCAATTTTGAAGATTACCAGGCCCGGCGGGCGGGGATACGGTTCCGGAACCCGAAGGGCAAGGCCGAGCTGGTGCATACTTTAAATGGTTCCGGGCTGGCGGTGGGGCGTACAGTTGCCGCCATCCTGGAGAATTACCAGGAGGCCGACGGGTCAGTAACCATACCTGAGGTATTGCGGCCATATATGGGAGGGCTGACCAGAATCGGTTGATCTATTGATGGACATATAAATCAGCATGATTTCTCAAATCTCCTATGAAGGTTTGCAATTTCTTAAATTGACAGATGGGTGTATCTGTGCTAAACTGTATATTACATTATATAGAGTAATCCCCGGCATCTTGGGAGTACCTGTGGAGGGGTGTCCGAGCGGTTTAAGGAGGCGGTCTTGAAAACCGTTGGTCCTTAGCGGGTCCCGTGGGTTCGAATCCCACCCCCTCCGCCAACGCAGTAGGGCTTGCGGGAGGCCGGAGAGTGGTTTGTGTGATTTGGAGAGTTGGCCGAGTTGGCTGAAGGCGCTCGCCTGCTAAGCGAGTAGACGGTGTTAAGCTGTCTCGAGGGTTCGAATCCCTCACTCTCCGCCATAAGAGTAATCTTTAAGTTATTATAAAAAATAGGGCCGGGATATAGGTTCACCCGGTTTTATTTTTATTTGGTTGAGTTTTTGCTTTCCAAAAATTCAAAAGTCAGTTTTAAACTTGTGCATAAAACGGTTGCTCACAATGATAATTTCATGATTACAGCCTTTTATGGTTGAATTTTATGGTCAAGCAGTGTGGGCGGGGTTGGGTTTTTTTTACAATGACTTGACTAACTATAATGATTTTGTTACAATGAAACCTGCGTGGAATTAAAACATAAAATGCGCCTGTAGCTCAGCTGGATAGAGCGTCTGACTACGGATCAGAAGGCCGGGGGTTCGAATCCCTCCGGGCGCGCCAGTGAAATCAAGGCTTGGGGGGCTTTTCTAATAGACCGCCAAATAAGTTTGTGCCAATTTTTGTGTCGATAGGATTGTTATACAATTTAAAATGTAAACCAGGGGCCGCCGCCCCTGGCTTTATTACTCGTCTGTCCCTGCTTTTTACGGCAGGGGCTTTTTACATTATTTCCTCCAGCAGTTCATCAATCCGCTTTATCTTAATGAAAAAATATTACGTAATTTAAATAATTAATATTGACATTAATTAAATTACGTAATATAATAAAAACATGGAAAGGGGCACACAAACAAACAATGAAGCGGCGGGACTTGATAAAAAAGTTAGAAGCTAATGGCTTTCGCAAAATAAGGGACGATGGAAAGCATACCATTTACAAAGCTGCCGACAAGCGAGCCGTACAAGTCCCGAGACACCGCGAAATCAACGAAAACACAGCCAGACAAATCTTAAAGGATGCCGGGTTAAAGTAAGTTCCGTTGCCTTTGAGCGTTATATAAAAGCGTTATATAAAATTAAACCCAGAAAGGAGCTAATCTCATGGAATATATTTATCCGGCCATCTTCGAACAAAATAGCGACGGCAGCTATACAATAACCTTTCCCGACTTACCAGGCTGTATCAGCGAAGGAAAATCCTTAGGTAACGCTATAGACATGGCACAGAGCGCCTTAACGCAATGGATGGAATATTTACTAGAGGAAAAAGAGAATATTCCAGTTCCCAGCGATATAAAAACTATTAAACCCCTAGAGAATCAATTCGTGAATCTTGTCCGGGCTGAAATACGCGATAACCGCGCAGTACGCCGTACAGTCAGCATACCAGGGTGGTTAGACGCAAAAGCTGTCAATGCAGGCATTAGTTTATCTAAAGTTCTCCAGGATGCACTAAAAGAAAAACTTGGCATTTAAAGCTTCTCCTTATTACAGTTTGGTTATTAGCTCTTTCTGTTTATGGAAGGGTTTTTAGAGAGGTGGCTCTGATAAATGGATATATTTCAAATTACTCCTGTGGGGATTGTTCATTCTCCTTATAGCGATCCAGCGGCAATTCCTGCACAGGTCTATACTGCAACTATCGAAATTTTCCCCGAGTACGTTCAGGGTTTGTTTAGAATTGAAGAGCACTCACACCTGTGGATTCTGTCCTGGTTCCACAAGGCGCGGCGCGGCCTTTTGAGGACTGCTCCAGGCAAAGTAAATCCAGACGCTCCTGAGTATGGTGTGTTTGGCCTGAGGGCGGCAGGGCGCCCGAATCCAGTGGGGCTTTCTCTGGTAGAGCTGGTAAAGGTAGAGAATAATATTTTGCATGTGCGTGGTTTAGATGCCATAGACGGCTCACCTGTTGTGGATATTAAGCCTTATTTTGAGCATGATATTATTTTTTCTCCCCGGGCTCCCTACATAAGGCCGCAAGATAAGGAAATGCGCTACCGGATGCTTTTTAAACAGGCATATTATCACCACCAGGAAAAATGCCGGGATTTTCATGTTGCCCTCCGCATGGCAATGGTAGCTGAAGGTGAGTTTGGTAAGCTTAACTCCCCGGAGCTCAAGGTATCGGTTAAAGGATCGGGTTGCCTGGCCGATACTATTCAGGGGTTGACCAGGGCCAGGCTGGCTAACCCGGCCAGGTTTAAATATATGGAAAGCACGGAGAGTGCTGTAAACTGGTCAAATGGTATAAAGGAATTATCCACATGTCTTGTAAGGATCCCTGCTGAGGAGGAACTACTGGATCTTGATAATAATGATTTCCTGGAGATAAATCTTAAATAGACGTAACAACAGAAACCTTCCTTTAGGGGGAAGGTTTCTTGCTTTGGGTTTAAGATTGCTAAACTTTTTCAATAATTACTTCATCGCCGTCCATAACTTTCTGCAAATTACTTAGCTCCCCTTCTACCCGGCCAAAAATGTTGACCGCGCTGGCTGCTCTGATTTCTCCGCCTTTGCTGATTGGAGTGGGCCCGAAGAAAATGCAGAACGCATTACCTGTAGGCCAGTAGCCCAGGTCACCCATTGACACAACATCAGAAGCACCGGGCTCTAAGCTTGCCAGCACCGGGATATTGAAGTAGATTTCTTGTCCCCAGCGTTTGGCCTCTCCTTTTAGTGGGAGCGCTTCCTGGATTAACCGGCCGGTGGGAGTGTCAAAAATAGTGGCCGGCCATGAAAAGGAACCGGATTTTATTGTTATTTTTATCATAGTTCACCTCTCTTTCATGGTGAAATTAAGGACATAGGGAGCTTTTAGATAATTTTACTGCAAAAATCCGGTAAAATACATCCCGAAAGTAGAATGTGCAACAAGAACAATTATTATATTCTGTTAGAGTAAGACACAGGTCGGCGGAAGTAGAATTAAAATTTCCCTGGAATTTAACAAGCTTTGTAAGGTAGAATGAAAAGGGGGATTGTTTTGGCTACAATAGTCCTGGCTATAACAGGTGCCACCGGAGCAATATACGGCATTAAACTTCTCAAAGAATTAAATAAGGCCGGAATAGAAACAATACTAATCGCAAGTGAACCGGCCCAAAAAACAATTGAGCTGGAAACAGGTTATTCGCTGGATGATGTTAGGAAAATGGCCAGCTGTTATTTTTCCAATAGCGATCTTGCTGCGCCTCCGGCAAGCGGTTCATTTTTACACCAGGGAATGGTAGTGGCCCCCTGCAGTATGAAAACACTATCCGCGATTGCCGGCGGGTATGCGGATAACTTAATCAGCCGTGCTGCCGATGTAACGATTAAGGAGAGGCGAAAGCTGATCCTGCTGGTGCGGGAAACTCCATTGAGTCCCATTCACCTGGAAAACATGCTTAAGCTGGCCAGGCTGGGAGTAATAATCATGCCCCCGGTGCCTTCTTTTTACCATCACCCGAAGACAGTAGAAGACATAGTGAGCCAGATGACGGGGCGGGTATTTGACCAGCTGGGACTGGAGAATTTCCTGGTTAAAAGGTGGCCGGCGGACTGCTCTGGCTGACGGTTGTCGTGTTCACATAATCTTCACAAAAATTACACAGAATTTTAAGATTTTTTTTGATGGATAAATGCTATTATAATATTAACCGGTGCACCGTGATAATAAAAAAGCTAGAATGGAGGTATTTTTTTGAAATCAAAAAAATGGCGTATTGGAGCTGTTCTTTTGGCCGTGGTTATTGTTACTGGAGCAGTTGCCGGAGTGTCTTTTGCCGGTTCCAGCCAGTCAAGCAGTGGTGTATGTGATTTATACCAAAGCTTTGTCTCGAAGCTGGCCGCAAATCTTGGTGTAGATCAAAGCACATTGACGACGGCCCTGGATACCACCAGGAAGCAAATGCTCGATGAAGCTGTTCAACAGGGCAAAATCACTCAGGAGCAGGCCGATAAGATTTCCTCCCGTGAAAATGGATGTTTTTGCGGATTGGGTTTCCTGAACGGTAAATTTAAAGGTCACGGTAACTTTAAAAGGGAAGGTTTAAAAGGGCAAGGTTTTCCAGGAATAGGCCGGAACCTCGATGGTCTGGCGGATGTGCTGGGTATGACGGCAGATGAACTTAAAGCCGAGATGCAGTCGGGCAAAAAGATTGGTCAAATTGCTGCCGAGCATGGTATGACTGCCGATCAATTACGCCAAAAGATGATTGAACTCAAGAAAGATGAAATTTCCAGGGCGGTTGCGGATGGTAAGATGACGCAGGATCAGGCAGACAAAATCCTTCAGAAGCTGGAACAACGGTTTAAGTAATGCAAACTTAAGCACAAATACTCCTCTTTTCCAGGTTTTTCACCTGCTCTTTTTCCGAATAATGCCATGGGCGTGACTCCCTGGCGTTTTTTTTAGCTTTGGTAAAGTGAACAATTTGTTGTTTTATAGCAGCACTATCTGAACAATCTGTGGTATAATATTTTTTAATGATTGTACCCTGTCAGCAGTATAATTTCCGGGGCGGGAGGGCTCAATTTGAAACACACACTGGCTGTTTTAGTTACCAATAAGCCGGGTGTCCTGGCGCGGATATCCGGCCTGCTCAGCAGGAGAGTATTTAATATTGAAAGTATAGCCGCCGGTTATACGGAGGAGCCGGGCATTACCCGGATTACCATTGTTATCCAGGGGGATGACTATATACTTGATCAGGTAATGAAACAGTTATCAAAGCTGGTCGATATTATTAAGATAGTTGAACTCAAACACGAAGATTCGGTTGACCGTGAGCTGGCTTTGGTCAAGGTTCATGTCGAGATTGACCGCAGGCCGGATATAATTAACCTTGTTTCAGTATTCCGGGCCAATATTATCGATGTGAGCAAGGAGACAATGATTATAGAGATACTGGGCGATGAAAGGAAGATAAATGCTTTTTGCGCGGTATTGGATGATTATGGTATTGTGGAAATGGTGCGTACCGGAAAAGTGGCTTTGTCGCGGGGTCCCGGCGCGGTGAAATACTAGCGCCTGTTGTTTGTTAAAGATATGTAATGCTTCATGGAGGGAGGGCCATTTCGTGTCCCGGTTTAAGAAGATTGTAATCAGCCTGCCGGATTCACTTCTGGCCGAAGCAGACAGAATCGCGGCCTCCGAACAGCTCAACCGGAGTGAGTTTATCTGTGAGGCTATGAAGCTTTTCATTGAAGATCGAAAGAGGCGAATGTTCAGAGAGCAAATGAAGAAAGGCTACCTTGAAATGGCTAAAATCAACCTTGCTCTGGCCATTGAGCACTACTTTTTGGAGTCTGAAGTCACAAATAGTTTTGAACTACCTGCGACGGAGGTAAAGTGAGCCATGCTGATCCGCCGGGGGGATATTTTTTATGCCGATCTGAGCCCTGTTGTCGGCTCCGAGCAGGGAGGAACCAGGCCGGTGCTGATTATTCAAAATGACATTGGAAACCAGTACAGCCCGACTACCATCGTTGCGGCAATCACATCCCAAATTGCCAAGGCCAAGCTTCCGACACACGTGGAGATGCCGGCCAATCCGGGTGGGATGGAGAAAAATTCCGTAATACTGCTGGAACAAATCAGGACGATAGACAAGAGCAGGCTTTTGGAAAAGATAACTTCTCTGGACAGTGAAATGATGGCCAAGGTAAAACAGGCCGTGGAGATTAGCCTCGGCTTGTTGGATTTATAACAGAGAGCATCCAGAAAGGGTGTTCTTTTTTTAGGAAAAGGGGGATGGGCGGTGTTTGCTGTTGCCGGCGGCAGGATTTTAACCATGGCCGGCCGCACGTTAGAAAAAGGGACGATACTGGTGGAGCACGGTAAGATCTGCGGTGTGGAAGCAGGTGTTGATGTTCCTGCGGGTGTTGAGGTAATTGATGTTGCCGGTAAGGTGGTCATGCCCGGGATGATCGACGCGCACAGTCACCTGGGTATTGTTGAGGAAATTTTCCGCGAGGAGGGGGATGACTGCAATGAAAGCACTGACCCGGTCACCCCGCATCTTCGCGCTATTGACGCTATTAACCCGGCAGACCTTGGATTCCGCGATGCCCTGGCTGGGGGAGTCACCACTGTGGTAACAGGACCCGGTAGCTCCAATATCATCGGCGGCGAGATGGTGGCGATGAAAACGTCCGGCGTGGTGGTGGACGAGATGGTTGTCCGCTTTCCGGTGGGTTTGAAAGCTGCTTTGGGTGAAAATCCCAAACGCAGCTACGGGCGGGAAAAGAAAATGCCTGTTACCCGCATGGCCTCTGCGGCGATATTGAGGGAAGCGCTGGTACGCGGGCAGGAATACTTAAAGAAAACGGCACCGGAGAGGGACCTGAAAATGGAGGCGCTGGCCAGGGTTCTTAGGCGGGAAGTACCCCTGCGGGTACACGCCCACCGTGCTGACGATATCATGACAGCAGTCCGCATTGCCAGGGAGTTTCAGGTGGATCTGGTTATCGAGCACTGCACTGAGGGCCATGTGGTGGCGCAGCACTTGGCCAGGCTGGGCATCCCTGCTATTGTCGGACCGGTAATAACCAACCGGGCCAAGGTGGAAATGCAGGGGCTTACTCTGAAAACAGCCAAGGTGCTGTATGAGGCAGGAGTCCGGTTTGCCATTATGACCGATCACCCGGTTGTGCCTGTTCAATACCTGGCTGTTTCTGCAGCCATGACTGTAAAGGGTGGCTTACCTGAAGATGTTGCCCTCAGGGCGATCACCATAGAAGCTGCGAAAATTTTGGGGCTGGAGCACCGCCTGGGCAGCCTGGAACCGGGAAAGGACGCTGATTTTGTCGTTATGGACCGCCACCCGTTTGACTTTTCTTGCCGGGTGGAGCAGGTTTTTATAAACGGGGAGAAAGTTTATTCCGCATGTTAAGAGTATATTGGATTGAATTTTAAAATTATTAAAACAAATTCTTGAAAATATTGCATTATAAAATCGAAATGGATATAATTGAATTATTAAACTGAATTACTATTTAATGTAATTTTTATTTAATGTAATTTTAGGTCGGGAGGTGATGAAATGCGACAAGAAACGCTAGATGTTTTGATTGTAGACGACCAGGCCGGTGTGCGATGCTTGCTTGAAATTATAGCCAGTGAGGCAGGGCACCGTGCTTATACCGCCCGGAATGGCCTTGAGGCTGTCAATTTAGCGCGTTCCATCCGCCCCGATCTGATCTTTATGGATGTCAGGATGCCTGTAATGGGGGGGCTGGAGGCTTTGGATAAAATTAAGGCCCTGCTCCCCGAGACAAATGTGATTATGATGACTGCCTTCGGTTCGGAAGAAACGGTATCCTGGGCTAAGAAAAGAGGAGCACTTTGCTGTATTGCCAAGCCTTTTGACGTAAACGAAATAAGAGAATTTCTTGATGAGCTTAAACAAAGGAAATCTTATTACAAAAAAACTGCATCGTCGGTTGGGTGTTTTAATGAGTGATAATGTATTATATTTAAGCTACCTTCCTTACCGGGAGGGCTTTTTGCTGTTTGAGGGAGATATTTTCTGTTATAATGAGGATGACTGTTATCGTTGAAAAGCAGTAGAGATTACGGGGTGAATATGATGCCAGTTATCAGAACTGCATCGCCGGAGGAAACTATCCGGGTGGGGGAAAAGCTTGGTACTCTGTTGCACGCAGGTGATGTGGTTTGCTTGAACGGCGATCTGGGTACCGGAAAAACCCGGCTTGCGCAGGGAGTGGCATGCGGCATGGGTGTCGAGGAGCCGGTAACCAGTCCCACTTTTACCCTCATAAATGAATACCGGGGCCGGCTCCCTCTTTATCATATAGATGTATACCGTCTGAATGATGAACAGGAAATGGAAGATCTGGGTTACGAAGAATATTTTTATGGTGATGGGGTTACGCTGGTAGAATGGGCGGATCGTGTTGCCGGGCTGCTTCCGGTAGAGAGATTGGACATCTATATAAGCAGGAGCCCGGAAGGTGAAGATTTTAGGGACATTACCCTTGTTCCCCACGGGGAGGGGCCGGCTAATCTGGTCAAGGAGCTGATGGAGCTTGTATGTGCTGGGAATTGAATCTGCCACTCCGGTAGCTGCAGTGGCTGTGGCCGGTGAAGAAGGGATTCTGGCTGAGCGCATGGTCCTGAACAAGCGAACCCATTCTGTCAACCTGCTGCCGATGATCAAGGCGGTGCTGGAGGATTCTGAGGTTGAGCGCCGCCGTCTTGCCGGAATAGCGGTATCCAGCGGGCCGGGATCTTTTACCGGCCTGCGGATCGGCATGAGTACTGCCAAGGCCCTGGCCCAGGTGTGGGAACTGCCGGTGGTGGGGATTTCCACCCTGGAAGCCCTTGCCCATCCTCTGGCCGGGCATGGCAGCTATGTTTGTCCAGTTTTAAACGCCCGGAAAAATGAAGTTTACACTGCTCTTTATGACTGCACCGGCCCGGCCCCGGCCCTGCTGGTGAGCCCCAGGGCGGTAAGGATAGAGGAGTTAATCGAAATGCTGTCGGACTATTGTAAACCCGTTACTTTTTTAGGAGACGGTGTTGCTGTTTACGGGCCCCGCCTGAAAGCGGAAATGGACCAGCTGGCGGTGTTTGCCCCGATGGCTGCGGGGTTTCCGAGGGGGTCGGCGGTGGCTGAGCTGGGCTTGAAAGCGCTCCAGGCGGGCCGGGGCATCAGCCCCTTTAAATTGCAGCCGGAGTATATCAGGCTTTCGGAGGCTGAGGTAGTCTGGCTGAAAAAACATTGCTCCGGGGGATAAGTTAATGAAGATTACTTTTTGTGAAATGCAGCCTGAGCATCTGGACCAGGTAGTTGAAATCGAGCAGGCGTCTTTCCCCACCCCCTGGTCCCGGCAGGCTTTTTCTTCCGAGATAAAAAATAAATTTGCCCATTATATTGTAGCTATGAGCGGCAAACAGGTAGCCGGCTATGGGGGAATGTGGCTTATTCTTAAGGATGCTCAAATTACCAATGTGGCCGTTCATCCTGATTACCGGATGAACGGTATCGGCAGGATGCTGATGCTTGAATTGATGAGGCGGGCTGTTTTAATGGGTGTTGATAGGATGACCCTGGAAGTGCGTCCTTCAAACCTGGTTGCCAGGCATCTTTATACTACTCTGGGTTTCGAGAAAAAGGGGGTGCGGAAAAGGTATTACACAGATAATAATGAGGACGCCATTATTATGTGGATATATGATCTTTCCGGCAGTGGCGGCGGCATATCAGCCTGCCGTAATATTGAGAGAGGTTTGAAGCCATAATTTCTGATCAGAAAAGGACGACTGGTCGAATGACAGGGGTAACAAATAAATTAAAAATAATTCCTTCTGAAGATAACTCCATATTCGCCCTGGATATTGGGACGAGAACGGTTATCGGCATTGTCGCCCTGGTGGAATCGGGCCGGCTGCGGGTGGTAGCCCAGCACCTTGTTGAACACGAGGGCCGGTCGATGTTTGACGGCCAGATTCATGATATCCCCAAAGTAGCTGACACCGTGCTGGAGGTCAAGCGGGCACTGGAGAAAAAAGTGGGATTCGAGTTGACCAGGGCTGCTATTGCCGCTGCAGGAAGATCCCTGATCACCAAGCAATGCCGCCCTGAAATTGAAATTGACAGCAACATCGAAATTGACAGTACGGTGGTAAACAGCCTGGAGATTGCCGGCATCCGGAATGCCCACCAGGAAATCAACTCCAGTGCCGGCGGCGGTCCTGAAAGCTTTTACTGTGTCGGATACAGTGTCATTAAATACTATTTAAATAACTATCCAGTTACAAACTTAATCGGGCACCGTGGCAAAATTATCAGCGCCGATGTTTTGGCTACTTTCCTGCCGGAGTCGGTTGTGAACGGGCTTTATGCGGTACTGGGAAGGGTGGGCCTTGAGCCGGTAAACCTGACTCTGGAGCCGATTGCAGCTATTGAGGTGCTGATTCCCGATAGCATGAGGCTGTTAAATCTGGCGCTGGTTGATATCGGTGCGGGCACATCGGATATTGCTATTACCAGGAAGGGCTCGGTAATAGCTTACGGTATGGTGCCGGTAGCGGGCGATGAAATCACTGAAGTTATTTCCGAGGCTTTTTTGGTTGATTTCACAGAGGCTGAGCGAATCAAGAGGGCGCTGGAGAAAGGCGGGGAAATTGTTTACAAAGACATCCTGGGTTGTGAAAACACAACCACTGCTGCCGGGGTGTTGGAAGTAATCGGGCCGGTACTGGACAAGCTGGCCGGCGAGATAGCCGGGGTTATAGTCAACCTTAACGGTGGGGAGCCACCGAGGACAGTTTTTTGTGTGGGCGGCGGTTCGCGGCTGCCGTCATTGACTGACAGGCTGGCTGACAAACTGGGCATCGACTCCCAAAAGGTTGCAGTCAGGGGCAGAGAGGCCATCAAGAATCTGGTTGTCGATGAGGCAGGGCTGGAAGGGCCCGAGGGTGTTACGGTAGTCGGCATCGGTACAGTAGCAGTCAAAAAGCTGGGGCAGAACTTTGTTACCATAAAAGTTGACGGCAGGGAGTTCAGCCTCTTTAATTCTAAGGATTTAAACGTATCCAACGCCCTCACCTTGATAGAATTCAACCCACGGGATTTAATCGGGCGCAACGGAAGGGACTTGAAATTCACCTTAAACGGCAAACCTGAAGTGGTATTCGGGGGGCTTGCCGCTCCCGCGGAAATATACATTAACGGCAAAAAGGCCAACCTGAAAACTCCGATTAAAGACGGTGACGAAATTAATGTTCTGAAAGCCGTAGATGGTGCGGATGCGCAGGCCTTTGTGCGCGATTTTCTGGCGGGCTTTGATGATATCAGCATCACGTTAAACGGGGAGGCCAGGGTGCTTGAGCCGGTTTGTATCTTGAACGGGGAAGTGTCTTCGTATGATGTAGAACTGAAAAACGGCGACCAGCTGGAGATCAAGTCGGCAAGAAGAGTAGGCGATTTGTTTGAAAAAGCTGATCTGGCAGGCCGGACAATCCTGGTTAACGGCATTGAGACGGCCCCGGATTACGAGCTGAAAGACGGAGACGATGTAAAGATCATCGAAGAAAAGCCTTTAGATGCTGAAAGTCCTGTTTCCGGTCCGGGTGAGGACAGGGCCGGGCCGGCTGGTAGCGGGGAGACGGTTTCTGTCACGGTTAATGGGTGCAGGATAGACCTGAAGGGTAAAAAGCAATATATCTTCGTAGATGTGCTTAGCCACATTGAACTGGACCTTGCGGCCCATAAGGGCCCAGTTGTGCTGAAGCTTAATGGGGCTGCTGCCAGGTATACAGATATCCTTAAAGATGGAGACGTTATAGAAATTTACCGGGAACAGCCGGATGGTTAAATATGGTGCATAGACATACATGCCGCTGATGCGGCACCAGCAGAAGGGTGAAAATAGCTGGGGGAAGGGTGGTTATCCCGAGTGAACGACTTGCGTAGCGCCGGTAACAGCACCTGGCGAAGCGAGGAAGCAAAATTGGGGGCGCGGACAGGACGTTCGCGCCAGCCTTCAGCGAGCCAGGACGGCGAGTTGAAGGCGTACCAATTTCGCCCGAAGCGAGTTTTGGTGCACATCTTACGCGGAGCATTGGAGTGAACAGGGAAAACACCCTTCCCGGGTAAATTCTATTTTCAAGATAGTTTTCTTGTTTTTCTGGCAAAACTAGTCGTTAACGGTACAAAATGTTAAAGTTTTATTCAGAAAGGACAGGTTTGCGGATGTGTAAAAAAAACAGGAAGAGGAGTGAATCATGAAGAAATACCCGATCTCGATTTTTTTCCCTTGCTATAATGAAGAAGATAATGTGGAAAGAGTGGTGCAAGAGGCTCTGGCTGTCGCTCCGAAAATATCAGATGACTTTGAAATCATTATCGTCAACGACGGCAGCCGGGACCGTACCGGAGAAATCGCTGACCGCCTGGCCGGGGAGCACCCGGAGGTAAGAGTGGTTCATCATGCTAAAAACAAGGGTTACGGTGCTGCACTGCAATCCGGGTTTAAAAGCGCAACTAAAGAACTTGTTTTTTATACCGACGGGGACGGGCAGTTCAAAATCGAAGAAATTACTAAACTCCTGCCGCTGATTGAAAAATACGATATCGTTTCCGGTTGCCGGGTTAACCGCCGGGATCCCTTTATCCGTAAGCTGAATGCCTTTTTGTGGGGTACCCTGGTGAATATGCTGTTTAAGTTAAAGGTTTCCGATGTTGACTCGGCTTTCAAGCTTTACCGGAGGAAGATATTTGATGAGATAACTCTTGAATCGCAGGGGGCTCTTATTGATACTGAGATCCTCGCCAAAGCAAAGGCGAGAGGGTATACCATTACTGAAGTGGGTGTCAACCATTACCCGCGCCTGGCCGGGGAGCAGACGGGGGCAAAACTTTCGGTTATCATAAAAGCATTCAGGGAGCTCTTCAAGCTAAGAAAAAGCTTTTCCAAAGTATAGCGCTTCGTGAACGCTTCAATAATAAAAGGAGTGTGCACTTTCAACACACTCCTTTTACTGACTCACTGAGTGTAACGGTGATTGTTACGAAAGCACTCGCTGCAGTACACCGGCCTGGAACCATCCGGTTGAAAGGGAACCCTTGCTATCTGACCGCAGCTGTCGCATGTAACCTCGTACATTTGCCTGTATTGCCTCTCCCCGGGCCGCCTGTTCTGGTTGTAATTACGGTTGTTTTTCCGCGCCGCCCGGCAGGAAGGGCACCTGGAAGGGTCATTGGTAAAACCCTTTTCTGCAAAAAACTCCTGCTCTCCCGCGGTGAACTCAAATGTCATCCCGCATTCCTTGCACTGTAGAAGCTTGCTTGAGAACAATATAAACATCTCCTTAACTAAGATACTCTGCGTGGTCGAATTACCAACCCCAGTCAGGAGATGTTTATCGAACTTCAGCAGGCGGTTTTATTATATCAATTGTTATTTATTTTTTCAATATCTAAACTGGTTTTACGCAGAAAATTTTTGCCGGAACTTTCTTTTTTATGGTAATGTTATGTAATAAAATACAAGTAAAAAGTTTTATGCTGTGGCGCCTGAATTAAGGATATCAGGGTACGGGGGTGAGGTAGCATGGCGGCTTCCAGGAGGGCTTGTATAATTTGGGCGGTGTTATTGATACTGGCAGTTATACTGGGAGCGACGCCTTTAGTTTGCTGCAGTGCCGGTGAATATGACGGTCATACATGGGAGCTTATTCAGGCCTTTTCCGGCGCTCTACGTAACCAGGAGGAGCGGAACCAAAATTACCTTTTACCTCTCCTGGCGCTGGTTTTACTTTTATTGGGGACAGGTATGTTCTGGTTTCGTATTCAAAAAAAGCCTGGGACACCCGGCAGGATGAGATCTTTGGATAACGGCGCAGGTCATAGCGGCACTTACACAAGGCCAGGAGAAAAGCAAAGGGCATGGCTGCGCGTTGCCTTAAACCGCGACATGCTTTATGCACAGGGCGAAAATGGCGACTTCAGAAAAGGAAGGATTATAAATATAAGCGGCGGCGGGCTTCTTTTTGCCGCCGGCCAGAAGCTAAAACAAAATGATGAACTGAAAATTGTTTTTGAGTTGTCTCCAGGGAAAGAGCTGAACCTTACCGGGAGGGTGGTAAGAGTCACAGAAAAGCAAGATAGTGAGGATTGCCGATTTCTGATAGGGGTTGAGTTCATAAAGATCCGGTCGGGTGAACAAGAAAGCATTGTAAGGGAAATCTTTCAGAGACAGCAAGAAATTATGCTGGAAGAGAGGCGGAAGGCAAAAGGTGAGTGTGTGTTGTGCGGTAAGCCGCTGCCGGAAGGGAGCAGAGGGGTAAGTGCTTACTGCCCGAAGTGCAGGCCGTAGCACGGTTGAGTTGCTGCTCTGATCTGCGGGACGGCTGCCATGCTGCCGCAAACGGGGCTGCCGGCAGCTTGCTTGTTTAATGCTCTTTGCCGCCGTCCTGCGGGCGCCGGCTGCCGGAAGCAGCGTGATACCGGCTTGCGCCGGTAGGGGGGGATTTCCTCTGTGGGGCACTCTCATGGCTGGCCTGGCGGCAATGGAAATCCTCCGGGATGCGGTTGCTTTTATTTGTGCTGTGAAAACAGCCTCCGCCACCAGGGCAGTTTAACTTTGTTCTGTTGGGTAACCATCCGGGCCTGAATTTTGCGGATGGCTCTCATAATTTCTTGATCTCTTGCCTCTATGTTTCTTTCCAGGATGGATACGCGCCGGTCAACAGCATCCTCAACCATTTTTTGCGTTACGTTAAACAGAAACCTGGCGGTGTAGATGTCAATGGTGGGTACAATGGCTTGTGAATAGTGAACCTCAGAATCCTGATCGCTATTGGATATGGTTTCATTTAAATGCACTAACTCTCCCATGTGAAATTATCCCTCCTGTCAACAGTATTTTTTTGACTGTTATATCTTTCTCCATCTTATCTGGTAAATCCTTCTTAATAATAAAAAAAATACCATTATGGATTATTCAAAAAATAAAATTTAACCCTGCCGGCACGAAAGTTAGGTTTATGAAGGCGGTGCGGATTGATTTTTTGTGGTATAATGAGGAATGCATGGTGTCTAGTGTTGAGGGAGCGGTAAATACGGTGGAAACGCTGCTGGTGCTGTTAAAAAACATTGCTTTGTCCACCCTGCATGGCTGGGTAGGGGCTTCTCTGGCCGTCTTCATGTTTTTCCGCCCGCTTAAACCCTGGCGCATTGGGCGTTTTAAAATCTGGCAGGGAGTTATCCCGGCCCAGCAGGGGCGCATTGCTGAAGCGGTAAGCGACGTGGTATCAAGGGAATTAATTACTGCACAGGCTTTATTTGATTACCTGGTGCAGGGAGAGGCGCTGGAGCGTAAGGTGCGGTCCACTGTTCATAGCCTGGTGGAGATAGTGGCCGGCACCGAATACCCCTCTGTGGAATCCATGTTTCCGCCGGTTGCTGCAGGCTTGAAAGAAGATTTGAAAAGTCAGGCTAAGGATACTCTGGCGCGCTGGGCAGAGAGGTATCTGGTGGACCCGGATGTTGAGGTGTGGCTTAAAGGCTTTTCGCATCGCCAGCTGAGGCACCTGTGGCGGAAAAAACTGGGTGAAATCTGGCCTGAAGAGAAGCTGGATGTTTTCTTCCACAGGCTCTTAAAAAGTGTGGCAGGCTACCTATTGGGACCGGAATTTAAGGGTACCGCGCTGAAACTGGTTGAGCAGCTGCACGGAGCGCTGTGTAGACAAACCGTGCCCCTGCGTGATGTGCTGCCCCGGCCGCTAAGGGACAGAGTAGAGGAGTGGCCGGCCCTGCTGGTGCAGGTGCTGCCGGAACTGGTTCAGCGCCTGCAGGATAACAGGGAAGTGCAGGCGCGTTTAACGGCGGTAATCCTGGACATGATGGAACAGGTTAAGGAAAGAAGTTCCCTGGCGCGCATCGGGATCAGTCTCTACCAGATTTTGGGTGAATACCAGTCAGATGTAGAGCAGTTTGTGCGCTGTGATATGATCCCCCGGCTGAGCGAGTTTTTATCTTCACCTGAAGTACGGCACTGGCTGGAACAGTATGTTAGAGAACAGGCAGACAAGGTCCTTGACCGCCCGGTGGGCGAGCTGGCCGGCGGGCTCGACCCGGCTCAGGTTGCGCAGGCGGGCGACTGGTTGGCTGGACACCTGGGCATCTGGCTTGCCGGGGCTGAGGTGCAGGCCTGGTTGGGCGGTTTTTTGCGGGACTGTTATCGCGCCCTGGCCGGCTGTACCGTGGCTGAATTGGGCGTAAAGTATGCCGGTGTCAAGCCGGAGGAAGTGGAGGCGTTGCTGGCGCGCCACGGCCTTGACTTATTGCGCCAGCCTGTGACGCTGCGCTTTGTGCGGCTGGCTGCCCGCTCGCTGGTGGAAGAGATTGCGGCTTACCGGGTCGGCCGCCTGCGTGACCGTCTGTCTCCGTCTGCGCTGGAAAAAATTGAGACGGTTTTAGCAGGGCTGGTCACTGCTTACCTGAAGAGTAAGATCCCGGCTTTTCTTGGCGGCCTGGATATAAAGGGGATTGTGAAAGCAAGGATTGAGGGCTATTCACCCGGGGAACTGGTGGACATGTTCCAGCGGGTGACGATGAACAATCTCCAAAAGATCGAGGTTTACGGGGCGGTTATCGGAGCCGCGATGGGGGTGTTTTTCGGGCTGGCCAACCTGTATGCCGGGGCCTTCTGGTTTATAGCCGTGGTCTTGGCGGTTATTCTCGGTTTCATCCGCATCCGGTAGTAAACTGGGATGTGTATATATACAGTAAATCAGGTTGATGCACGGCGTTATCGTTAACGAACGACTTGCGCAGCGCCGGTTACAGCACCCGGCGAAGCTTTGGATGCGAAATTGGGGGCGCGGACATGGATGTCCGCGCCAGCCTTCACCGAACCAGGATGGTGAGTTGAAGGCGGCCCAATTTCGCCCGAAGCGAGCCGTAAGTGCTGTCCGGTGCGAAGCACTGGAGTGAGTGGTGATAACGCCGTGAATCCTCTACCGGGTTCGCTGAATAGTAAGCTGGTAAGGGTAACTGTGCTTGTAATTTTAGCTTATTTTGGATACAATGGTAAGGAAATAAATGCTGCACGGTCGAGATCGGGGCATGAATGGAGGTTATTTTATTGAAACACGTGGTCAGTGTCAGCCTCGGTTCTTCCAGGCGTGACCACAGGGTTCAGGTGGAGCTCCTGGGGGAGAAGTTTGAAATATCCCGGATGGGCACGGACGGCGATTTTAACCGTGCTCTGGAAGTGCTGCGGAATCTGGACGGAAAGGTGGATGCCATCGGCCTGGGCGGGATCGATGTTTACCTGTTTGTCCGGCAAAAGCGCTACGCCGTCCACGACGGCCTCAAGTTGATGGAGGCGGTGAAGATAACGCCGGTGGTAGACGGCAGCGGCTTGAAAAACACCCTGGAGCGGGAAGTGGTACAAATCCTGAGCGAAAAGACCGACCTGCTCAAGAAGGGTATGAAGGTCCTGATGGTTAGTTCACTGGACCGGTTCGGTATGGCAGAGGCTCTTTTCGATATGGGCTGTGATATGACTTATGGCGACTTGATCTTCACCATGGGCATGCCGTACCCGATCAAGACTATAAATGAGCTCGAAGAAATTGCCGACCGCACGCTCCCCGAGCTGGTCAAAATGCCTTTCCACATGCTTTACCCCACCGGTAAAAAGCAGGAAAGCCAGGATGAGGCCAAAGTGCAAAAGTTTGCAAACTACTACTACGAAGCTGATGTTATCGCCGGCGACTTTCACCTGATCAGGCGTTTTATGCCTGCCGGTATGAACGGCCAGACCATTCTCACCAATACAACCACCAGAGAAGATGTTGAATTCCTGCGCGAAAAGGGAGCAGGTACGCTGGTTACTACGACACCTGAGTTTGAGGGGCGATCTTTCGGCACGAACGTGATTGAAGCTGCCATGGTGGCTATTTTAGGAAAACCACTGGAGCAAATAACACCGGAAGATTATCAGGACTTGTTGCGCAGGCTGGACTTTCAGCCGCGCATCCTGAATCTGAGGTCATAATAGTAAAGTTAAATAAATTAAAGAAAGGGAAAGGTTTGCAGGTCTTGGCGACGCACGCAGAGATAACTGACAGTCTGACGGTATTTGCAGATAATTACAATAAAAATGAACGTCTGAAAATAATGAACAGGGACTGGAACAGGGTGGTTGTAATCAGGGCAACCGACATAGAGTCCCTGCACACGCTGATTTTGCGTGATGGGGTTGTTTCTTTGAAAGAGGGGGCATCGGAAAACCCTGACCTGACAGTTATTTCAGACAGCGAGACGCTGGCCGATATTTTTTACGGCGATATCACGCCCACTGAACCTTATAACAACGGCACGTTAAGGATCATGGGATCGGAAGACGATATCATCCGCCTGGATTTCATTTCCCTGATGATCTGGGGTGAATAGCTTGCAACTGAAAAGGGTTCTTACCCTGCGCACGGTGGTTGCTACCAGCGCCGGGCTGACTCTGGCCAGCTCGACTTTTGTGGCTGCCGTGCAGGTGGCTGGTTATGTATTGGGGGATACTGCATGGATCGCCATCCTGACTGGTGGGGTCCTTTGTTTTTTAGCTGCTGCCTGCTTTTCCGAGCTGAACGGCCTTTTGCCGACGGCGTCCGGGATCAGGCTGTACTTCAACCGTGCTTTTAATGAGCAGGTTTCCCTGACAGTTTCGATATTGTATATGCTGGTTGTGATAATCGGCGTGGTCGGGGCGGAAAGCTATGTTTTATCCAGGGTGTTGAGCGAGGTTTTCCCGGCCCTGCCGCCGTATTTGTGGATTGTTTTACTGCTCCTCCTGGTTACCGGGATGAATATAAGAGGCGTAAAAATAGCCGGGGTGTTCCAGGAGGTGATCACATACGGGCTGCTTGCTTCAATGTTTGCACTCAGCCTGATCGCTTTTTACAAGGTTAACTTTCAATTGAACACGCCTTTTGCGCCGGGCGGTGCAGCCGGCTTGATCAACGCCGTGGCAGTGGGGGTTTTCCTGTTTGTCGGTTTTGAGTGGGTAACGCCTCTGGCTGAAGAGGTTACTCAGGTCAAGCAGATTTCCAGGGGTATGATGATTGCCCTGGGTATCTTAAGCGTGACCTATGCTGTTTTTACCGTGTCCATGACGGCGGTGGTGCCGAAAGGGGAACTGTTGGCTTCGGCCGCTCCCCAGATGGTGTTTGCCCGGGCGGTTTTGGGCAGTCCCGGCACGGTGTGGATGGTGTTAATCAGCCTGGCGGCCTCTGTTACCACTTTTAACGCAGGCCTGATCAGTGTATCCCGCTTCATGTACGCTTCCGCCCGGGAACACGCCCTCCCGGCAATTTTCAGCCGGGTCAGCATGCGTTTCTTTACACCCTGGGTGGCCGTGGTCACTCTCTTTTTCATAGCCCTGGCTGTGGCCGGGGTGACGCTGCTGACCCACCGCTACCTGGTCCTGGTGGAGATGGCTGCGGCCATGGAGTCCATTGTCTATGCCCTGGCAGGCCTGTCTGTGATCAGCCTGCGCCGCAGGATGCCGGAGCAGGCCCGCCCTTACCGGATCAGGGGAGGATATACTATTCCGGTGTTGACAATAGTGGTCTTCACAGTCCTGTCAGCATCCGTCCTGGCAGCCGACCTCTGGGTGCTGGTGGATTTGGCCGCAGCCTTTCTGGCCTGCCTGATTTATGTGAATACGGCCGTGCCTTATTTGAAAAAGAAATACGAATCTCGCAGGCCGGCGGCAAGGCGCCGCCCGTCCCGGGCAGCGGAAGATACCGGGGGAAGGTAGGTAAGGGGCGCTGCAAGTGGCAATATAATCCTGCTGTCAGTGGGAACTATTTGAAACCTTAGTGAGTCTAACCACATGAGTGCTGAAGCTACAAAATGATCCAAACTTCGGCAGCATGTGGTTTTTTGATGTTTTTCACAGAGGAATTTTGGATTTATATGTAGAATTTTATAATTAACGAAGGCCTTGGGTGCAAATTGCCGGTGAGAGCAGGGGGGGTATGATGCATTTTAACAAGAACCAGCTATCTTTTGCTGTTACCGCTTCATTAATCCTGGTGCTGTTTCTCGGTATATTGGTTGCATATCCGCATGTATCAGCCGCTGCCGAAGAAAATGCTGTGGTAAAGGTTGATGTTGCCAACATCCGCAGCGGCCCCGGCACCAGTTTTGATATTTTAGCCCAGGTGGGACTTGCGGGACGTCTGCCGATTCTGGAAAAATCAGGCGACTGGTATAAGGTAAGGATCAGCAGCGGCTCGACCGGCTGGATAGCCGGGTGGCTGGTTTCCATGGAAGCGTCCGGGGCGCCGGCTGCATCGTCCTCACCTTCTTCTGGAGGGGCGCAAGCAAGTGGAAAAGCTGCTGTGGTTACCGGCAGTGTGGTCAACGTCCGCAGCGGGCCGGGGACGGAAAACGGAATCATCGGTCAGGTTTTTCAAGGGGACAAGCTGGCAGTGCTGGAGCAGTCGGGTGGCTGGTGCCGCGTGCAGTTGCCGTCCGGCGGGTCCGGCTGGGTGGCCGGCTGGCTGGTTAGCGTCCAGGAAGCACAGCCTCCGATTCAACAGGATACAGACAACGGGTCCCAGGAAGGAAACGGCGGGAGTACCGCTAGTCAGTCCAGCAAGGCGCTTTCCTTAAAGGTCAGCCAGTCCGGCGGCACGACGAGCACAGTTGTCAATGCCAGCGCGCCTTTTGAATACGATTCGTTTTTCCTTAACAACCCGGACCGGCTGGTTGTGGACTTGAAGGGGGTAGCTGCCGGCAGCCTGCCGCAGAACACCAGGGTCAATTCCGACAGCGTACAGCAGGTGCGGGTAGGATATTACCAGAAGAATCCAGATATCACCAGGCTGGTTTTTGATTTGTCCGGTGGAGCCATGTATGTGGCTTCGCTGTCTGGTGACCGGAAAACTCTTACAGTCAAGACCTATATCCCTGACTTGAAAGGTATCTACCGGGGCAGGATGATTGCTGTCGATGCCGGCCACGGGGGCAGCGACCCCGGGGCTATTGGCTCGGGCGGGACCAGGGAAAAGGAAGTTAATATGGATATTGCCAAACGGGTTGCCAGGCTCCTGGAGGCACAGGGGGCAAAAGTTGTCCTGACGCGTTCTGGCGACCAGGATGTTGACCTCTATGAGCGTACCGGTAAGGCGAACAAAGCCAGGGCGGATGTTTTTGTCAGCATCCATATGAATGCCAGCATGAATAAAACGCTTGGGGGCACCAGCACCTATATTTACAGCGGTAGCGGCAGTTCTTCGGATAATGCCAGGATTCAGGAAAGCGACAGGCTGGCGCGCAACGTCCAGGCTGAACTGACTAAAGCGCTGGGCCTGCGGGATGCCGGGGTCAGGGAGGCTGACTTTGCGGTGCTGCGCACTTCTAACATGCCGGCAATCCTGGCGGAGGTAGCTTTTATTTCGAACGCTGCCGAAGAAAAACTTATGCGCACAGATGATTTTCGCAACAAGGTTGCGGAAGCGATTGTTAGGGGGATAGGGATATATTTTGCCGAAAAAAGGGCTGCTTAGCTTAGCTATAATATTTTTCCGCCTGGAGCAAACTGTGGATTTACATTTTAATGCAGAAGCCAGGATGGTTAAAAACCCGGCGGGTCTGCCCTGGCAGGCGGGACCGAGCGGGTTATTTTTTTTCGGAATAAAAAGAGGAACCTTTGCCGGTTCAGTGAATACTAATAAATGCATGTCATATTCGGGAAAACTCCTCTTAAACTTAATAGAAGAGCGGGGCTATTGGGTGAGGAGGGGGAAAATTGAATAAGGGTGGGGCCATCGGCCTTTTTGATTCGGGAATAGGGGGCCTTACTGTCTTCAGGGAGGTTAGCAGAATACTCCCTGATGAGTCCACTATATACTACGGCGATACGGCGCATGTGCCGTACGGTCCGCGCAGCGCGGAGGAGTTAATTCATTTTGCCGACAGGATCGTGGCTTATCTGGTGGGGGAAGGGGTTAAGTATATTATTTTTGCCTGTAATACCAGCTCGGCCTTGTCCCTGCCTGTTTTAAAGAAGCGTTACCCGCTGCCGATGATGGGCCTGATCCGGCCAGGGGCGGCCGAGGCGCTGCGCCGAACACGCAGCCGGAAGGTGGGTGTCATTGCCACCGAGGCCACGGTCCGGACAGGGGCTTATGAAAAAGAGCTTAAAGCGCTCGACGGGGGTATAAAAGTATTCAGCCGGGCGACCCCGCTCCTGGTCCCCCTGGTCGAGACCGGGGACACGCATACGCCGGCAGCTGCACAGACGGTGCAAGAGAGCCTTTTCCCCTTGCGTGGAACCGGTATCGACACCTTAATCCTCGGCTGCACGCACTATCCTTTCCTGGCGGAATGGATAGCCACCGTAATGGGGCCGTGTGTGCATCTGGTAGACCCGGCCGAGGTGGCAGTACGGATGGCCGGGGAGGAAATGTCCAGGCTGAGTTTGCTGAACACGGGTTGTGTTGCCCCCGTGCACCGCTTCGTTGTGAGTGGTGACCCTGAGGCTTTTCGTGATAAGGCGCGGCGATTTATGGGAAGAGATGTGGGGCCGGTTACCCGGGTGGTACTTTAAATAAACAGGCCGGGATGGTGAATAATAAGAAGGGTGGTTGTCCCTGTTCACTCCGGTGCTCCGCGCCGACAGCACCAAAGCTCGCGTCGGGCGAAATTGGACCACCTTCAACTCGCCGTCCTGGCTCGCTGAAGGCTGGCGCGAACGTCCTTGTCCGCGCCTCCAATTACGCTTCCTCGCTTCGCCAGGTGCTGTTACCGGCGCTGCGCAAGTCGTTCACTCGGGACAACCACCCTTCCCACAGCTATTTTCACCCTCTGCTGGTGCTGTGCAAGCGGCATGGGGGTCTGAGAGGGATATTGACACTGAAAGGGTGAAAAGCCGTGCCTAAAGTGGGCATAACCACGACTGTTCCGGTGGAGGTGATATTTGCTGCCGGTCTGGTGCCGGTAGATTTGAACAACCTCTTTATAACCGGCGAGAACCCGCAGGTGCTGGTAGAAGAAGCCGAACTGGCGGGTTATCCCCGGAATTTATGCGCCTGGATCAAAGGGATATACAGCACGGTGTTGAGGCAGCGGGACATCCAGACAGTTATTGCGGTAACACAGGGCGATTGCAGCAATACCCATGCCCTGATGGAAACCCTCCAGATGGCCGGGGTGGAGATCGTGCCGTTTGCCTTTCCTTACGACCGGGACGCTGATCTTCTGCGCCTGCAAGTTGAAAAGATGATGTCTTACTTCGGGGTGTCCTGGGGACAGGTGGAGGAGGCCAAAGAGCGTCTGGATGAAGTGCGGCGCAAGGTATGGGAATTGGACCGGCTGACCTGGCAGGAGGATCTGGTCAGCGGTTGGGAAAACCATCTCTACCAGGTCAGCTGCAGCGACTTTAACGGGGACCCGGAAAAGTTTGCCGCGGAAACGGAATTGTTGCTGGAAGAAGCCCGCTCCCGGCCGCCTGAAAAAGAAAAATTGCGGTTGGGTTATATCGGCGTTCCCCCAATTGTGGGTGACTTATATCAGTACCTCGAAGAGCGCGGGGCGCGGGTGGTGTTTAATGAGGTCCAGCGGCAATTCAGCATGCCTTTTGAAAAAGTTGGACTGATTGAACAGTACAGGCAGTACACTTACCCCTACGGCATCTTTTTCCGCCTCGAAGATATTTGCCGGGAAACGGCCCGGCGCAAACTAGACGGAATTATCCACTATGCCCAGAGCTTTTGTTTCCGCCAGATCGAAGACTTAATTATCAGGAAAAAGCTGGACTTGCCGCTGCTGACCCTGGAGGGGGACAAGCCCAACCGCCTGGACGCGCGAACCCGGATGCGCCTGGATGTTTTTTTAGATATGCTGAGGTGATTGCATGTATGTCGGCCTGGACCTGGGCAGCCGTAACGTGAAAATTGCTTTAATGGAAAAGAACAGGTCTTACCGGCTGCTGAAGTTTGATACTGTTGGTTTTTACCGGGAATACGGGAAAAAAGCCGGCGGTCAGCTTGAGGTGGACTTTGCCGCCCTCGGTCTCAATGCCACGGAGGCTGTGTTGACTGCAACAGGGTACGGACGTCAAACCGTGAATGTCCGGGGTGCCCGGGTGATCCCTGAAATCAAGGCACATGTTCTCGGTGCTGCTTTCCTGACTGGGCTGGAAGATTTTACCTTGCTCGACCTGGGCGGTCAGGACAGCAAGGTAGCCCTGGTGCGCAAGGGCCGGCCTGTGGACTTCCTGACTAACGACAGGTGTGCTGCCAGCACGGGGAGATACCTGGAGAATATGGCGGCGGTGCTGAACATCAGCCTGGAAGAGCTCGGCCGCCACTACCGGGACCCGGTGGATCTGACCTCCACCTGTGCCATTTTTGGGGAAAGCGAGCTTATTGATAAGATTGTCGAGGGCTGCCCCCTGCCCTCCCTGGCGGCGGGGGTGAATTACAGCATTTTTAAGCGGATTCGCCCGATGCTGGCCAGGCTTGCCAGTGCCACTGTCGTATTTACCGGGGGAGTGGCCCGCAGCAGCGCGCTTGCGGAGATTATCAGGCAGGAGACGGGGGCGAAGGTAGTTGTGCCGGAGGACCCGGAATTCGCGGGCGCCATAGGCTGCTGCGTTTATCCGGGTCTACCCTGAAAACAGAATTCATCCGGGAAAGGTGGTTATCCCTGTTCACTCCTTGGCTTTCGCACCGACAGCACCAGGGCTTGCGTCGGGCGAAATTGGGCCGCCTTCAACTCGCCGTCCTGGCTCGGTGAAGGCTGGCGCGAACATCCTGTCCGCGCCCCCAATTCCGCTTCCTCGCTT
>Ga0067045_1028844_pt1 | contig 26797 bp, 21 predicted proteins | sample TerdegcTABiofilm_FD_59184 | JGI IMG/M metagenome (GOLD analysis project Ga0067045, IMG submission 59184) | Combined Assembly of (Gp0054472, Gp0054536) Wastewater bioreactor microbial communities from Singapore -Terephthalate degrading... | reverse complement strand
CAAATTTACATGAAAACGCATTACACACAGACAAATAAAAATCGAGCCGGCAGTTTTTTATAGCGCTACCGTACTCGAAGTACAATCCTAAATTTGCGCAAATAATTTAAAAAATAATTGATATGAAAAAGACTGCCGGACTCGACATTCACAAAGTTACAATTTTTTGTGGGATTTTTGATGGTAAGCATCACCAAGACGTTAAAGAATTTTCTACTACTACTGTATCTATTCATTCCTTAGGGGAGTATTTGCATGAACAGGGGGTCACTCAAGTGGCATTAGAAAGCACGGGAATTTATTGGATTGCGGTATGGAATATTCTGGAAGCCATGGGTTTTGAGCTTACATTAGTCAATCCCTATCTAATCAAGCAAATGCCGGGTAGAAAAAGTGATGTAAAAGACGCACAATGGATTGCTACGCTTTTACATAAAGAATTGCTCAGGGGCAGTTTGATACCTGAACAGAATATCAGGGAGCTACGTTGTTACAGTCGCAAGTATATGCGACTTCAACAAAAACAGACATCGACACTACAGGAGCTTGAACGGATACTTGAGATGGCAGGTATACGCATAACCAGCTTAGTAAGTAACATTTCGGCTAAAAGTGTTCGCCAAATCATAAAACAGATTATTCAAGGCAATGACGATGCGCAAGAGCTGATAAAGTATATTCACGGGCGAATATTGAAACGTCATGGGATAGAGAAGGTAAAAGAAGCGTTGCAAGGTTTTGTTTTAGAGCAACATCGTTTTTTATTGGAACAAGCGATGGAGGAGTTAGAATTATTGGAGAAACAATCAGAGCAGTGCCTGGTCAAGATGAGGGAAATATGCCAAAGACACTATAGTAAGGAGATGAAACTACTCAAAAGCATACCTGGCATTAGTGAAATTTCAGCATTGATTATAATAGCGGAGACAGGAGCAGAGATGAAAGCTTTTGAAAACAGCGGAAAATTTACCGGGTGGATAGGGTTGCGTCCCAGAAATGACGAAAGTGCAGGGAAGTTAAAAAGTACAGCCACCACAAAAGGCAACAAATATCTGCGCACTATTGTGGTACAAGTTGCATGGGCAGCCTCAAGAACCAAAGATTCATTTTTCAAGGAAAAATTTGATCGACTCTGTATGCGTAAACCACGCAAGAAAGCCCTGATAGCAATTGGGAGGAAAATTTCTGTATTGATTTACAATGTTTTATCGAGAGAAGAGCCCTACAACCCTGATTTTCTGAAAGTATATAAAAAAGCAACATTTCAAAAATTGCTTGAATATCACAAGAAACAGATAGAAAAACTCGAAAAAAGTCTAAGCGAAACACAAGAGAAAAGGTCGGTTATTTTTGTGGTGGCTCAGACCCCGTTTACAAATTGACCTAAACAAACTATCTGCCCCAATTGCAGATATACCGAACACAGACATAAGTTAAAGCAAATCCAACAGATTTGACAAACTTGCAGGAGAAAATCACCTACCCCAAAGTGATAAGTTCAAAATTCGCTTAGATTAAGATTTATAGGAGAAAATAATATTTTTTGGAAAACAATAACATTAAATATCCAATTTTTGAAAAAAATAACACAAAAACCACATAAAAAAGCAATTTAACCAAAACTGATCTTCCACATAATAGACAAACAACAATTGAACAAAATTGAAACTTTGATTGTCAATAAAGTAAAAAATGAAAAGGAAAGCTTTAATCCTGCTGCTCGCAATTGTTGCTGGATGTATTTCCCAAACCAAACCCCCTATAAGTATGACCAATTATCGAGAATTAACCCCTGCCGAAGAATATGTAATCATACACAAGGGAACAGAGCGTCCTTTTTCCGGTAAGTATTATGATTTTTGGGAAGAAGGAAGCTATCATTGCAAACGTTGTGGAGCAGAGCTTTACCGTAGCACGGCTAAATTTGATGCAGGATGCGGATGGCCAAGTTTTGATGATGAGGTGCCGGGGGCTGTTCGCAGGCAACCCGACGCCGACGGACACCGTACCGAAATAGTATGTGCGGCGTGTGGTGCTCATTTGGGACATGTTTTTATAGGTGAAGGATTTACACCCAAAAACACACGGCATTGTGTTAACAGCATTTCCCTTGAATTTAAGCCAACCGCTATGAACCACAACTATCTTGACACAGCAACTTTTGCCGGGGGGTGCTTTTGGGGCGTCGAATATTATTTTAAAGGAGTAAAAGGGGTTCAAGAAACTAAAGTTGGCTATACAGGAGGCCATTTAGATAACCCCAGCTACGAACAAGTTTGCACTGGAAAAACAGGACATGCCGAAGCCATCGAAATTGTTTTTGACCCTCGGCAAGTTTCCTATGAGGAATTAGCCAAACTCTTCTTCGAAATACATGATCCTACTCAGCTCAACCGCCAGGGGCCTGATGTGGGAACCCAATACCGTTCAGCTATATTTTATCATAGTGAAGAGCAAAAAAACATTGCTCAAAAGCTCATTCAAATTCTTAAAAACAAAGGATTAAAAGTAGTTACAGAACTGCAGCCCGCTACTGAATTCTGGCCGGCAGAAAAGTATCACCAGGATTACTACTTTAAAACCGGAGGAGTACCTTATTGCCACATGCGAATAAAAAGGTTTGATTAGCACAGCTGATGTGTAATTAATACTTTTGCCATGAGGCAAAACACCCAAACATGAATTTTCCAGCAAAAGCTAAATTGCTCATTTTACTGTCTATCGCAACGATATCAACAGTCAGAGCACAATTCAGCATTGAAACCGAGATTAGACCAAGAGTAGAAATTAGAAACGGGTACCAGCAGCTGATACCCCAGCATGCCACCCCAGCAGCCCTGATTTCACAACGTAGCCGATTAAAATTTACCTATCAAAAAGAAAACCTTCGACTTGTGCTATCGCCCCAGGATGTAAGAATTTGGGGAGATGAAAAAAACAATACCACAAGCGGAAATGTAGGAGATGAAGCCAGCCTGGATTTGCATGAAGGGTATGCTGAATTAAGTCTGAATCCCCACTTTTCGTTCGCTGTGGGCCGTATGGAGCTTAGCTACGACAATGAGTGGCTACTCGGACGCCGAAACTGGAACCAATCTGGAATTGCCAGTGACGCCTTTCTTTTGAAATGGACACGTGAAAAATGGAGTCTTCACACAGCCTTTAGCTGGAACACACTCAAAGATGCCCTTAGGGATAATTATTACCCAACAGACAGGTACAAAACCCTAGCCTTCTGTTGGATGAATTACCAACCCAATTCCCAAAATACCCTTTCCTTCTTGCTACTATCTACCGGTCAAACTCCGTCGGATACCGTTAACACACAGCATTTCCGCTTTACCACAGGAATCTATTACAAAATAAATTATCCTTTTATCAACGGCGACTTTAACCTTTACTATCAATTTGGGAAAAATGCGATAAATCAAACCGTATCAGCATTTCTTACCTCGGGGAATATATCTTTAACGACAGGAAAACTCATGCCGGGTATTGGCTGGGCGGTTAGTGGAGGCAACAAGAACCCACAAGGCAATACCGACCATACATTCGACCTGATTTATACCGCCAGGCACAAGTTTCTCGGAAATATGGATTATTTTAGAAACCTATCGTCTCATGTGAAGCAGGCAGGGTTGGTGGATTTTTATGGTAGCCTCATATGGAAAGCCCCGAAAAACTTCACAGTACAGAATGCATTCCATTATTTCAGTTTATTAATAAACAATTCTTTAGCCCCAACTCAAAAAAACCTAGCTCTGGAAAATGATTTCATAATCAGGTATAAAATGACAGAGTGGGGAACCCTTGAATATGGATTGATGGTATTGTTGCCTACTCAGGGTCTTAAAGAATTGCAGAAAGTGGATCAACCCGCAGCACCCGTTTATACTTACTTAATGCTTACCATTAGTCCCCGGGTATTTCCTTAGTTAATACAGAACCTAAAAATGAGCCAAAAGCCGGAAACCTGATTTCTTAATATCGTACTAACCCTTTCAATCCCTATGGTTTCTTCTTTTCTGAAGCCTTACAATCACCTGCTAAGAGTTTATTTATGGGGGATAGTTTTTTTTACCCTATTCAGAATCATCATTCTGTTAACTCTTTTCCAGGAGGCTGGCGATGCAGGTCCAATGTGGTGGCTCATAGGAGGTGCAATGTGGTATGGTTGGCGTTTCGATACTGTTATTTCAGGCTACTTGCTGAGCATACCTCTGGTGGTTTCGGCCTGGACAGCATTTACAGGTAAAGGAAGATTGTGGACATTGAGATTCAGCCATTACTGGCTCCTGATTACCTATCTTCTGGCCTTTGCGATATGTGCCACAGATATTCCGTACTTTGCTCATTATTTTACACGTTTAGATGTAGCTGTTTTTCAGTGGGTTGATTCCCCAAAGCTAATGATTGGGATGGTCCTGGGCGAAATCAGATACGCCATTTTTATATTGCTCTTCTTGGCTATTAGTATTGCCTGGTTTTTTATCATGAAGAGTATTTTTCAGGGCAGGGAACCTTTAAAGGTAGTATCGCCACACAAACGTTTCCCCTCGCACATGGCAAAGGTTATTACATTTATCATTCTATCCGCTTTTTGTTTATTGGCCATTCGAGGAAGGATTGATAAAAAATCACCCATTCGAACGGGTACGGCATGGTTTTCCGAGCATCCGTTTTATAATCAGGCCGGATTGAACCCTGTTTTCACACTGGTTCAAAGCTGGATTGACCAGCGCAAAGCAGAAGGCAACCGCCTGGCTCTTATGCCCGACAAAGAAGCAATTTATAAAGTCAGGGAAATACTTAAAATCGATGATACCCACTTTGTTTCCCCTCTGGCGCGCAAAATCGAAGGCAAACCAGATAGTCTTAGGCTCAATGTGGTGGTTATTATTATGGAAGGAATGTCGATGTGGAATACCGGAATGGTGCCTGAGGGTAAACATCTGACACCTGTGCTCGATAGCCTTGCGGAAACATCTTTGACATTCCGTAATTTCTATTCTGCCGGAATACATACTTTCAACGGAGTATTTTCAACATTGTATGGATTTCCTGCCCTTAAAAGACAACATCCCATGAATCAGTATCCCATCCCTGAATACACCGGGCTGCCTGCCACTCTTAAAGAAAAGGGCTACCTTACCTTCGCTTTTATTCCTCACGACGATCAATTCGATAATATGGGCGGATTTTTCAGAGCTAATGGTTTTGAAAAAGTATTTAGCCCCAAAAATTACCATTCTCGTCCTGTTAGCAGCCTGGGGGTTCCTGATCATAAGCTTTTTGAGGAAAGTCTGCAAATACTTGATAAAGAATTATCACAAAAGGATGGGCCTTTTTTTGCTGCCATTCTCACCGCAAGCAATCACGGGCCTTACATTCTTCCTAAGGACTTTAATTTCAAACCTGTCGCCGCCAACCTTCCGGACAAAATGGTGGAATATGCTGACAAAAGCATCGGATATTTTCTCAAAATGGCTTCTTACCGTCCATGGTTTAAAAACACGCTATTCGTGCTAACCGCCGATCATGGAGTTTCGGTCAATCCGCGTTACGAATTACCACTATCCTTCAACCATATTCCCCTATTGTTTATTGCTCCCGGAGGGCAGCTGCCTCCTGCACAAATGCATGTTTTTGGAAATCAGACTGATATCTATTCAACAACAATGGGAATTCTTGGTTATAGTTACACCAATAACACTGTAGGTAATGATTTGCTGCAACAGCCCCTGGGTTTCACTTATTTCAGTGCGGATGACCGACTTGGAATTATTACCGATGAATTTTACCTGATTATTAAAGATGATCAACCTCTTGCGCTCTACAACCTAAAGACCGACCCCAAACAAAATATTCTTAAAGATATGCCGGCTGTATGCGATTCACTTAAATCGCAGGTGTGGAGCTTCTTGCAAGCCTCTCAATACGTTATCCGCAATGGACTAAGCGGGAAAAAGGGAGTTTTGCCTAAATTTGGAAGCTCAAAAACAAACATCCAGCCATGATTTTGGGTGAAAGAGAATTTCACGAGAAGGCGAGAAGCATAAGGGAATGGATTATACGTAGCCTGGAGGCAGCCGGGTCGGGGCATACAGGTGGATCATTAGGTTTGGCCGATATTTTTACATATCTTTATTTCAATGAGATAAATCACAAACCACAGGATCCACATTGGCCTGATCGTGATATTTTGATCCTTTCAATTGGACACGTTGCTCCTGTATTGTATGCCGCACTGGCACATGCAGGATATTTTCCAAAAGAAGAACTATTAACCCTGAGGAAACTGGGAAGTCGCTTGCAGGGGCATCCCGGCCGCGATCATGGATTACCCGGTGTAGAACTTTCGGCCGGATCCTTAGGGCAGGGCATTGGTGTTGCGGTGGGTGTTGCACTGGCAAGGAAAATGGATTTACACCCGGGCAGGGTCTTTTGCGTAGCTGGTGATGGAGAATTACAGGAAGGGTCGGTATGGGAAGCTGCAATGGCTGCTGCCCACTACCAATTGGACAACCTTCTGGTAATTGTCGACAGAAATGGTGTACAAATCGACGGATACACTGAAAATGTGATGAAGTTGGAGCCTCTGGCCGCCAAATGGGAAGCATTTGGATGGGCAGTAATCGAATGTAATGGCAATCATTACGCAAGCATTAAACAGGCATTCACAAACGCAAGAACCGTTAAAGAGAAACCTACCGTTATTTTGGCTAAGACGGTCATGGGGAAAGGCGTCCGGGAGATAGAGGGCGATTACCGCTGGCACGGGAAAGCACCCGATGCTCAGCAAGCGCAACTTTTTTTAGAACAAATAGCAGCTTACTATGAATCGCTGGGAAAATAAAGGCAACAAACCTACCCGGGCTGGTTTCGGGGAAGGAATAGCCGAAGCCGGAGCTGATGAGCCTAAGCTTGTAATTTTGGGGGCCGATATTACAGCCTCGGTAGGCCTCGATCTATTCAAAGAGAGATTTCCGGAAAGGTTTTTAACATTAGGCATTGCGGAGCAGAATGCTATGGCTGTAGCTGCAGGCTTGGCGCTTGCCGGCAAAATTCCGGTTTTTTCAACCTATGCCGTATTTGCTGCGTTCAGAGCTGCAGACCAAATGCGCATCTCCATATGCTACAACAACCTGCATGTTATCATTGGAGGTGCGCACGCTGGCATTTCCGTTGGCCCCGACGGTGCAACCCATCAGGCATTAGAAGACCTGGCCATAGTACGATGCCTTCCCAATATGACCGTTTTTAGCCCCTGCGATGCGACTCAGGCCCGGCAGGCTGCACTTGCCGCCGTGAATAACATTCATGGCCCGGTATATATCCGATTCGGCCGTGAAGCAGTTCCCGATTTTATTTCTGAAGATATTCCCTTTGTTGCCGGGCAGGCACAAGTACTTAACGAAGGTACCGACCTGACATTAATAGCCACTGGCCACATGGTATGGGAAACCCTGGAAGCTTCAGAAATGTTAGCTTCTGTTGGCATCTCCGCAAGAGTCATAAACCTGCATACCTTGAAACCCATTGATACTGAAACAATCATCAAAGCAGCTAAGGAAACCGGGGCTATACTTACAGCCGAAGAACACCAGATTATCAATGGACTGGGCAGCGCTGTGGCAGAAATTGTTGTCAGAAACCACCCCGTTCCCATGGATTTTGTGGGTATAAATGATTCTTTCGGAGAATCAGGAAAACCCAGCGAACTTATGAAAAAATATGGCCTGACTTCTTCAGACATATATCAAAAAGCGTTGCAACTTTACCAAAGAAAAAAGCTTCATCAACCATGAATACTTTCATATTACTTCTTCAGAGTACTATCCCTTCACTTCTGGTTTTAGCAGTGGCAGTTTATTTCTTTCATTCATCGAATGAACGCTTTCTTAATCAATGGAAAGAGACCCTGCCTTTGCTGAAAAATGACGACTTGCTCAAAACCGTCAAATCATTCCTTGATAAAGAAGAAAAGATCCAATACCTCCAGATCAGGCGCGACCAACGTCAAGTGACTTTGCCCTTGAGGCTTCAGGCCTATGAAAGAATAGTCCTGCTTCTGGAACGCATCTCCCTATCCAGTCTCATGCTGCGCAACATTCAACCCGAAATGGATGCTGTGCGTTTCAAAAATGCCATGATTCAAAACATAAGGGCAGAATTTGAGCACAATATGGCACAACAAATATACATTACTGAGAGCACCTGGACTTTAGTGAGAAAATGTGTGGAAGATACCTTACAGGCCATCAATATTGCCAGCACAAAATGCGGAGAAGATGTACCAGCTACGGTTTTAGCAGCAGAACTCGTTGCCCTTGAGAGTGAAGGCAAAGGTCCCGATGTACAGACTGTATTAAGTCAGCTTCATACTGAAGCCCAGGGGCTCATGGGTTAAGGTAATCCCTTTTTCTCACAAGCCTGTATCCTGTTCCCGGGTAACAGGTAACGGTTTCGGGCAATGGCTTTATAAACAGCTTCCCGTATAAAGCCAGGGATTATCAACAAAATCCCTAAAAATACGTAAGGAAATCCAAGTGCAACACCTGCACGGATTAATGCAGAAGAACCATAGTACCATTTTCCCGTATCGAATAGCCAGGCTGTATCGGAATTTCCACCCGGCACTTCATGGCTGCAAGAATTAACAGAACGAATTTCTATTCTGTTTTTTAAATCGGCTTGCCGCAGCCATTCTGTGCCCCAGGCACAAAATCCACAATGATCGTCATAATAAAAAACAAGAACCCGATTTTTCTTCATAGCAAAAGGCCGGCTGATGGGTTATCAACAGCCGGCCTGGTAATTGGTTCACAAGTTTTAACGTAAAATACCTAATTTTCTTACAGCGGATAGATTACCCGATTTTATTTTTAAAAAGTAAATCCCCTTAGGCAGGTTATGAACATCTAAGGTCACCGTAGATTGATTGCGGAATTGCTCAGAATGCAAAAGTTTTCCATCCGGTGCAATCAGACTCACCTTCACCTCATAATTCATAACATTCTGCAGATCAATATAAACATAATCACTGGCAGGGTTAGGTCTGACCGAAAGAGACAAGGCATCGTTTTCTACAACCCCAGTAACCTCCTTCAACTCGCTAAACCCTCCACCATCTGTAGGAACCAGGAACAAACCAAAAGGCTGACCGTTGCTGTTATTCGATGGATTGATAAATCCGGAAGCAATGGCAAAGACAGTTTTCCCGATATATGAAGTGCCACTAAAAATTACCTCATAGCTTTTCAACACATTTCCTCCACTGAGGATGTGCCATCCTTGATTTTGTCCATCCACTTCAACATAAGGGCTGGAGCTTCCATATGACAAAGGCTCGTAAATCAGTCCAGAGGTAAACTCATATATACCTACCTGGGGTCCATCAGTAATGCCATGATGGAATAGTACATCTACTTTCGAACTATTGGTAGCCACCAAACGAATATTAGGGATAAAATGAAGCGTGAGGGGTTGCAAAGGATCAAATCCTGAAGTAGAAGCAATTCCATCAATAATAACACTGTGGCGCTTTCCGGCTTCAAGGTTTACCGTAACCGTTGCCAAAGGGTTTGTGGTGCCTGAAGCTCCGGCGGCAACTAAGAACAAAGGAATATTGTTTCCGGCAGGAACCTCAACAAATCCCGAGGCACGCTGATAAGTGATTCCGGGAAAAACTTTCTGCTCCCCAACCCAAAAATCAACGGGAGAGGCAGCTGGATCGGCCGAGTTATGGATGACTTGTATCCAGCAAGTCTGCGGAGGTGTATATGTTGGCAACGCTATGAGATCACCTCCGATAGAACGAGCGATGAAAAGCCCAAATGCAGGACCATTGCTATTGGATGCAGGGTTTACAAATCCGGAAGCCAGTAAGGTAATGGCTTCGTTTTGAAGACCTAAAGCAGCCAGAGGGAAATTATAAGAATACAGTGTGGTTGCCCCATCCTGAGTCTTAACATCTATTACATAGTCAGCAGTAGCAAGGTTAGAATAATCGGCAGCATGAAAATTCCCGTACGAAAGATTGTCAGCCAATAATCCGATTCCTTGTCCGGTTTCATAGATATTAATGGTGGGAGCATCTGTTGATCCATGGAAAATGAGTACATCGGTTTGGCCAGCGGTTAAAGCGTTTTGACGGCAATTGTCTTTTTTGACCAGGGTAAGAGGTGGCGTTGGATTGTAACCCGAAGTACTACTTATACCATTGATTATCAATATATAATTTTGCTGGTCAGCAAAAGTATATGTCAGTGAGGCAAGAGGATTTTCGGGGGAGGTACTTCCGGCAGGTTTTATGGCAATGGTTGTGGAAACATCGGCAGGGAACTCAGTAAAAGATGTTGCCGAACGAAAATGAAGGTTAGAGGCAAACTTTTTATCTCCTACCCACACATCTAACTGGGTAATGGATAAGTCGGCAGAGTTGTGAATAAACTGAATGGAAGCCAAGGGGTCGGGTACCAGGGGTAGCTGAACAGCCATACCTCCTTCCGAAGGAACATAAAAAATCCCTAAGGATTGACCTCCATTGTTATTACCGGGATTTGCAAATCCTGAAGCCATCACCACACCGGCTTTTCCTTGCATAGCTGTTAGGTCAAGACTTACAGTGAAAAGCTTAGCCTGAGTAGCAGAATCCTGGATTTCAAGAGTGTATGTGGCAGGATTCATTTCTTTATATCCATCGAACTGTGCATAAGCCAGGTGCTCCGACAATACGCTGCCATTCCCTTTATCAAATATCCTAATGGTTGGTAGATCTGTGCTTCCGTGATAGAAAATGATATCCGACTTTGTGGAATTAGCAGACTGACTGCGGGCATAATCGACAATTTCTAAAGAAAAAGGTTGCCAGGGGTTGTAACCATTCCCATCAATTGTTCCGGAGGCGATTGCTAGATACTTTTTTCCATTGCCTAACACGATGGCAGTCGTGTAGACCGGATTATCCGGCCCGGTAGCGTTTCCCGGACAAATATCAATTACCAATGGGAATCCTGTAGGCCCCTGAATAAATTCAGAAGCTTGCCTGAATTTGAAATTATCAAGAACCAATGACTTGTTGATATAAACATCCATAGAGTCGAGACTCAGATCTGGCGAATTGTGGACAAACTGCACAAAGGCCTGACCTTGCACGAAGATTGGACCCACACCCACAAAGAATGCGATAAGACAAACGAGTAACTTGTTTTTCATTGGTTTGGATTTTGGAAATGTATGATTAACAAACAAGCAAAATTCTCATTGTGTTCAGAATATACAAAAGCAAACAGCTGGTTTGAGGCTTCGAAGATATAAAGTTTTTTTCAATAAGATGATTTTATTATACATTTCAGCCACTCTTTCTATTCACAGAAGATGCAATAATGATAATTCCATAAAATCGATTAACAAAAAAAGGAGGCCAACCCATACGAGCAAACCTCCTTTTTAAGAAAACTCAATAATCAGCGATTAATTTTGATAATCCTTCAACATATCCATCAATTTCTTCCGGCTAAAGAATATACGGCTTTTTACAGTCCCGATTGAAAGTCCCATTTTCTCTGCGATTTCCTTGTATTTGTATCCCCGGGTGTGCATTAAGAATGGGATGCGATGATCGTCGCTCAGCTGACGAATACCTTTTTGAATTTCTTTAGCCCGAAGCATAGAGTCAGGACTTTCTCCGTCATACTTTGACCTGGAATTAAGGTAATACAGGTCGTCACTGCGGTCAAAAAAGGCGTTTTGACGCACATTCCTGCGGTAGTTATTGATAAAAGTATTCTTCATGATGGTATAGGCCCAGGCTTTGAGGTTGGTTCCGGGGTCAAACTTCTCGCGATAAGTTATGGCTTTGAGATAAGTATCCTGAACGAGGTCTTCGGCATCTTCCTGATTGTTGGTAAGCGAATAGGCAAAAGCTTTGAGGCTTTCGCGAATACTTAACAGCTGGTGGTTGAATTCAATAACTGTCATGGCGTGGTGTTTTATATTTATTTTGATTTATTCTAAACTGTTTAATAATTAATAAGGCAAAATTAAACAAAACACCCCCCGCTTGTCAAGTATTTTTAGAACAATTTTAAATAATTTTTGTAAACAAAAAAATAAGCTGCTAATTAGCAGCCACTTACAAAAGAAAGATTTAACAATTTTTAAGAATTAATTTGTTTAATTCAAAACATCAAATATTAAACAATACATTCATTAAGCAGTCTGACCAGAAAAAACTGTACGCTCATGATTGAATATCAATGTCCTAAAGGTCTCCATACTATCGTAAACCTCAAAATTTGACGGAAGAATAGGTTTATGCTGAATAATCTGACGCCCCGTAACTAAAAACTTTTGACCCGGATATAAGGAGTGTAGCAATTGCAGGCTTTCTTGAAGAGCATCAGGCGTAATACCGGTGATAAACTGGGTAACGATATAATCAATTCTGGAACGATTGAGCGGGGTCGATAAATTGTCGAAAGGAACATGCTGCCCCAAATAGATTACCCTATGTCCCCATTTTTTTAAAAGGTATTGGGTAAAAAGCAAACCCATCTCATGCCATTCACCTTCCGGCAGAAACAACAGATAAGTCAATGCATTCTCTTTTCTGGGGGTTATGATGGAGTCGATGGCAACAATAAGTTTTTGGCGGATGAGATTGCTGATAAAGTGTTCTTGTGCAGGGATAATACTACCCGTCAGCCACAGCATGCCAATTCGGTCGAAAAACGGGTAAATAAGGTATTTAACCGTATCTTCAAATCCTATTTTGATAATAGACTGAGTAAGAATCTTTTCAAAATATTCTTCGTCCAAGTCGATCATGGCCAGGACAAGGTTTTCGATCTGGCTCTGGGTATCTACGCTTTTATGAGTAATTTGAAGAACCCTGTCACAAATTTCTTTCTCGCTCATCTTCATAATTTCAGAGATGCGATATCCATGACGATTGAGAATGGAGATATTGAGCAGCCGCTTTAAATCGTCATCATCGTAGGTTCTTATATTGGTCTCAGTTCGACCCGGTTCTACCACCCCATAGCGTTTTTCCCACATACGAATGGTATGTGCTTTGATTCCGGTGAAGGTTTCCAGATCTTTGATAGAGTATTGCGACATGAACAAAATCCGTTAGAGGTGTTTAATTTTACAGCCTGCGAAATTAAACAAGTGGATAGAGAAAAGGTTTAATTACTAAAAATTTTAGCACAAATGTTTTACATTCAAAAGGACGAAATCAGGTTAATACCTGCCGGATACGACGGAAAAACCGAGCTGTATAAATACGATGACATTTGCTATCTGGGTGAGGCTCGCCTATGGGAAAACCTTGAAGAAAACTCATTAAATTTCAAAGTAGAATGGAAGGGAGCAGTAGCTGGAGAAATTAGCCTGCACAGCATTAAATGGTTCAATCGCAAAGGAATGCTTACACTCTTTATTTATCCCGAATTTCAGGGAAAAGGTCTTGGCATGGCAAGCCTGAAGATGCTCATCGGGTTTTGTTTCCGCGTTTTGAATCTTTACCGTTTGGAGGCTGAGATAGTGGAGGGTAATGAAGCATCGCTCAGGTTAATCGAAAAGTTGGGATTTCGGAGGGAAGGGACGCTCAGACAAGCGAAATACCTCAACGGACGTTTTTTCGACATCTATGTTTATGGTTTAGTGAGGCCAGAGTGGGAAAATTTTAACATTTATTAAAAATTAACTCTATTTCATTAATTTTGCTTCCTGACCGGATATTCAATCAAACCTAATTCGATGAAACAAAGAACATTGTTATTGATTTTGTTGGGCTTAATTGGGTTGGCTGGTTGCCAAACCGAAAGTGATAAAGGGGTTAAACGCATCACACTTCAAAGTGATTCTTTGATGATGGTGGCCGACTCTACCCCATTTTTCATTGGCAAGAACCTTTATCTGGTCATCATGGAATATCCGGTGCCCAAACCTCAATTCACCCTTACGCAGGAACTGGGATTTCTGGAAAACAGATTAATTCCCGGATTTCAACATATTGACAGCTTACGTCGGACAGGTATTCCCATTTTTGGAGGAGCCATGGCCCTAAAACCCGGTTGTGCCTTTATCATTCAGGCCACTGATAATGTTCATTTACAGCAAATGCTGCGCACCAATCCCCTTACAGAATATTCTCAGGTTACAATAATTCCACTTGTTTCGTTTGGAGAAAGTCTTTTTAGACAAAAAGACAGGGAAGCAGAGCTTAAAAACAAGATGAATCAGTAATTTTTGATTCGCTAATTTTATCTGTATTCAAACACACCCTGAGGGCCTGAAATAATCAGTGTTCGAACATCAGAGACCTCAACTCTACCTACTACTCTGGCTTCAATGTTGTATCGGCCGGAAATAGAAATGATGCCTGAAGCAATTTCGGATGGCACATAAAATTCAATTCGATGTCCCATATTGAAAACACGATACATCTCGGCCCAGGGCGTTCCGGATTCTTCCTGAATTATCCTGAAAACATCGGGTGTTTCAAAAAGATTATCCTTGATGATTTTGACATGAGGTGCAAAGTGCATCACTTTCGTTTGCCCCCCTCCTGTACAATGAATCATACCATGAATCATAGGTCGGTATTGAGCTAATACGTCGCGAACAACCGGTGCATAAGTACGGGTTGGGGAGAGCAAAAACTTACCCATGGATAAACCCTCAACCGGAGAAGGTTCAAGCAAAAAGCGCTTCCCACTGTATGCCAAATCCGATGGCACCAAAGGATCGTAACTTTCGGGGTATTTCCGTGCGTAGATGCGCTGAAGTACATCGTGCCGTGCTGAAGTAAGTCCATTAGAACCTATGCCGCTGTTGTATTCCTTTTCATAACTAGCCCGACCAAAAGAGGCCAGTCCTACGATTACATCACCCGGTTGTATATTATTATTGGAAATGATATGACTTCTTTTATGGCGGGCAACTACCGTAGAATCGACGATAACGGTTCTCACAAGGTCGCCTACATCCGCAGTTTCTCCCCCTGTAAGATAAATCTCCAGGCCCAGTTCTCGCAATTCGGAAAGTACCTCAGAAGTGCCATTGATAATAGCTATAATCACCTCGCGGGGAATGAGGTTTTTATTTCTTCCGATAGTGGATGATAGCAGCATGGGACCAGTAACACCTGCGCAAAGTAAGTCATCAGTATTCATCACAACAGCGTCCTGGGCAATTCCTTTCCACACCGATATATCTCCCGTCTCACGCCAATAAATGTAAGCCAGGCTACTTTTGGTCCCGGCTCCATCGGCGTGCATAATATTGCACCAATCAGGATCACCTCCCAACAGGTCGGGCATCACCTTACAAAAAGCTCCCGGAATTATTCCTTTATCGAGGCCCGAAATAGCAGCATGCACATCCTCCTTGCCCGATGATACACCCCGCTGACTGTATCTGCTAGTATCCATAGTTTCTTTTATTCAAAAATGATTTCCCTGGTATCTTCGTTTACCGTAAAAGCACCAAACTTGGTCAAAGTTGGCTTGTTGATAATAAGTTTGGCTTCAGCCTTGGTTTCAACCACAACATCAATATCATAAATTACCTTACGGCCAATGCGCAATGAAGGAATTGTAAGCTCAGCTCCGCGTTTGATTTCGCCTTCAAAAATAACTTCCTCCGGATTACCCTTAAAATCGTCTTTGGTGATTATTCCTTCCTTCAATAAATCAAGAGCGGCCTCCATACTTATGACATTGTTGCGGAGGTCGGGCTGGTAAATAAAGGTTAATGGATAAGTATCAATATTAGCGGGAATCACCATGAGTTTTCGGTTATTCAGGCTAAAAGGGACTGTATTCAAAGGGCGTGAAGTCACCAACTCAATTTCTTTGGCAACTGGTTGCTGACCTGTAGGCCGGGCCTTGGGCTTAAAGTTTGTACCTGTGATGGTAAATTCGGTGCGGCGGTTTAGCTGATGAGCAGCTTCTTTAAGATCTTTGCTGGGTAAGCTGTCAATAAATGATTCTGTAAGACGCTTACCAGCTTTAAACACATATCCATTGATTTTAATGTCTTTACTTAATACTCGTGGCACTCTTTCTCCGTAACCTTTGGCAGTGAGCCGGTCAGGGTCGATACCCCGCAAGATGAGGTAATCAACTACACTCTGGGCGCGCTTTTGGGAGAGAATGTCGTTACGTTCTTCTGTATCGCGGGCATCGGTGTGTGCTCCAAGTTCAATGGTCAGGTTGGGATTTTTCTCCAGAAGGGTTATCAGTCCCTGAAGCGAATCCTGGTATTGAGGTTTTAGCTCCCAACGGGCAAGGTCATAAAGGATTTCAGGCAAAACAATGGGCTTGCGGGGTATGGGTTGTAGCATAAAATCCATTTTGAAATCCTGGCTTCTTTCGAGCCCCATGGTCGATAATTTTCCGGTGGCACTAAAATATCCTTCCTTGCTAACCACAATTTCGAAGGTCCGGTTGATAAGTACCTGGTTCTTATTAAAGGCGTATCGCCCACGATCGCTGGTATTACTTTTATGTGTGCGTCCATCCGAAACTTTTAATTCAACCAAAGCGCCCTGAATGGGTTGAAGGGTACTTTCGTCCTTTACTAATCCTTCAAGGGTAAAAATCACAGGTTCTACAACAAAGCTATAGATATCATCGCCACCCTTTCCTCCTTTCCGGTTGGATGAAAAGAATCCACTTTCTTCTTCCTCAGGATGAAAACTGATGGCAAAGTCGTCGGCGGGTGAGTTGATGGGACTACCCATATTTATAGGTTTTGACCAGTATTTTTTCCCTTCAGTGTCAGTTTTCAAATAGCTCTTAAAAATGTCGAGCCCTCCCATACCAGAATGACCATCAGAAGCAAAATATAAAACTGTATCGAACCTGATGAAAGGGAAAAGTTCATTGCCAAGGGTATTGATTGAATCGCCAAGGTTACGCGGCCGACCGAATTTTCCATTCTTGGTTTCACGGGTGGCATACCATAGATCATGACCGCCTTTACCATTGGGAAGATCGCTTGAGAAAACAATCATGAGTTCGTCAGAGGTAAGGGTAGGATGACCGATAGCGAAATTTGAATCGGCCTGAATTTCCACTTCAACCGGTTCGGAAAAACTTTTCCCTGCCCTGCGCGCAACATAAATTTTACAGGTATTTTTTCTTTTGGGTTCAGCAGCACACCGTGTAAAATACATTGCATTCAGACGACTATTGAAAAAAGGTGTCCCTTCATTTCCATTTGTATTTAAAACGCCTTCCTCATCGGGGTTTGAGGGTTGTCCCCATTTCCCTTTCACATCCTTTTTTGCAATAAAGAGATCTGAAAAATTCTTTGTAGTCCAATCATCCTTGCCCTTACCGTTTACTCCTTTGCGATTAGTAGTAAAAACAATTTCATTAAAAGCTGAATTGCTCAAGGCTGCTGCGAAATCATCGTCACGGCTGTTGAGCAGTTTCTCGTTTTCGATGATATGACGCGTAGGATGAGCAAGCCAGTCATCTATAAGCTCAACCCCAGCCAGACGATTTCTGGCTAATTCATCATCAGGAACCAGCTCCAGATATTTTGCATATAACTCCTTGGCTTGCGCCATCTTGCCATTAGCACGCTGAATGTCAGCCAAATGCCGAAGTATGATGGGTTGTTTTTGTTCATATTTTACAAAAACCAAACGTCTGTAGGTAGGCTCGGCCATCCGAAGATTTCCCATCAACCTGTAACATTCTGCCATTTGAAAGGTTATACGGTTCTTTTCTTCCTTATCTTTTTCTTTTCGATAAGCCTTACGATAAATTTTTAAGGCGGTTGTGTACATATGGTTATTGAAGGCCTGGTCGGCAGCATCAGCTCTTTTTCGCACCGGAGCCTTGCTTTCCTTTTGTGCCCAAAGGCCTAATGAAACAAAAACCAGAAGAATTAAAAATAAAGACTTTGACGCTATTTTCATACATATAATGATTTATTACAATCAACCGGCCGGTGGAGGCGAGGTTTTCTCTCCCTCATGGGTTTCACCGGGATTATTAACGGAAGAAGGTGCAGAATCGTCTTCAATTCTCACCTGAGATTTTGCTTTTTCGGCTTCTTCCATAACCTCTCGTTTAATTTGGTCGGATGCCCGGCGTAATTCGTAAAGCCCTTTGCCAATGCTACGCGCTATTGAAGGGATTTGTTTGGGACCAAAAAAAATAAGCACCAGCAGCAGAACCACAAAAAGTTCACCACTTCCTATATCGAAAAAGAGAAAAGGCAATTGCATCCTTGTTGATTTTTCCTTGCAAAACTACAACTCCCCAAGGTAAATAAAAAGATTATGAATAAAAAACCCGGGAAGTCAGGCTTCCCGGGGGAATATATTTTAAGAACTCATTTTTGTTTATTCTTTCTTTTTCTTTCTGATCAACATATCATGGGCGATAGAGCTTGCAACGAAGACCGATGAATAGGTACCTACCACAATCCCTACCAAAAGAGCAAAGATGAAACCGCGAAGAATATCACCACCAAAAATAAACATTACCAACAAGGTTACCAATGTGGTGCCGGCCGTATTAACAGTACGCGCCAGGGTGGAATTAATGGCTGCATTCATGTTAACATAAAGATCGCGTTTGGGGAAGAGGTGAGTGTATTCGCGAATGCGGTCAAAAATAATCACGGTATCGTTGATGGAGTAACCAATAATCGTAAGGATTGCAGCAATAAAGGACTGGTCAACTTCCATATTAAAGGGTAAGATACCATAAAAGATGGAGAACAGACCTAATACCACCATGGTATCGTGGAACAAGGCAACGACACTACCCAAACCATATTGCCATTTTTTAAACCTGACAGCGATATAGCCGAAGATAACAAGCAAGGCGAATAATACTGCAAGAACAGCATTGCGCTTGATATCATAGGCAATGGTGGGTCCAACTTTTGTAGAAGTAAGAATACCAATGCTTTTATCGCCCTCACTAACATCCGAAGAGAATTCATTTAATTCCACAGGTTTTTGGTAGAGGCCTTTTAAGGATGTATAAAGCTTTTGAGTTAAAATACTATCTACCTCAGGCCCCTCTTCGTTAATAAGTTCCTTGGTTGTAATTTTCACCTGGTTATTTGGGCCAAAGCTTTTCACCTCGGGAAGGGCAGAGAAATTAGGTTCCAAAGCTTTGCGCACATCATCAATTTTAACCTCGCGGTCGAAACGTATGATATAGGTGCGACCACCGGTAAAATCAACACCGTAGTTGAGTCCTTTGGTAAACAGGGAGACAATACCAATAAGGATAATAACACCGGAGATGATGTAAGCATATTTCCTTATACCAATGAAATCGAATTTGGTATTTGAAAGGAAGCCCCGGGTGACTTTATTATCGAACTGTAGTTTAAAACCTTTTTCAGCCCACCAGTCGAAGATAACGCGTGAAATGAGAATAGCAGTAAATAACGAGGAAAGGATACCAATAATAAGTGTAGTAGCGAAGCCCTGGATGGGTCCGGAGCCAAACACATACAATATAATACCCGTAAGCAAAGTGGTGACGTTACCGTCGATAATGGCGGAGTATGCGTTTTTGTAACCATCACTGATGGCGAGCCTGATACCTTTGCCTGCACGGGTTTCTTCCAAAATGCGTTCATAAATAATAACGTTGGCGTCAACGGCCATACCCAGAGTAAGCACGATACCGGCGATACCGGGCAACGTAAGCACAGCACCGAACGAAGCCAAAACGCCAAAAATGAAGAACATATTAACAACCAGGGCAAGATTAGCCACCAGGCCTCCCCTGTTATAATACAGCCACATGTAAAGCAGTACGAGCAGGAAGGCGAAAATAAACGACATAAAGCTCTGGTGGATGGCTTCTTTACCCAGCGAAGGACCTACAACTTCTTCCTGAACGATACGTGCAGGAGCAGGCAGTTTACCCGACTGGAGGATATTGGCCAAGTCTTTCGCTTCTTCGATGGTCATACCGCCACCCGAAATCGATGAACGACCACCGGAAATTTCAGATTGAACCGTAGGATAGGAATAAACGTAGCCATCGAGCACAATAGCAATCTGACGTTTAATATTTTCAGCCGTCATGCGTTTCCATTCCTGAGCTCCCTCACGATTCATGGTCATGCTCACCTCCACACCACCATTGGTGGGGTTAACATCCTGACGAGCATCATTAATCACATCGCCACCCAGAGGAGCTTGTCCATCAGGACGAGTTACTTTAATAGCTACCAAATCAAGAATTCCCGGGCGCTGGGGATCGGGTTTTACGGTCCAGTATAAGCGCAGATTGCTCGGGAATACATCTTTTACCTGACGCAGCATATAATTCACACGAGCTGTATCTTTAACAGCGGAACTCCCTACTCTTGCCATCTGAGCAGGACGATAAGCTCCGCTTTCATCGGGATAATAAGCAGGGATCAGATATGCATAGAGTGGATGCTCCTTGGCGTACTCTTCAAAAGAGGTAGATTTTTTCTTTTCCAGTTTTGCACTATCCGTTAATTTAGACAGAAGACCAGTATCGCTTGTACTGGTGGTATCAGTCTTTGCAACGTCAGTCTTATCAGCAGATGAGGTTGTTTTGGTAGTGTCGGGTGTAGATGTTTCAAGAGAATCGCTTGCAATGAGTCCTTTTTCTTTGTAGAGAGCCAGCAATTTCTTATCTGCTTCGTCAAAGAAAGTATAAATCTCATCGAAATTATAGGTTGGCCAAAATTCGAGTTTGGCACTTCCCTGCAGCAGTTTTCTTACACGATCAGGCTCTTTAATACCGGGCAATTCAATAAGAATACGTCCCGAACCGGGTAATTTTTGGATATTGGGTTGTGCAACACCAAAGCGGTCGATACGAGTACGAAGAATATTAAAGGTGCGGTCAATGGCTCCTTCGGCTTCTTCTCTGAGAACCTTCAAAACTTCCTCGTTAGTAGAATTAAATTTAACACGATCCTTTAATTCCACGGTAGAGAAGATGGCAGCCAGGCTTCCGTTGGGGTCAAGTTCTTTAAAAGATTCGTAAAACAGAGTTATAAAATCGGCATTGCTATTTTTCTGCTTCTCCTTAGCCAATTTAAGGGCTTTATTGAAAGTAGTATCGGGATTATAATTTGAAAGAGCCCTAAGAATATCGGGTACCGATACTTCCATCGTTACGTTCATACCGCCCTTAAGGTCGAGGCCCAGATTAAGCTCCCGTTCTTTTACCTCTTTATAGGTGTATTTTCTTACACCAATATTGTATACCACTTCATTGTTAATTGAATCGAGGTAAAATTTCTCTCTTGATTTCTGGATAGAATCGAGGGCGAGAATTTCCTTAACGGGATCGCCTTTGGCAATCAATTTTGCCAGTTCAGCAGCCTTTGGGCTGTGAGCGTAGTCCTTGGCTTTCGACGCCACCCTATTCGAAACCAAAGTAAAGGAAAGCTGGAAGGCACAAACCAGCGCAAAAAGAATGGCAAAAAACTTTACAACGCCTTTATGTTGCATGTTTTCAGAGAGTTTTAGGATTTTACATATTTTTTTTGAGGGTGCAAAATTAGGAGATTATTTGAGAATAAACAATTTTCAGGTATTCGAGCCTCAGACTTTGTATTTAAACCAGCGTATCAGCTCAGCCCAGGTAACTTTTTTCCCATACATCAAAATACCCGTTCTATAAATACGAGCAGCCAACCAGGTAGTAAAAACAAATCCGACAATAAGCAAAAACATACTCAAAGCCAAGTGCCACCAGGGAACCCCAAAAGGAATCCTTACCATCATCACTACCGGTGAGGTGAGTGGAATAATTGAAAACCAAATAGCCAGCGAGCTATTGGGATTGTTGATAACGTATGTAGCCAAAATAAAACTCAATATCAGTGGAACTGTTACAGGAAGCATAAACTGTTGGGTATCAGTCTCTGATTCCACAGCCGATCCTATGGCTGCAAAAAGAGCTGCATAAAGAAGGTATCCGCCCAGGAAGAAAAAGCCGAAAGCACTCAAAACCAGTGGAAAATTCACCTGACGAATACCTTCCATGGCTTCCTCTAACAACGTCTTATCCGCCTCAACCTCAGCCTCAGCTACAAGTTGCATCTGCTGAGGAGGCATAACTTTCTGTGTTGTTATGGGTGTATGTTTGGGTGCGTTCTTGATACTGTCAGATTGGGTGGCCTGGAAACCCAAAATCAAAACTCCGGTAAATACAACCCAGATAAGAAATTGCGTCAAACCGACAAGTCCCACACCAATTATCTTTCCGGCCATAAGCTGAAAGGGTTTCACCGAAGTGATAATTACTTCAATGATCCGATTGGCCTTTTCCTCAATTACGCCTCGCATCACCTGGGAGCCAAACAGGAAAATTAAGAAATAAATAAAGAACCCTCCAACCAATCCGAGTGCCATGCTTACTTCTACTGAAGTTTTCTCTTCTGTCCCATCGTCGGCCAGTTTTATGGAATTCAGTATAATACGTGTTTTAACAGAATTCATCACTTCCGGGTCCATACCTTTTGCCCTCAGCTTTAAGGCTTCGGCCTGCCTGCGCATGATATCGCGAATTACAGCTTTTAGGTCGATGCCTGGCTGTGACCGTGAAAAAAGCAAGGCTGTAACAGGAAGGCTCAATTCTGTCCGTGGAATGTATAACAAAGCATCATCATTCGACAAAAGAAAGGCTTGTTTGGCTTCTTCAAGTTTCAGCAAAACAGGTACAAACCTTATATTTTCAGTGGAAACAAACTTATCGATAAATAACCCACTCTCATCGAGTACCTGAACCACTTTTTTCCCTTGCCCCAGTGTTGAAATATAAATAGGAATAATCCACAGTCCAGCCATGAGCAATGGACCAAGAATGGTCATAATTATAAACGACTTTTTCCTGACCCGGGTCAGGTATTCCCGTTGAATAATTATCCAGGTTTTTTTCATTACGCAGGGTAATTGATAGGTTGTTGTTTTACGGCAGAAACAAAAATATCGTGCATGGAAGGCAATTTTTCATAAAACTCAAGAATTTCGGCGTAAAGGAGAATAGCCTGCAAAAGATGATTAGGGCTCTGCCCGTACCCTATTTCGAATGTATAAATGTGATGACCATTTCGGGTGGAGGAACTGAGCAGCTCGAAAGATTGAGCATTTAAAGACGACAATAGCTGAGTGGAAAGCTCATTGCGTGTATGAACATCGAATAAATTCTTACTGTATCCAGCCTTTATTTCATGAACATTGCCTTGCAGGATAACCCTTGCCCGGTTGATAAGCGCTATGTTGTCGCATAGTTCTTCCACCGAGCCCATGTCGTGAGTGGAAAGCACAACAGTAGTCCCTTCTGCTTTAAGCCGAAGTATCTCTTTTTTGATGAGATCGGTGTTGATTGGGTCGAAGCCACTAAACGGCTCATCAAGAATGAGAAGTCGAGGCTTATGAACAACGGTAACAACAAATTGCAATTTTTGCTGCATGCCTTTCGAAAGTTCTTCAACCTTGCGATTCCACCAGTCCTGAATTTGCAAACGGGTAAACCAGGATTTCAAACGCCGAAGCGCCTCATCGTGCGAAAGACCTTTTAAACGGGCAAGATAGAGCGCTTGTTCTCCCGCTTTCATTTTTTTATACAGACCCCGTTCCTCGGGCAAATAACCTATTTGTGAAATATGGGTGGCTGAAAGAGGTTGCCCGTCAAAAAAAACAATTCCCTCATCCGGTGCGGTTATACGATTGATGATACGGATGAGGGTGGTCTTGCCTGCACCATTAGGCCCCAACAAGCCAAATACGGTACCTTCCGGTACTGTCAGACTTACTTTATCGAGGGCTTTATGGCCATTATACTGTTTACTTACTTCTTTTACGGATATTAGTGACATAGAGGGGGATTTATTCTTTGCCAAAGAACTCCCTCATACGGTGAAAAAAGGTTTTTTCCTTTTTACCCGGAGCGGGTTTAAAATTATCAGAATATTGAAGTTTGGATATCATATCCAGCTCAGAGGGAGACAGATTTTTGGGTATCCATACATTTAGGGTCACCAGCAGGTCACCTCTGGAGTAACCATTCACATCGGGTAGCCCTTTGCCTTTAAGCCGTAAAATTTTACCGGGTTGTGTTCCGGGTTCAATCTTTATACGGGCTTTACCGTCAAGGGTAGGTATTTCGATATTAGAGCCAAGTATGGCTTCGGGTATGCTTAAGTAATGCTCATAGAGTAAATGATTTCCTTCGCGCTGAAAATACTGGTGAGGCAATTCTTCCACTACGATAAGCAAATCTCCGGGAATACCTCCTCTGGGGCCCGCATTTCCCTTACCACTAAGACTGAGTGTCATCCCTTCGGCGACACCAGCCGGAATATCTACTTCTACAATTTCTTCTCCTTTGATGATGCCATCGCCATAGCATTTGGGACATTTATCTGCTATGATGCGACCTTCACCACCACATTGCGGACACGTAGAAGTGGTCTGCATGCGTCCCAGAAAAGTATTGGTAACCTGGGTTACCTGACCTGTTCCACGGCAAGTGGGGCAGGTATTGTGCCCGCTCCCCATACGTGCACCCGATCCATGACAGGCATCGCACACAACATATTTATTAAGTTTCAGTTTTTTATGGGCGCCTTTGGCAATTTCTTCTAAGGTAAGGGCAACTTTAACGCGCAGATTGGTGCCTCTGTTCACCCTTCGCGCACGACTTCGGGAACTACCACCAAATCCCCCGAAACCAAAGGATTCGAAAATATCACCAAAATTAGCAAAGATATCCTCCATGCTCATCCCACCACCGAAGCCACCACCGGTTGCACCACCTACACCAGCATGACCAAACTGGTCGTAACGCCTGCGTTTTTCAGGATCACTAAGCACTTCATAGGCTTCGGCAGCTTCTTTAAACTTTTCCTCAGCATCTTTGTCACCCGGATTTCTGTCAGGATGATATTTCAACGCCTTCTGCCTGTAAGCCTTCTTGATTTCTTCTTCTGTGGCAGTGCGGGGCACCTCCAGAATTTCGTAATAATCGCGTTTGGCCATGATTTCAATCCTTCCTTTCCATTATTTGTTAACTTCCTACAACTACCTTGGCAAACCGGATCACCTTATCGTTGAGCATATAGCCCTTTTCTACCTCGTCTACAACCTTGCCTTTTAGGTCTTCCGAAGGGGCAGGAATATTGGTTAAGGCCTCATGATAATCTGTGTCGAAGGGCTGTCCCTTGGCTTCAATGGTTTTGAGCCCTTCTTTTTCTAGTATGCCAAACATCTTGTTTAAAATAAGTTCAACGCCTTGACGGTAGGGGGCAAGGACAGCGTCGTCACCTACCGATTTGAGGGCACGTTCTAAGTCGTCGAGCACAGGAAGCATCTTGCGGATAATGTCTGCAGAAGCAGTCTTGGTAAGCTCAATGCGTTCGCGTGCATTGCGTTTTTTAAAGTTGTCGAATTCAGAAAATAGACGAAGAAATTTATCCTTCCATTCGTTTATTTCCTCCAGTTGTTTTTGAGTTGTTTCTTCCAGTTCCTTAATTTTTGCTTCCAATTCTTTCACTTTCTCTTCATTTTCATCCTTTGCAAACAATCCACGACGCTTTTTCCCCTTGCGGGCTGATTTTACGGCTTCAACATTGTCGGGAGCTGACGTATCTGTATTTTCAGCAGAAACCGACAGATTTTCAGCCTTGGGTTCCTGATCTGAAGTGGCATTAGGGTTAGACATTTCTTCGGGTATATTTTTAATGCTTTCTTCCTGCATATCTTTTTGTTTTTCAATTTAATACACAATAAAAATAAGAGGTTGCTTTAGCAACCGCCCTGTCAATGCAAAAATAATGCCTTGAGAATTTGAAGCCAAAATGGCAGCTCGCGCTTAATTCAGATTCTTTCAATATTTGCGCCAAGATTGCGTAACCTGATATCTATGTTTTCGTATCCCCGGTCAATTTGTTCAATATTTTCAATAACACTTTCTCCGCGTGCACTCAGGGCTGCAATTAGCAAGGCCACACCAGCTCTGATATCGGGCGAACTCATGCGTATGCCTCTGAGAGGATATTCACGGTCAAGCCCAATTACTGTGGCACGGTGAGGGTCACAAAGGATGATGCGGGCTCCCATTTCGATTAGCCGGTCTACAAAGAAAAGACGACTTTCGAACATTTTCTGGTGAATAAGCACGCTACCCCGGGCCTGGATGGCTGTGACTAAAGCAATGCTGATAAGATCGGGAGTAAAGCCTGGCCATGGAGCGTCGGCAATGGTCATGATGCTTCCATCGAGGAATGTTTCGATTTGGTAATGCTCCTTGGCAGGTACAACAAGGTCGTTGCCCTCGGCATAGCTGTCGACCCCTAAACGACGAAAAATCTCAGGAATAATTCCCAGAGAATTGTAATCGGTATTTTTAATACGCAGTTGCGATTGCGTCATAGCAGCCAGGCCCATGAAACTGCCCACTTCGATCATATCAGGCATGAGGGTATGGGTAGTTCCCTTAAGAGATTCCACACCTTCAATGGTAAGAAGATTAGAGCCAATACCCTTGATACGAGCCCCCATGCGGTTAAGCATATTGCACAGCTGAACAATGTAAGGTTCGCAGGCGGCATTAAATATAGTAGTAGTTCCCTCAGCCAATACAGCTGCCATAATGATGTTGGCTGTACCGGTTACAGAGGCCTCATCAAGAAGCATGTAGCTCCCTTTCAAACGCTCAGCTTTAACACAAATTAGGCCTGTTGTCTCTTCTTCATCGAGATAGGCACCCAAACGCTGAAACCCCAAAAAGTGGGTGTCCACCCTGCG
>Ga0067045_1028841_pt1 | contig 26817 bp, 23 predicted proteins | sample TerdegcTABiofilm_FD_59184 | JGI IMG/M metagenome (GOLD analysis project Ga0067045, IMG submission 59184) | Combined Assembly of (Gp0054472, Gp0054536) Wastewater bioreactor microbial communities from Singapore -Terephthalate degrading... | reverse complement strand
GGGCCCTGCCGGGGGTCAAGAAGGTCTTCGTGCGGTCCGGCATCCGCTTCGACTACCTCATGCTGGATCCGGACGACCGCTTCTACCGGGAGCTCGTGGAGCACCACGTCTCGGGACAGCTCAAGGTGGCCCCGGAGCACGTCTCGGAACGGGTCCTGGCCCTCATGGGCAAGCCCCCCCGGCGGGTCTACGACGCCTTCGCCAAGCGCTTCGAGGAGCTGAACCGCGAGTACGGCCTCAAGCAGTACCTGATCCCCTACTTCATCTCGGCCCATCCCGGGGCGACCCTGGCGGACGCCCTGGAGCTGGCGGAGCACCTCCGGGACTCGGGGTTCTCCCCGGACCAGGTCCAGGACTTCTACCCGACCCCGGGGACCCGGTCCACGGTGATGTACCGGACCGGCCGGGATCCCCTCTCGGGCGAGGCGGTGTATGTGGCCCGGGGCGAGCGGGAGAGGTCCCTCCAACGGGCTCTCTTGCAGTATCGGAAGCCCGAAAACCGCGCCCTGGTCCGGGAGGCCCTGGAGATCCTGGGCCGCCGGGACCTGATCGGCCGGGGACCGAAGTGCCTGGTCGGTGAACGGTGAACAGTGGACGGTAAACGGAAGTGAGGCAACCGCCGCGGTTGCGATGAACGTTAAAGCGTAGTCAGGCAACCGCAGGAAAGGCTCACTCCCGTCCACCGTTTACAGTCCACCACCCCGCAGGCTATCCTTCCCCGAAAGGAGCCCCCCATGCCCGAAGCCGCCGTAGCCGCCTTCGCCCTGGTCTTTCCCGGAATCGCCCTGGTCCTCAAGGAGCGGGTACCCCTGTTCCGCGGATGGAGCCCCGTGATCGTATGCTACGCCGCGGGCCTCATCCTGGGGAACCTGGGCGTCCTGCCCGACCGTGTCGCGGGGGTCCTGGACGGGATCTCCACCGCCGCGGTGGCCCTCTCCATTCCCCTCCTGCTTTTCTCCGTGGATCTTTCGAAGTGGAGGAGCCTGGCGGGCCGCGCGGGGCTCTCCTTCGCCCTGGCGGGGTTTTCCGTGGCCCTGGTATCCGCGGCGGCGGTCTTCCTGGTCCGGCCCGCGGGAGCGGAGTCCTGGAAGCTCTCGGGTCTCTTGGTGGGGCTCTATACGGGGGGCACTCCGAACCTCGCCGCCCTCAAGACGGCCCTGGCGGTGGACCAGAACCTCTATCTGGCGGTGCACGCCTCGGACATCGTCCTGTCCGCGGTCTACCTTTTTTTCGTGATGACCGCCGCAAAACCTCTCCTGGGACGGCTGCTGCCCGCCTACTCGGCCGCCGGAGTCGAGGAGGGCGAGATCCGACCGCCCCCTGCGCGCCTGGGGGACTTTGTCCGGCCCGGGATCCGGGGGCCTCTGGCCGCGGCCTTCGGGCTGGCCGTCCTGGTGGTCGCGGCGGCTCTGGGGCTTTCGCTTCTGGTGCCCAAGGACTGGGAGACCGCGACGGTGATCCTGGCCATCACGACCTTGAGCCTGGCCGCGTCCCGGGTCCCGAGGATCCGGAACACCCCCCGGACCTTCGAGCTGGGCGAATACGTGCTGTATGTGTTCTGCGTGGCCGTGGGCGCCATGGGAAATTTTGCCCGTCTCTTCGGGGCGGCTCCCTCGGTGTTCCTCTACACCGCCCTCGTGCTCTTCGGGGCCTTCCTCCTGCACATCCTGCTGTCCGCCCTGTTCCGCATCGACGTGGACACGACCCTGACGGTCTCCGTGTCCGCGATATGCTCGCCGCCCTTCGTGGGCGCCGCGGCCGTGGCCATCGGAAACCGGAAAGTGATCGCCGCGGGCATCACCACGGGGGTCATCGGCTACGCCCTGGGCAACTACCTGGGGATAGCCCTGTCCCAGGCGGTGCGGATCCTCGCGGGGGGATAAGCGGAGAATCGGACGACCGCGGGGTACGGCCCCGCGGCGTATCCGGGGCCGTCCTCAGCCCCAGACGAACCAGACGAAGAGGGACGAGGCGATCGTGGTGAGCGCCGTGAAGGGTCCGGCCACCCGGATCCATTCAAAGAAGCTTACGTGCCGGCCCGCCTTCTTCACCAGACTCACGGCCACCACGTTCGCTGAGGCCCCGAAGGGGGTCAGGTTGCCCCCCAGGCAGGACCCGATCAACAGTCCGAACATCAGGACCTCGTCGGGCATGCCAGCGGAGGCCGCCATCTTCCCGGCCACGGGCAGCATGGCGATGATGTAGGGCACGTTGTCCACGAAGCCCGAGATCAGGACCGATACGATCACCACCGCGGCGAAGCCCAGGAGGATCCGGCCACCGATGACGGCGGTCATCCGGGCAGCCAGGTCGTCCAGGATGCCCGCGTCCCCGATGGAGCCCACCACGATGAAGACCCCGATCAGGAAGAGGATGGTCTCCCAGTCCAGGCGCTTCACCAAGTCCAGGGCCTTGGAAGGGGGCTCCTTTCGGACGAACACGAACCAGGCGAGGCCCGCGAGGCCCAGGGCCAGGCAGAGGAGGCCCGAAGCCGCGTGGAGCCCTTCCCCGGAGAGGAAGGAGATCAGGGCCAGCCCCAGGATCATGGCGGCCAGAAGGATCGTCGGGAACCAGGACGCGATCCGTTCGTACGGAAGATCCATCCGGATCTTCCCCAGCTTGCGAAAGAACAGGAAGAAGTATAGGGCGCCCGCCAGGCATCCGACCTGGACCGCAAAGAAAATGGAGGGCCGGCCGGCTTTGAAGAAGAAGTCGTTGAATCCGTAGTTAGCGTAGCTGGCGAAGATCATGGAGGGGGGATCCCCCACGAGGGTCGCCGTTCCCTGGAGGTTCGCCATCACCGCCAGGCCGATCAGGAAGGGGGCCGGATCCAGGTCCAGGCGCCGGCAGATGGCCAGGGCGATAGGGGCCATGAGGAGGACCGTGGCCACGTTCTCCACAAAGGCCGAGACGAGACCCGTGATGACCAGGATGGCGGTGATCGCGATCCCCAGGGTCGGGGACTTCTCCACCACCCGGTCCGCCAGGACCGCGGGGACCCGGGAATAGATGAAGAGGTCCGCGATGACCAGGCTCCCGACGTAGATGGCCAGGATGTTCCAGTTCACCAGATCCAGAAGGGCCCGTCCCAGGGCCGGCGCCCCCGCGCCCGGGAAGAGGAATCCCGCCCCCAGGAGGATTCCGGCGGCGGACAAGGCGGCCGCGGCCTTTCGGTTCGGAACGGCGATGACCATGGCGTACATGGCGGCGGCTACGGCCAGGATGAAGATCTTCACGGGGGGAATCTAGCACGGAGACGGAGGGCGGGCAAGGTATCCGGTCTCCTCCCCGGGGGCTTCCCTTGGGCGCCGATTTGACGTACAATAGATAAAAATTTACGCATTTATCCGACGGGAGGCGACCATGAAAACTTCAGAACTATCCTCCGTCATCCCCTGCGCCCCCGTGTTCGACGGCTGGGCGCCCCGGGACATCCGGGGAGGGTACACTTCGGACCTCCTCTCGGATGTCATGAGCAAGGCCAAGGACGGCTTCGTGCTGATCACGATCCAGGCCCACAAGAACACCGTGGCCGTGGCCTCCATGCTGGGGCTGGCGGCGGTGATTCTCTGCAACGACCGGCCGGTGCCCGAGGACATGGTGGAGGCGGCCCGGGCGGAGGGCATCCCCCTGTTCTCGACCTCCGAGACCCAGTTCGAGGTCTCCGGCCGCCTCTGGGCCGCCCTGCGCGGGGACGCGCCCTAGGGAGGGGATGTCGGTGCCCCTCCTCAGGGCGGACCTGCACAACCACTCCTGCCTTTCACCCTGCGGAAGTCTCGACCTGAGCCCCGCCGTCCTGGCCCGCCGGGCCCGGGAGCGGGGACTCGATCTGGTGGCTCTCACGGACCACAACTCCGCCCGGAACGCCCCGGCCTTCCGGGAGAGCGCCCGCAGGGAGGGTTTGGCCGCCTTATACGGGGTGGAGGCGACCTGCGCCGAGGAGGCCCACATCCTGGTCCTCTTCGCGGGGGTGGAGGAAGCCCTCGACTTCTCGGAATTTTTAAAGGGGCACCTTCCGCGGCTGCCCTACGATCCCCGGATCATGGGGGACCAGGCGGTGGTGGACGCCGAGGACAACATCCTGGACCTGCCGGAGCTTTTTCTGGGGGCTGCCCTCGACTTGGGCTGGGACGAGGTCTGCCGCGAGGCGGACCGCCGGGGCGCCCTGGTGATCCCGGCCCACATAGACCGCCCCGCGTTCGGGGCCCTGGCCCAGCTGGGTTTCTTGCCGGAAGGCCCCTACGCGGCCGTGGAAGCTCTTCGGCCCCAGGTCCGCGGCGAGGCGAGGGGCTACCCCGTAGTGTCCGGCTCCGACGCCCACTACCCCGAGCACGTGGGTCGCAGGCCCTTCACCGTGGATCTCCCCGAGGGGTGGCGGGAGCCGGACGGGATCGTCCGCCTGGAAATTCTCCGGGAAGCCCTGGCCGCGGGCCGCGCCAGGCCCTACTGGGAGACGGCTCCCTAGACCCGGCCCGCCTTCATCTCCGCGAAAACCTCCCGGGCGGCCTCCACGGTGGCCGCTATGTCCGCCTCCGTGTGGGCCAGGGACACGAACCAGTTGTGGTGGGGGTGGAGGAAGAAGCCCCGGTCCGCCATGGCCCCGCAGAAACGCTGGTTGAGGTAGAGGTCCGGGTCCTCGTCGAAGGTGAGGAAGGGGACGGCCGCGGGACCGGAGACTCGCGCCCCGAAGCCCGCTTCCCGGCCCGCCGCCTCCAGGCCCTCTTTCAGGGCCGTTCCCAAGGCCTCCATGCGCGCCACCCCTCCCAGCCGATCCATCTCGTCCAGACAGGCCAGGGCGGCGGCCATGGGGGCTCCGGACATCCAGTAGGTCCCCGTGATGAAGAAGGAGTCCGCCGCGGATCGGACACGCTCGGTGCCCAGGAGGGCCGCCAAAGGCCATCCGTTGGCCAGGGCCTTGGCCACGCAGACCAGGTCGGGCTCGGCGCCGAAGCGGACATGGCTGCCCTCGGGGTGGAGGCGGAACCCGTCCCGGATGTCGTCCATCACGAACAGGGCGTCCTCGGCCTCGCAGAGCCGCAGCACCGTGGGGTAGAGCTCGGGGTCCGGCAGGACCTGGGGTCGGAAGGCGGGGTGATGGTGGGGGGTCAGGATCACGCAGGCCACGTTCCCCCGGTGCCAGCGGAAGAGTGCCTCCAGGCCGTCCAGGTCGTTGTACCGGAAGAAGGCCACGTCGGCCCGGTCCGGGGCCAGCTCCGGGAAGAGGTTGGAGGAGCACCAGTTGGCCGCCCCGTGGTAGGCCCCCTCCGCGGCGATCACGACCCGCTTGCCGGTGTGCACCCGGGCCAGGGAGACCGCCAGGGTGGTGGCGTCGGTGCCGTTCTTGGCGAAGACCGTCCAGTCCATGCCCCGGATCCGGGAGACCAGGCGTTCCGCAAGGTCCACCATCAGGGGGGAGGGTTGGTTGAGGAGGTCGCCCCTCGCGGAGCGCTCGGATCCGGCCCTCTCCACCGCGGGGTTCCCGTAGCCCACGATCTGGCTTCCGAAGCCGCACAGGTAGTCCACGAAGACGTTTCCGTCCGCGTCGACGATCCGGGATCCCGAGGCGCTTTCGATGTAGTAGGGGAACTTGCCCGGGATGAGGAAGCCCGGGCTCTTGGTGCCGTAGATCCCGCCGGGGATGACCCGGACGGCGCGTTCGAATACTCCCCTGGAACGGGCGAAGCGGTCAGCGGCCATGTCGGGCCTCCTTCTCGGCCTGGACGGCCAGGTAGCGGGAAGCCCGGTCCAGGACCGCGAAGAGCCCCTGGACCAGGGGCACCAGGCCCCGGATCGAGGCCTCGCAGGCCCCCAGGGCCGTGACCGCGGGCTTCTTTCCGGATAGGACGGCCACGGCGGCCGCGGGGTCCCGGAAGGCCAGAATCGCGTCGATTCGGACGGCGTCCGTCCGGGCCGGGTTCCCTCGGCCTTCGCCGGGACGATCCGCGCCCGACCGGACCGCGGCCTCCGCGCCGACCCCGTCCTTCGGCCCGGCCCCAGGGCCGGTGGCCGTACCGGGCATCGGCACAAGCTGAAGCCGGGTTCCCTCCTTGCGCAGGGCCCGCCGGACATTCTCCCCGGCGTCCACGACCACGGTTCCGTCCGGGGCGTGTTCCAGCCTGGGTCGGACGTAAGAATCCTCGGCCGCTGTCTCGATCAGGGCGGAGACCGCGGCTTCAAGGAGCAGTTCCGCCCGGACCGCGGGCGGGGTGTCCGGGGACTTGAGGATGCGGGGGGCGGCGGCCGCCGCGGCCCGGAAGAACCGCAGAGCCCTGCCCGCCCCGAGCCCTCCGGGGATCGGGAGGACCCGCCCGGGAGCCCCGTCCAGGACGCGGCAACAGTCCCGGGCGGAGGGAAAGAGCAGGGTCAGGTCCGCGGGCAGACGTAGGGCGGGCGCTTCCCCTCCGGCCCAGGCGGAAACGCGGCCTTCCAGGCACGCGACCACCGCCCGGGGAAGCCCGGGCACCCGTAGGGTCAGCCGAAAGTTCCGGCTCGAAAGCTCCGCCAGGGCCGGGTCCCGGGAAGCCGCCGCGGCTACCAAGCGGGCGGTCACCGCCAGCCGAATACGGGCCAGAACCCGGAGCTCCGCGGCGGTCAGGTCGTCCAGGAAGGGACGCATGGATCCTCCGAACGCCGCGGAAGGGCTGCGGACCGGAGCTACGGGAGGGGGTGTTGGATCTTCCCGCCCGCGCTAGTGCCGGCCGCGGATCGCGGCGCCGCCGCTACTGTAGCGGAAACATTCCGTTTTCGCCATACTCGCACCATGATCCACGTTACAAGACTGACCGTACGATCCTACGAGTGCGACGGCTACGGGCACGTGAACAACGCCAATTACCTGCATTACCTGGAAGTGGCCCGGGGGGAGTTCCTCCGCGCCATCGGCCTCGATTACAAAAGGCTCATAGCCGCGGGGTACGGTCTGTACGTCACCAAGGTCTGCATAGAGTACAAATCCCCGGCCTTCCTGGAGGACGAGCTGACCGTCGAGACCGAGGTCGTGGCCTCCCGGAAGGTGAGCGGACGGATGCGACAGGTCGTCCGCCGGGGCGACACGGTGTTGGCCGCGGCCGACCTGGAATGGGGCTTCGTCAACCGCGAGGGCCGCCCGACCAAGATGCCCTACGAATTCGACTTGACCCGCCTGACCGCGGAGGCGGACGCCCGCGCCGCTTCACAAGCTTCGTAACACTATGGGCACGCTCCGCCGCCGAGGAGCCCTGGCCGCGTCCGCCCTTGTCGCCGCCGCGGTTTTAGCCTCCTTCCTCGGAAGCCCCGGCGATGCCCTACCCCCGGACCGGGGCCTGGTCTCCGGCTCCCTCCCCTCGGGCCTCTCCTGGTACCTGCGCCCGACGACCCGACCCGAGGACCGTCTGGTGTTCCGGCTGGTCGTCGCCGCGGGCTCGGCCCGGGAACTCGAGGGAGAACGGGGCTACGCCCACTTCGTCGAGCACATGGCCTTCAACGGCACGTCCGCCTACCCGGGCAATTCCCTGGACGATCTCCTGGAGTCCCTGGACGGCGGGCTCGACCTGGAGATGAACGCCTTCACCTATCCGGACTACACGGTCTTCCATCTGGAGCTTCCGGCCGGGCTGTCCGCCGATAGAGGGGACTCCCTGTCCCTGGGATTCCGCATACTCCGGCAATGGATCTCCGAGCTTCGCTTCGATCCGGAGGAGGTGGAGCGCGAGAAGGGGGTGATCCGGGCGGAGATGCGGGAGTACGACAGCCCCGAGGATCGCCTGGCCTCGAGCCTGGAGGGAGTCCTCTACGGCGGTACGCCCCTTGCGGATCGGGGCATCCTTGGGACGCCGGAATCGGTGGACGGCGCTGACGCCACCGCCCTGCGGGCCTTCTACAGCCGTGAATATCTCCCAAGCCGAGCGGCGGTTATCGCCTCGGGTCCCTTCGAGGCCCCGGACGCCCGGAGGGCGATGGAAAGCGCCTTCGCGGATCTCCCCGGCCGATCCAAGCCCGTCCGGGCCCCGGCCCTTATCCGGTACAACCCGCGGCCGGAGGCCCGGATCCTCCGCTCCCGGGACGAGCGCCGGAGGCGCGCGGAGCTCGGCCTGGTCTTCCGGGAACCCTCCCGGGCTCTCCGGACGCGGACGGACTGGACCGGAGAGTACCGCGCCCGGCTTGCGGAGAGGGTCCTTTCCGGCCGCCTTGCGGATCTGGGGGCCGCCCCCGAGGTTCCGTGGTTCTTCCTGGATTCCGATCGCAGGGAGGATCGCTTCGGGGAGCGCCTCTGGACCGTCCGGGTATCCTGTACTCCCGGGGCCGAGGCGGAGACCCTGCGGGCCCTGGGTCGGGAACTCGGTGCCCTCCGCGCTTACGGTGCCGACCCGGGGGAGTCCGAGACCGCGGCCCGGGAGGTAGGCCTGACCCTGCCGTATCCGGATCCCGACGCCTACGAGGCGGTGGAGTCCGCGATCCGGCAATTCCTCTATGGCTATGCCTCCCTGGACCCGGGCCGGGCGGACGACCTGGAGGAGAGGCTCCGGCGGGCGGCCCTGGATAGGGGCTCTCCCCCGACGGGTACCGTCCCCGGGGACCTTCCGGATCCCGACGGGCGGCTGGTATTCGTGGCCCGGCCCGGGCCCGGCGGGCCTTCGGACGCGGAGCTGTCGGAGGCGTTCCTCTCCGGAATCTGCGAAGGTAGGAGCAATGGAAGCGCGGTCCTCGGGCTTCGGGAACCCCCCTCGGACTCGGCCGGCCCGGGGGGCTTCGGCGCGCCGGGGGGGCGCGGCGAGGCGGAGGCGGTGGAACACTCGGCCGGGTCTCGCGGCGGTACCGGGGTTTCCGCGTCCGGGCCGGAGTCCCGAATGGTGCTGGCCGACGGGACGGTCGAGCTCGGCCTGGCCAATGGTCTCCGGATCCGAATCCGGGCCACCGGCTCCGGCGAGGGCTGGGCCTACCTGGGGGCCTGGTCCCCCGGCGGCTTGGCCGCTGTCCCCCCCGCCCGCCGCCCCGCAGCGGACGAGGCTCCCGGGATCCTGGCCCGGGCGGGGTACCCGGAACGCTCGCCCGGCGGGCTGCGGGCCGCTCTGGCGGGTACCGGGGCTGTTTGGGAGGCCGACGCGGCGGCCCGGGAGGAGTCGGTCGAGATCGACGGAAGCGCGGAGGATCTGGATCAGCTTTTCCGCCTGCTGGCCGCCTCGTTCCGGGAGCCCCGGGTGGATCCGGAGGTCCTCCGGAAGGCCTCGTCCGCCCGGGCGGAGGAGCTTCGCCTTGCCGCGGGTCCGGAGTCCGAGTTCCTTTCCATCCGGGGGGATACCCCGGAACCCGGAATCGGCCGGGTCGGGTTCGAGGAGGCGGAATCCTGGACCGCGGATGCGATTCGGGCGGCCTGGGCCGACCGCTTCGGGGATCCCGGGGACTTCGAGTTCCTGGCGGTCGGGGATTTCGACCTCCCGGCGGCGGAGGGCCTGGCCCGGGAACACCTGGGCTCTTTGGGGGAGGGCCGAATCCGGGAGCCCGTCCCGCCGCTTCCTCCCGCCCCGGCGCCGGGTTTGCGGCTCCTGGACTCGGGGAACCATCCCCGGGGACGGGTCCTGGTCCTCTGGAGCCTCCGGAGCTTGGACGCTCCCGACCTCCGGGACCTGGATGATCTGGCCCGGGCCTTGGAATACCGGCTCTTCCGCAGGCTTCGGGAGGAGTCGGCGGAGACCTACGACGTATTCTGCTCCTGGGAACACTTCGCGGATCACCCCGGCGCGGGGGACTTCCGCATCGAATTCGAGGCGGCTCCCGGACGGGCCCGATCCTTGGCGGAGGAGGCCCTCCGGGTCCTTGCCGCCTTCGAATCGGGAGAGGGGGATTCCAGCTTCCCCGATTCACCACCGCATCCTCCCGCGCCGGCGGATGACCAGGAACTCTATCGGCTGTTGCTGGACCGGATACGGGCGGAGCGGGCCGGTGTCCCGATCGGCACCGGACCCTTCCGGGAGAATCCGGGAATGACCTCCCCGGCCGCGGACGAACCCGCCGACTCGGCACCGAATTCCCCGCCGTCCCCCGAGCGGCTCCGGGACCTGGCCGCGCGCCTGCTTTCTCCGGATCGGGCGGCGGTCTTCGTTCTGGGCCGGGGGGAATACTAGGCGGCGAGGCGCTCTGGCGGCCGCGCCGGTATTCCGACCCCGGGGCAGGGACGGATCGTCGGGGAGGCCCGGGGGCCCTCGGACCGCGGCTTCGCTAGTTCTCCAGGATGGTGATCTCGACTCGGCGGTTCCGGGAACGCCCGGCCTCGGTGGAGTTCGTGTCGATGGGCCGCTCCGCGCCCCAGCCGCGGACTATGATCCGGTCCGCGGTTCGGGCCCCCAGGTTCACGAGTCGGTCCGCCACAGCGGCGGCCCGTTCCACCGAGAGCTTCTGTCTTCCCGCCGCGGTGCCCGCCAAGGCGGTATGCCCTTCCACCAGGATGTCCCGCTCGGGATAGGCTTTGAGAATATCCGCGATCCGGGCGATCTTCTCCAGCTCCGAGGGAAGCAGCCGCGCAGAGTCCGCCTCGAACTGGATGTTTTCGATGGTGATGGTCACTCCCTCGTCCCCGGCCTGTACGGTCACGTTTTCCATCCCCTTTGTCGCTTCCTGGAGCTCCCGGGCCAGGGCGTCCCGGTCCAGGGGGGGGGCTTCCAGCATGCGGGAAGCGGCCTTGCCTCGGAACTCGACCGTGGTTCCGTCGGACCGCTCCAGGACGAACTGGAAACTCTCCTCGTAGGAGTGGAGGCCTCCCCGCAGGGGATCCCAGTAGAGGGTCTGCTCGGACCAGCCCGCGATCTGGGTGGGGAAAACCCCGGAGTGGATCAACGGCTCCGGAGGGCGATAGAAGATTGTGTAGGAAACCTTGATGACCCGCAGGTCCAGACCGTCCCGGGTTTCGGGGCCGACAAAGGTGTAGCTGGCGGTGAAGGGAATGACGAAGGGATCGGGAATCCCGAAATCCGTACGGAAGTCGTGCCGCTCCTCCCCCGGAGCGGCCCAGGTGTCGCCGGGCGCCAGGTCCCGGTCCGGAAAGGTCGGGACGTTGCGCACCACCGGCATGAAGAACCGGGGGGAGATGTCGAAGAGGCCGTTCCGGGAGAGCTTGTACTCGGATTCGTAGGTCTGGTCCTGGACGTAGGCGGCCAGACCCTGGAAGCGGGTGGAGGTGCTGAAGGTTCCCCGCAGGAGCCCCGAACCGTCCGGGAAGACCTCGGGTACCTCGAAGGAGATGCGGTTCGCGATCTGGGCCCGGTAGGAGAGTCTGCGGTTAACGTAGACGTCTTCCTCCACGGTGGAGAGAAAACGGTACTTTTCCCCGGCCCGGAACTTGTGCTCGAACCGTTCCGCTTGAAGACCCGAGGCGAAGGCACCCGCCAGAAAGAAGGCCGCGACCCAACGTTTCATGCCGTACCCCCGGGTCCAGTATGGATCATACAGGGCGGACTGGCAACACGGAAGGCGGGAGGGAAGCCCCGGGTTCCCCGGCCTGGCGTCGAATGCCCTGTGGATTCTCTCGCTGTACGGGAAGTACCGGAAAAGGATAGAGTAGCCCGGGCCGCCTCGTGTTCCGGATCTTATAGGGGCGGCCCGGGAGCGGGAAGGGATTGCGGATCGAACCTAGAAAGCTCGGCGTCCTCGCGGCCAAGGCCCTGGCGGGCATCCTGCCCGCGGCGGCGGTCCTGGCCTTCCGGCCCTTCGGCCTGGATCCGGGGCAGGCCGCGGTCGTCGCGTCCCTGACCCTGGCGGTGGGCCTGTGGACCACCGGGGTCCTCGGCAAGGCGGCGGTCTCGGCGGGCCTGCTGGCCGCCTTCCTTGTCTTCGGCCGGACCGCGCCCGCTTCTATCCTCCGCTTTCCCCTGTCCGAATCCTTCCCGGTTATCATCCTGGCCTTCCTGTTCTCCCAGGGGATCTCCAAGAGCGGATTGGCCCGGAAGCTCCTCCTCCCCGCCCTGGACCGTTGGGCGGGCACCCCGGGGCGCCTTCTGGCCGCCATGATTCTTTCCGCGGTGGCGTTCATCTTTCTGATCCCCCAGCCCTTCTCCCGGGTCATCATCCTGTCCGGAATCTTCGCGGAATGCCTGGAGGGCCGGGGGCTGCCGAAGGGCCTCCGGGAGCGGCTTCTCTTCGCCCTCCATCTCTTTTCCGCCCTGGCCAACAACCTCTTCCTTCGGGGGGACCTGATCCTGAACCCCGCCTTCCTGGGCTTCGCAGGCCTGTCGACGGGAGAGGCGGGCTGGACGGCGCGCCTCCTCGTCCCCGGCTTCGTCCATCTCGCCCTGGCCCTGGTCGTCTTCGTGGTCCTCGCTCGGAAGGATCTGCGGGGGGGCGCGGGGGCCGCCTGGACTGTCGGCGCCCCGCCCGCCGGGCCCGGCTCGGCGGCAGCCTCGGCCCGGCTCTCCACCGGGGACCGGCGGAACCTCGCCCTGATCGGCCTGGTCCTGGCCGCTTGGGCCACGGAAGGCCTGCACGGGATACGGGGGGTCTGGATCGCCGCCGCGGGCACGGCGGCCATGTTCGCCCTGGGGCTTCTGGACCCGGGGGATTTCAAGTCGGTCAACCCGGGGCTTTTAGTGTTCCTGACCGCGGCCTCTTCCATCGGGGCCGCGCTCCAAGGCAGCGGTGCCGCGGGAAAGATCTTCCCTCCCCTGGCGGCGCTGCTCCCGAAGGACTGGTCCCCCGGCCTGGCCCTGGGGACCGTCGGAATCTCCATGGCCGGCCACATGATCCTGGGGAGCAACCTGACCACCCTGTCCGTCCTGGTCCCGGCCTTCCGGGCCGTCGGGGAGGGGGCGGGGGCCCAGGAGGCCGTGGCCTTCCTGGTCTTCGTCTCCGTGACCACCCAGTTCCTCCTGCCGTTCCACCACGTCATCCTTCTCCTGGGGGCCGAATCCGGACGCTACGGACGGGGGACGGTGTTCCGGTTCGGCGTGGTATTGACCTTCCTGTCCGCGGCGGCCGCGGCGTTCCTGTATCCCGCCTGGTGGGGATTGCGGGGCCTGCCCTAGGGGTTACGATTTGCCAAACGACTTCATCCGTGCCACAATCCGAGCATGGACTCGATACCGATCAACACGGACTCCGGACCCCAGGTGGTCCTGGAGCTCATCTATCGCCTGAAGGTCAAGGACGTCATGACCCCGGACCCGGTCACCGCCGCGCCCGGGGACTCTCTCAGGTCCATCCAAAAGGCCATGCGGGACCGGGGTTTTTCCGGAGTCCCCGTCGTGGAGGGCGGCCGCCTGGTCGGGATCGTCTCCATCGGGGACATCCTGTCCGCCCTGGACGGAGGCTGGATCGAGGAAAAGGCCGAAACCAGGATGACCCGGTCCGTGATCGTCCTGGAGGACGACATGCCCCTGACCTTCGCCATCACCTACCACCAGCGCTACCGGTACGGCCGCTTCCCGGTGTTGGACAAGTCCGGGACTCTCGTCGGGATCCTGACGCCTACCGATATCATCCGTTCCCTTCTGGTTGAAATGAACCGGGAGGTGGAGCGCCTGGAGTCCCGGCTCAAGGAGAACGCAGAACCTCCGGGCGGGGAAACCCTGCGCCTGGCCTTTTCGACGGTGCGCTACGACTTCGAGAACGCGGGCCGCGCTTCCGGGGCTATCAAGAAGGCCCTGAAGGACCGAGGGGTGGACCCTGCGGTCATCCGCCGGGTGGCTATCGCGACCTACGAGCTTGAGCTGAACCAGGTGATCCACTCCGTCGGCGGAACGATCACGTTCACCCTGGAACCGGGCCGCGCCGAGGTGCGCGCCGAGGACCGGGGACCGGGGATCCCGGACCTGGAACTGGCCATGCGGGAGGGATTCTCCACCGCGGACGAATGGATCCGGTCCCTGGGCTTCGGGGCGGGGATGGGCCTGCCGAACGCCCGCCGGAGCGCCGACGAGTTTTCCATAGAATCCGTTCCCGGCCGGGGGACCTCCGTTCGGGTGGGGTTTGCGCTCAAGCCGGATTCGACGTAGGATACGGCATGTTCGATTCGAGCGTATACAGAGAGCGGCGGGAAGCCCTTAGGCGTTCCCTCGCGGAACGGGGCCGGGACTCGGGCACGGTCCTCTTCCTGGGCAACCGCGAAAGCCCGATGAACTACCCGGACAACCCGTATCCCTTCCGGCAGGATTCTTCGTTCCTCTACTTCGCGGGGATCCCCCGGCCGGACTTGGCCCTTACCCTGGATCTCGGGACCGGCAAGGCCCTTCTTTACGGGGACGAGATCTCCCTGGATGACGTGATCTGGACCGGTCCCCGGCCTTCCCTCCGGGAGCTCGCCGACGAGGCGGGCTTGGACGGGATCCGGCCCCGGGCCTCCCTGGCCGGCGCGGCGGGTTCAGCGAAGCCCCTCCGCTTCCTTCCGCCCTACCGGGCGGAGCACCGGGAGGAGCTTGCGGAGCTCCTCGGGACGAGCCCGAAGGCGGTGGAGGCCGAGGCGTCCGTCGACCTGATCCGGGCGGTCGTCGCCCTCCGGGAGGTCAAGGAACCCCGGGAGGTCGAGAGGATGGACGCCGCCGCGGACCTTACCGCGGACATGCACCGGGCCGTTCTGGCCCGGGCCCGGCCGGGAGTCCGGGAGGCCGAGCTGGCCGCCCGGGCCGAAGAGGTCGCCCGGGCCGGAGGCGCGGGTCTGGCCTTCCCGGTCATCGCCACCACGCGGGGCTCGGTCCTCCACAACCACGACCATTCCGGCGTTCTGGCCGACGGAGACCTCTTCCTGATGGACATGGGGGCCGAGACGGCGGACGGGTACGCTGGGGACCTGACCACCACCTTCCCCGTGAACGGCCGCTTCGATCCCCGGCAGAGGGAACTCTACGAGATCCTCCTGTCCGCATTCCGGGCCGCTACCGCTTCCCTGGCTCCCGGGGTTCCCTACCGGGACGTCCACTTCGCGGCGGCCCGGGAGATCTTCACGGGGATGAAAGCCCTGGGCCTGGCTCGGGGGAACACCGAGGAGGCCCTGGCCGCAGGAGCCCATGCCCTCTTCTTTCCCCACGGGGTGGGGCACCAGATCGGCCTGGACGTCCACGACATGGAGAGCCTGGGGGAGGTGAACGTCGGGTACGACGGCCTGCCCAAGAGCCCCCAGTTCGGCCTCCGGTCCCTGCGCCTGGCAAAGCCCCTCCGGCCGGGCATGGCGGTGACCGTGGAGCCCGGGATCTACTTCATCGCCCCCCTCATCGCCAAGTGGAAGGCCGAGGGGCTCCATCGTGGATTCCTGGAGTACTCGAAGATCGAGGAATGGGTGTCCGCGGGCGGGATGCGGAACGAGGAGGACTGGCTGGTCACGGATACCGGAGCCCGGAAGCTGGGCGGTCCCTTCGACAAGTCCGCCCCGGCCCTGGAGGCCGCCGCCGGCTCGGAATGGAGGGACCGGCGATGACGGGCGCCCCGGAACTGACCATCGACCCCGTCCTGGAGCCTCGGAAGATTCGGATCGGCCTGGTTTGGGGCCTGGGCCTGCCATCCTGCCCGCCAAAAACCGGTCCCTCCGCGTCCCTGGCCGCCCTGCTCGGGAAGGTGGCCGCCGCGGGGGAGGGGTTCCTGGCGCCGGAACGCAAGGCCGGTGTGCGGAACATGCTCCGATTCGGGGCCTACAAACCCGCGGGCCGGTCCAAACCCTCCAGCGAATACCTCCTGGCCGCGGCGCTCGCGGGGGATTTTCCCATCGTGAACGGGCCTGTGGACGCCAACAACGAGGTGAGCCTGCGCTGGGGCTACCCGGCCAGCGTCTTCGACCTGGCCAAGACCGGCCCGGTACTCCAGCTCTCCCGGGGCCGGCAGGGGGAGAGCTTCGTGTTCAACCCCTCGGGCCAAAAGATCGATTTGGAGGATCTTATCGTGGTCCGGCGCAGGGTCGGAGACGCCTGGGAAGCCTGCGGCAACCCCGTCAAGGACGCCATGGCCACCAAGGTTTTCGAGACCGCCCGGGACGTGGCCGGGGTGATCTACGCCCCTGTGACGGATCCCAAGGCGGACCTGGAAGCCTGCGCGGAACGGTTCGCCCGGATCCTGGGGGAGGACTGCGGCGCCCGGGAGGCGGGGTGGAGGATCGTGTGAAGCGGACGGTGGACAGGGTACGATGAACGGAAGGAGCCCGAGATATTCGGTCGGATACATTGCCGACCCGGAGGAGGCGGCCGCGACCCGGCGCCTCCTCCGTCCACTGTTTACTGTCCACCGTTAACCGGATAGAATCGCACCATGGAACCTACGCGCGGAGGCCCGGCCCCCCTGGTCGGTATCATCATGGGCAGCGACTCGGACCTCCCGGTCATGGCCGAGGCGGCCCGCATCCTCGAGGAGCTCGGGGTGCCCCATGAGACCACGATCGTCTCCGCCCACCGCACCCCGGACCGGATGTACCAGTACGCCAAGGGAGCCCGGGGCCGGGGACTGGAAGTCCTGATCGCGGGCGCCGGCGGGGCGGCCCATCTTCCGGGGATGTGCGCCAGCCTTACGGAGCTTCCCGTCGTCGGCGTTCCCATCCGGACCAAGTCCCTCGGCGGCCTGGACAGCCTCCTATCCATCGTGCAGATGCCCCCGGGCATACCCGTGGCTACGGTGGCCGTGGACGGGGGTCGGAACGCCGGCCTCCTGGCGGCCCGCATCCTGGCCTGCAGCCGTCCGGAGCTGGCGGAACGCCTTCGGTCCTGGACGGCCGTCCGGGCTTCCGAGGTCCTTGACAAGGCGGACCGCTTGGAGAAGGAGGGCCCCTCGGCCTTCCTCGACCGGGCCTAGGACGGTTATGGAAATCATAGTCCCCACCGACGAGAATCTCCGGCGTGCCGCCCGAGTCCTCGCCGAGGGAGGCCTCGTGGCCTTCCCCACGGAGACGGTCTACGGACTGGGGGGCGACGCCTGGAACCCCCGGGCCCTGGCCCGGATCTTCGAAGCCAAGCGGCGCCCCTCCTTCGACCCCCTCATCGTTCACGTGGCGGGCATAGCCGCCCTGGACGACGTCGCGGATCTGGGAGCCCTAAGCCGGGAAGCCCGCACGGCCTCCTGCGCCCTCATGGAGGAGTTCTGGCCCGGGCCCCTCACCCTGATCCTCCCCAAGCGTCCCCGGGTGCCCGATCTGGCTACAAGCGGACTTCCCACCGTGGCGGTTCGCTTGCCTGCCCATCCCGTGGCCCGGACCTTGATCGAGCTATCCACGGGGGCCGTGGCCGCCCCCAGCGCCAACCCCTTCGGCTACCTGAGCCCCACCCGGGCCGAGCACGTCGCCTCCCAGCTCGGGGAGCGGGTGGACCTGATCGTGGACGGGGGACGATGCCCGGTCGGGGTGGAGTCCACGGTGGTGGACGTCACGGGCCCTTCGCCCAGGGTGCTTCGTCCCGGGGGACTGTCCCTGGAGAGACTGCGCCGCGCGGTGTCGGGGATCGAGGTCCTGGATCGGACGGACCCGGCGCCCAAGGCCCCGGGCCAGCTGGCCAACCATTACTCGCCCCGCTCGGATTTGCACCTGGTGCTTCCCGGGGGCCTCGCCGGAGTCCGCCCCTCGGGCCGGGCGGCCGCCCTCGTCTTCGACGCCTCGAGCCGGAACCGTCTGGGCCCCGCTGCGGCCCGGTTCGCGGACGTCCGGGCCCTCTCCGAATCCGGGGACTCCGTGGAGGCGGCCGCTAATCTTTTCGACCTTCTCCACGAATTGGATGCCGGCGGCTTCGACGAGATCTGGGCGGAACGGGTTCCCGACTCGGGCCTGGGGGCGGCCGTCAACGACAGGCTCTACAAGGCCAGCAAAAAAACCTGACCCACGAGGTTTTTTCAAACCCCCCTGGGTGTTGAAAAAGCTGCCTTGAAATCCGCACTTGGGTTCAGCGGTTGTATCGCAGCCGCAAGCAATCGCAAAGCCACTTTTTGAAAGAGATCGACTTTTGAAATTGGCGCCCACCGCATTCGATTCGTAGTATAATCAAGCCGCTCGATTCCTCCGATAATGAGCATGGAGGAGAGCGATGCAGACGATCGATTCCGCGTACAGCCTGTCCCTCGCCGTGATGCTGTCCCGGTACAGTTCCGCCGGCCGCGTCTCCATCCCGGTGCCCCAGAACCAGGTCATCTACGCCAACTTCGAACATGTCGCCGGAGTCCCCGCCGAGGACGGCGGTTCTTCCGTGGACCGGCTCAAGATTCTAAACACCCTGATCGACCGATTGACCAGCCTCAAGACGGATGCCCTGGCGTCCCGGGAGAACGCGGGCTTGGTGTCTCCGGACCGGGTGGACGCCCTCTTGGAGCAGTACGGACGGGAGGCTCACGCCCTCGCAGCCCGCAGCGGCCCCTATGTACCGAGCCTGGGATTGCCTCCGGGCTCCCTGATCTCCCTCGCGGCCTAGGGTCTAGGGTTTCGTCTCGTACAATCTCGATCCTGAGAATCGACGAAGCCCGCAGGGTTCCGGTGCCGCCGAACGTCGCCGCCGTTAAGGCCGCGACGACGTTCCCCCGCGCTCCCCCAGCATCCGGGCCAGCGCCTCCTCGGCGTCCAGCCCGTAGTGGAGCACCCCGTAGACCACCGAGGCCCAGAGGACGTTCCGGCCGTACTGGCGGGTTTCCTCGATGGACAGGGATTCCAGAAGAAGGTCGTCCGGGAAACCCGGGGCGGCCCGCTCCCACTGTCGAACCCGGGAAAGTCCCGCGTTGTAGGCGAAGACCGAGGGCAGGACCCGGCCGTTCAGGGCCCGGAGCAGGCCGGCGAAATGGGCGCTGCCCAGGCGGAGGTTGTCCGCCGGATCCTCCAGATTGTAGGACCCCAGGCGAAGCCGCCGGGCGGTCTCCTCCGCCGTGGCGGGCATGAGCTGGGCAAGGCCGACGGCTCCGGCCCGCGAAACCACCGCGGGTCGGAAGTAACTCTCGGATCGCGCCAGACCGTATAGGACGTGCTCCTCCATGCCCGAGGCCGCCGCCGCCGCGGAGACCTCAACCGGCCAGGGCCGGGGCCAGAGGAGTTCCCAGTCCTCCCGGGACGGCTCATACCCGGGGTCCTCGAACAGGCGGTTCATCACGAGCATGGAGGCCGCGGGGTTCCCTGAATCCCTCAGCAGGACCGCAAGGCGGCGTCGGGTCTCGAAGTCCGGGGCCTCCGGGGAGCCTTCCAGGGCCCGAGCTTCCTGGGGGACCAGGTCCGCGAGGCCGTACAGGGCGAACCCCGCAAGGTAGTCTTCCGTCTCCGGTCCGTAGCGCCGGGCATCCCGAGCGGATCGGGATTCCGGATGCCGGGTTTCGATGGGCCGGGAGGGAGGGATGCGGACCAGGGGCTGGCCGAGTCGGTGGGCGGCGAGGAGACGGTAATAAGGCTCCGGACTCCGGGACCTCACCTCCTCGTAGGCCCGCCTCGCGTAGTCCCCGGGGTCAAGAGCGGTCCCGTCCTCCCTCCGGGGCGGGGCGATCCCCGTCTCCGCGGCTCGGCCGGCCACGTAGACGAGGCGGGACGCGGCTCGGGGGCTCATCCACGGGGCTGCCTCGGAGCGCAGGATGTACAAGACCGCGCCGTCCTTGGCCAGGAGAGCTTCCCGGGCCAGGCGCTCGAGGACATCCGCGAAGGAGGCGGGGGCGTGCCAGGACGGGGCGGTCCGGGCCAGCCAGATCGCGGCCTCCCGCCGGCTGGTCGGCAGGAGACTTTCCGCCCGGTACCAAGCCGCCGCGTCCCGGTCCTCCCCGGAAGGCGCAAGCTCCCAGGCCCGGACGAACTCCTCGGCCGCCTCGGCCCGGCGTTCCAGCCGGGAGAGCATCCGAGCCCGGTAGAAGACGGCGACGTACAGCGCCTCCCGGGGATCGGCCGCCGATACCCGCGCGGAATGAGTTCCGGCGGATTCGGAGTCTCCTTCCGTGCCGCTCTTCGCGTCGCCTTCCCGGCGCTCGGTCAAGGCGGCGCGCGCCGCGGCTTCCAGGGCGGACATGGCTCGGATGCCCTCCTCCGGGGCCGGGGCGTAGAGGTAGGCCTTCCCCGCGTCCGACAGGTACGCCCGGGGCAGGGCGGGGGATAGGAGGCCCGGGAAGGACGCCAGGGCCCGATAGGCCGCCCCGTAGTCCCGGCGCGCCACCTGGAACCGCATGCGGAAAAGCCCGAGCTCCCCTTCCGGGAACGGGGCTCCGGCCGCCACGGCCTCGGCCTCGGCCGGAACCGAAGCCTCGGCGGCCCCGGAACGCTCGGCGGACCAGGGTTCCGGGATCGTCAAGGCTTCCGCGGCCGCCAGGGCCTCCTCGAGATCCTCGATCCGGGGGGCCTGCAATGCGAAGAGTTCCCGGATACGGGCGGAGCGCTCCGAGGGGTCCGCGGCTGTCCGGAACCGAAGGCCGGAGAGGAGGGCCTCGTCCTTGCCGGTCTCTTCCGGCCAGGCCGCGGACAGGGCGCCCAGCTCCTCCCGGGCCTCGGATAGGAGCCCCAGGGCGGTCAGGGCCTCGACCCGCCGTCTGCGGGAGATGTAGTCGTCGATCCCGGCTCGGATCCCGCGCTCGGAAAAGGCCAGGAGCCCGGCCCAGTCCTTGCGGCGGTAGAGGGCCTCGGGCAGGAGTTCCCAGGCCCTCCGTCGGAAGAGTCCCGATTCCCTGCGGGAGGCCAGTTCCAGGAGGACGATCTCCCGCTCCCCGTCCCCGGAAAGGCCGGCGGCCCGGGCCGCGTAGTAGAGCGCCCCGGGTCCCAACCGGGCCAGCTCGGCCAGGCGTTCGGTCGGGGCGGACAGGATCAGGGAGCGGTCCCCCGCCAAGAGCCGGTCCCGAAGTTCGTGCGCCCGGACGCCCAGGACGATCGGATCCTCGCAGGAAGCGGTCAAGGCGGCGGCAGCTAGGAGGAAGAAGAAAAAGGCTCGCGGCGGATGCCGCGGGCCTTTCACAAGGTTTGTACCACTCGGTCGACGCAAAGGAGCTCCTCGCCCTTCCGCGGTTTGCCCTCCCTTACCTGGGGGGGATCCAGATCGTGCGGCCGGAGATGATCAGGTTCGGGTTGCGGATCTTGTTGGCCCGGGCGATGCGCGGATAGAGCCAGGGATCCCGGTAGAAGACGTAGGAGAGGTCCCAGAGGGTATCCCCCCAGCGGATCTTGTAGTTCACCCCGGGCTTCATGCCCGGCCGCGCGGCCACCTCGGGCCGGACGTAGGCGGCCATGCCCGCGGGCAGGGCCTTGGGAGGCTCCGCCGGCGCCGGAGCGGGCTGGGGCGGAGGTGCAGGCTGGGCGGCCGGGGCGGGTTGGGGAGCGGGCGCCGGCTGAGGGGCGGGCGCGGGCTGGGCAGCCGGAGCCGCGGCCGCGGGCTGGGAAGCCGCAGGCGGCTTCGGCGCAGCGGTGCACCGGTAGATGAGAAGGCCAAGACCCAGGGCCAGGGCCAGGCCGATCAGGATGATCAGGAGGATCCAGAGAACCCTGCCCGGCTTCCGTTCCCGTTCAGGCTTGAGCCCGGGCTTCGGCGCTTCCTCCTTCTCCTCGAAGGGGTTGGCTTCGGTACCGGACCCGGGCTCCTCGAAGGAAGAGTCCTCGGGGAAGGGCTCCCCGAAGGATGCTTCCTCCAAGACGTCCTCCCCCATGGAACGGGATTCCGTGGATTGTCCGATGTAGGATTCTCCGTTCTCCGGCTCCGATTCCGGCCCCTCCTCCATGAGAAGATCTTCCCCGAAACCGGAGTCTTCCGGCCCGGAGGTCGCCGGCTCGGATCCCGAGGTGCCGGATTCCGTCATTTCCGGTACCTCGAACTCCGCGGATTCAAGATCCGGAAGCTCGTCCGTAGCCGCCGCCTCCCGGGTCTCCTCCTCGAACTCGAAGTCCGGAATCTCGTAGGTTTCCTCTTCCGAGAGGGCCTTCAGGGACACCCGGAGGCTCTGGCTCTCGCCGGAAGCCTCCTCCCGGGCGGAGGCGAGCAGCTCGCCCTGATCGTCCAGGGATAGCTCCAGCCGGATGTCCGGTTCTCCCTTGGGTCTGGGGGGGATGTTCTCGATCACCAGGCTGCCGATGTAGGAGGCCGACGCGGCGGTCTCGCCGGAGCCGCGGTACATGTCGATCTGCACGCTCGGCTGGTCGTCCTTCACGGTGGTCACGACCAGGCGCTTGCGTGCGGGCTTGCCGTCCTCCAGGATGGGGTAGAATTGGCCGTTGGCCAGCTTTATACCGATGTTCCTATCCGACATGGTCCCTTCCATCGGCCCGCCGCGTGCGCGTGCCCGGAGCTGTCCGGCGGACGCGCGAGCCATTCGTTAATTATATAAGTATATCGGCTGAAATTTGGGAAAGCAAATCGGGAAACGGCGAAGTGAGGACGGACGTAGAGGTCGCGGCGGAGGACCCGGTGACTCCCCGAACCTCGCTGCCTTCGCAACAAGGTTCGTAACACTACCGGGAACCTCATTCCCCGGCCGCGGAGGCGAGGACCACCAGGTTCTCGGCCTTTCGGTCGTACGGCGCTCCCCGGAGGGACCCCAGGATCCGAACCTCCCCGAAACCCGCTCGGGCCAGGAGGGCCGCCATCTCGGTGCCGGAATAGAGCCGCTGGACGAAGGAGCGCTCGATCCGCTCGGCCCCCCGGATCAGGACCCAGCGGTTTCTCATCCCCTCCCAGGCCCCGACCACGGAGTATTCGGTCAGCACGGTCCAGCCGTTCCGCTCGAACCACTCGCCCTCGGTGAAGTCCCGGACCGCGGTCTCCTTGCCCAGCATCTCCAGGACGAAGCGGCCCCCGGGCCTCAGGGACTCCCGGATATTGCGGAGCATCCCCAGGTCCTCGGCGGGGTCCGCGAAGTAGCCGAAGGAGTTGAACAGGTTTACGGCCAGATCGAAAGACCCGGGTCGGCGGAAATCCCGCATGTCCGCCCGCAGGAACTCGATGTCCAGTCCGTCCTCCCGGGCGCTCTCCCGGGCAGCTTCCAGGTAGGATTCCATCAGGTCCACGCCGGTCACCCGGTATCCCCGGTGCGCGAACTCCAGGCTGTGCCGCCCGGGGCCGCAACAGGCGTCCAGGACCGCATCTCCCGGAGCGGATGCCGCCAGGCTCTCGATCGCGTCCACGACGCCGGGCGTCTCCGCCCAGCGGTTCTCGTCGAACATGAGGGGGGCGAAGACGTTCCAGAACTCCTCGTCCTCGAACCAGGATCCGCCCCGGCGGTCCACCCTAGAACCCTCCGTGGTCCAGGACCCGCTCCAGGACGTAGCTCAGCAAGTCCATATCCAGGGTCTCGGCTTCCGCGGAAAAGAGCTCCCGAATCTCGGCCCAGTCCTCGCGGTCCAGGACGGGATCGTCCTCGTAGTCCATGAGGGCCAGGAGGCAGGCCCCGTCCAGCCAGGCCCGTGCGCGCTGTTGGCCGCCGGGGCCGCGGGAAAGGACGGACCATCGTTCCGCGATGCCGTCCAGCAGGTCCCCGGGGATCCCCCGAAGGGAACGGCCCAGCAGGGCCTTGAGGGATTCGAAGCGCCGGGCTTCCGGCTCCCGGGCGCTTCGGTCCGCCCAGTCGTCCAGATCGGAAAGGAGCCTGTCGGAGGGTCTCATGGGGTAAAGGATACCCTTAAACACCGGACCTGCATAGTTCCCGCAACCCCGCCCAGCAGTCTACCGGGAGACCCCGTACGCGGCGGCCAGGATCGCGGCGGCGTCGTAAGCCGCGTGGGCCCAGGCCAAGGCATGGAGGCTCCGGGTGCGGCTCCAGGCCGCGGTCATCAGCAGCCCCGAGGCCGCGGCTCCCGCCGCGCCCGGCACTCCCTGGTACCGGTGCGCCGCCGCGAAGAGGGCGATGGAGACGGCCGCGGCCGCCCACCCGGGCAGGCCCTCGGACTCCAGGGCCGTCGGCAGGTAGACCCGGTACAGCAGCTCCTCCCGGTAGCCGACGGCCAGAGTGGAAGCGGCTAGGAGGGGCAGAAAGAGCGGGGCCGGTAGGTCCGGGGCCGCCGGGATTCCGGGAGCCTCGAATCCGGATAAAAAAGCGGCCCCCGCAGCGGTTCCCCAGGCCGTCAGGGCCAGGAGGGGCAGAAGGATCAGGGCCTGAACCGCGTCCCGGCCGAGGGGGCCGCGAAGATGGAACTTCCGGGAGCGGCCGCCCGCGCCGATGATATAAAGGAGCAGGAGGGTCTGGGGAACCAGGGCAGCCAGGTTTCCCAGGAGGCGGGAACCCGAGGCCAGAGTCTCGAAGGAGGCGGAATCCGGGGATGCGGCCAGGGAGGGAAGGATGAAGACCGCCGTCACCAGGAGGGACTCCGCCCGGAGCCACGGGTGCTTGGGATCCGGCCCCTCCATGTCGCGGCCCCTCCTTTGATTTCCCGGTTGCGGTGCGATAGGATCGAACCGTGTCCCGGTTTTAGTATTCCGTCGTTTTTTATAGTATAGTTGAGCCCGGGCGGCAAGGCGCGGCCGTCCGCCGGACCGAGCTCGGTCGTTGAAACCCGGGAACGGCCGGGGAGCGCCGGGAGTGCCCATGATCGCAGTGCTGGCCGTAGTTGTTTTCATCCTCTTCCTCCTGACCATCACGCTGGGCTCCCGGGGCAACAAGCGATACTCCTGGTTCGAATACTACGCCAAGGGCCGGGAATCCGGCTTCACCTTCCGGCAGGCCAAGGACCTGAAGGATCTGGCCCAGGCGGCCGGCCTGAGCGACCCCACGGAGGTCTTCTGGAGTCTCAAGGACCTGGACCGGGTCATCGCGGCCGTCACCCGGTCCCGGAACGCCTCCCCGAAGGGACTGGACCGGGAGACCGAACAACTCCTGGAACGGATGTACGAGTACCGGCACCGTATGGAGTTCGAACAGCCGAAGTACAAGATGGGCATCAAGAGCTCCCACCAGCTGGCGGCGAACCAGCGCATACGGATCCTGGTGCACGGCGTGGGGGTCTTCAATTCGACCCTGATCGACGTACATGCCCGATACCTGGTCTGTACCTACCCCATCGGCGTCAAGCTCCCCGCGGGGTTCACGTGGAAGGGCCGTCGTGTCTCCGTGTATTTCTGGCGCCACGAGGACGCGGGGTACGTGTTCGACACCTATGTGATCGACGATCTGCGGATACGGAGCGTACCGGTTCTCCACCTGGCCCACTCGGAAGCCCTGTTCCGCACCCAGAAGCGCAAGTCCGTCCGCGCCCGGTCCCGGATCTCCGCCTATTTGTACATACTGAAACGCGTGGAGGGCGCCTACGAGAAGCCCGAGCGGGAACCGGGCATGAAGTGCATCGTGCAGGATCTGTCGGAGGACGGGTTTGCCGTCCTGATCGGGGGCAAGGCCAAGGAGGGGATCTTCGTGAAGATCCAGTTCTTCCTGGGCGAGGATCAGGTCGTCATGAGCGGTACCGTGAAGGGCTTCGAGTACTGGCCGGAGAACAACCGGTCCCTGGTGCATGTGGAAGCCGTCCGTCCGAGCCCCCGGATCCGGAACCTGGTCCGGTCCTACGTGTACACGTCCCGGGCGGTCGATTCGGGCACGGGAGGCGGCGGAGAGGTCTTCTCCTCCGTCTCCGCTCCGACCGGGAGAACCGGATGATCCGTAACGAAACGGGGCCGGAAATGCTTTTCTATAGGGAGGTCGAACCGACGGACTCGTCGGCTATTCGGCCTCCGGTTTCAGCCCGGCCTGCCGATCCGGGCGCGGCCGAGTCCGCCGCGGCGAGCAACGCCGGGCGGGAAGGAGTTCCAACGCCATGGTTCGATTTCTCGCCGTCCTTTTAAGCCTTCTCGTCGCGGGAGGTGCCTCCGTCGCCCAGGACACCAAGGCCATCATCGAGACCTTCCAGAGGAACTTCGTGCGCTCGAGCCTCGGGACCAAGCTGGAGCTTCTTCGGGAAGCGGCGGGGTACGAGGGTGTGGACATGGGGCCCTTGTACGAAACGGCGGTGAAGTTCGTCCTGGGGAACGCCAACCTTCTGGAATCGGATCCCGTCATGCGGGACATCGCCATCGTCTCCGCCCAGATGATACGGAAATACAAGTACGCCCCCGCGGCGGAGTCCCTTTGGGACATGTTCCAGACGTTCCGGGAAAACGCGGTCCGGGTTCCCATTCTGCAGGCCCTGGGGGACACGGCCCAGGACAATCCCCGCCTTATCGAGCGGCTGAACGCCTACCTGGGCGCCCAGACGACCCTGTTCCGCTCGGGCTCCCAGCCGGACTACCCGACCCTGGAAGCCTGCATCGAGGCCTTGGGGCGCCTGGGGGACGGCTCGTCCTTCCCGGTTCTCTTCTCTGCCTTCGTGGCGGGTTACAAGGCGGACCTGACCCGGAAGGCCGCCGAGGCTCTGGCGGGGCTCAAGGGGGATTACCACGGCTACCTTATCCAGGTCATCGAGCGAAACACGGCCCTGGAAAAGCGTGCCGCCCTGGACGCGGGGCTTTCGAACCAGAATTTTACGGGGGATCAGCGGGCTGCCCTGGCCGAGGCGGCGTTGACCGCCGGGATCCAGTACTCCAGCGGGAACGCCGTGGAGACCGAAGCGGTGCGGGACATGAGGTATACGGCCGTGCGGGAGCTCACGGAGCGGAAGTGGCAGAGGGCCTCCCCCGCGGCTATCCGGCACTTCTACGACGTCCTTTCCCTGTACAATCGAAGCCAGGCGCCCAAGAGCGCCCTTCTGGAGGCCGTGGCCTGCCTGGGCTCCATGGGCACCCCCGAAGCGGCCCAGACCCTGGCCCTCTACCTTCAGCTCATCAACACCGAGACCGAGCAGGGGAAGGTCTTCGACGAGCAGATCGTGATGGCGGTGATCCGGAACCTGGGAATCCTGGGGGACAAGGTGGCCTTCGATTACCTGTTGTACATCGGGTACCTGAAGTATCCGGACTCGATCAAAAAGGCGGCCAAGGACGCCTTGCAGAACCTGAAATGGTAGGGGCGAATCGGCAACGGGAGCCCCGTTGCCGATTCGCC
>Ga0067045_1028840_pt1 | contig 26831 bp, 28 predicted proteins | sample TerdegcTABiofilm_FD_59184 | JGI IMG/M metagenome (GOLD analysis project Ga0067045, IMG submission 59184) | Combined Assembly of (Gp0054472, Gp0054536) Wastewater bioreactor microbial communities from Singapore -Terephthalate degrading... | reverse complement strand
CCCGCCAATGGCGGGTCTATTGTTGTCATATGACACTCTCAGGCGGCAGCGCGTTCAGCGCCGCTGTACCAGGCCGATCCGGCCTGGTTCGCACCACTCGAACATCACCTCCTCGCTCTTGCCGCAGCAACTGCCGCCGCACACCCGGGTCTCCCGCTTGGTGACGCGGCCCTTGCGCATCCAGACGCCTAGCATGGCCTCCACCGCATCCTCCGAGGTGTGGAAGTGACGGGCCAGATCCCGCCGGCTCACCTTCTGCTGCGCCGCCAGATAATCACCCAGCTCTCGCAATATCATGGCGTGACCTCCCCTCGATGGGTCCATCTCCTCTCTTGCGCCCTCACAGGGTCACCACCTTGCGGGCGACTATATCCCCGTGGCGGCGGCCGAACCACCACAGCAGCAGCAGGGAGAGCCCGTAGCTCAGGGTCCAGAGCAGGCTCTGCTCGGGGTGAGCGGCAAAGGTCGCCAGCTGATAGAAGAGGGTGGCGCACATGAAGGCCATGTAGTTGCACCAGGCGGCGGTGAACAGGGCCCACTGGCGGCCGGTCTCCCGTACCAGGGCGCCCATGGCGGCGGCACAGGGCATGTAGAGCAGCACGAACAGCAGGTAGGCGAAGGCACCGGCCGCCCCGTCGAAGTGGGTCTGCATGTTGCCGTAGGTGGAGGTATCCACCTCCTGGGCCTCGGCGGCCGCCTGCTGATCCGCCAGCTCCCCGACCTTGAGCCCCATGGGATCGGCGGGATCTATGTCCGCCAGGTTGGCGGGAATGGTGGCCAGCGCCTCCTTCAGGCTCCCGAGCAGGGAGTATTCACTCTCCTCCTCGTCACCGGCGCTGCCGGCGTAGAGGCTGTTGAGGGTGGCCACTACCGCCTCCTTGGCGAAGATGCCGGTGAGGATGCCGACCGTGGCCTGCCAGTTATCCTCCCGTATCCCGATGGGGTGCAGCACTGGGGTCACCGACTGGCTGATCTTGCTCAGCACAGAGTTTTCCTGCTCCTGGTTGCCGAAGCTGCCGTCGGTGCCCAGCGAATTGAGCACGCTCAGCACGGCCACCATCAACACTATGGTCTTGCCCGCGCCGAAGATGAAGGCCTTGAGTTTTTGCCAGGTGCGCAGCCCCACGTCCACCGGACGGGGCCACTCGTAGTCCGGCATCTCCATCACCATGGAGTCGCTCTTGCCCGGCAGCAGGGTGCTGCGCAGGAAGAGGCCGGTGAGCACGGCCACCAGTATGCCGAGCAGGTAGAGGCCGAACACCAGGTTCTGGCCCGACTCGGGGAAGAAGGCTACCGCAAACAGGGCATAGACAGGCAGCCGGGCGCCGCAGGACATGAAGGGCGCCATGGCCGAGGTCATCAGCCGCTCGCGCTCCGACCCCAGGGTGCGGGTCGCCATCACCGCGGGCACTGTGCAGCCAAAGCCCATCAGCATGGGGACGAAGGCCTTGCCGGGCAGGCCGAGGCGGCGCATCAGGGCATCCACCACGAAGGCGGCGCGGGCCAGATAGCCCGAGCTCTCCAGCACGGCGAGGAACAGGAAGAGGCAGCCTACCACGGGGATGAAGGTTGCCACCGTCTGCAGACCGGCGCCGACGCCGTCCGCCAGCACGGCCCCCAGCCAGTCGGGTGCCGACACCAGCCCCAGCAGGTGATGCACCCCGTCCACGAACAGGGCGCCCCCCAGGATGTCGAAGAAGTCGATGAAGGCGCTGCCCACCTTGATGGCGAACATGAACATCAGGTACATCACCAGCAGGAAGAAGGGGATGCCCACCCAGCGGTTGAGCAGCATCCTGTCCAGCCGCTCGCTCTGGGCGACGGTGAGCTTGTCCTGATGGCGGCACGCCTGCTGGCACCAGTGGTGGATGTGGCCGTAGCGCAAGTCAGCCAGTTGCAGATCTATGTCCTGGGCGTGATGGGCGCGGCTCACCACGTTGTCGGCCGCCGCCTGCTGACCCGCCGCCAGGGTCTCCTGCATGACAACGTCCTCCTCCAGCAGACGCAGGGCACGGCCGCGGTCATTGAGGTGGTGGGGGGCGAGCAGGGTCTCAAGCTCGGCGATGTCGGCTTCCAGCGGCTGACCGTAATCGAGCACCAGGGCGGGCTGGGGCTGGCCGATGAACTGGTGGATCTGCTCCTTGAAGGCCGCCACCTGCTGGCGATTGTGGGCCGAGAGCGACACCACAGGGCAACCGAGCGCCTGGCCGAGCAGCCCCTCGTCTATGGTGATGCGGCGCTTTTGCAGCAGATCCATCTTGTTGAGCACCACCACCATGGGCAGGCCCAGCTCCCGCAGTTGCAGGGTGAGATAGAGGGAGCGCTCCAGATTGGCGGCATCGATGACGTTGAGCAGCAGGTCCGGCTGCTGGCCCTGCACGAAGCGGCTGGCGATCTGCTCGTCCAGGCTCGCCTCCTGATTGGCCAGGGAGTAGATACCGGGCAGGTCCACCAGGGTGTAATCCTGCCCCTTGGCGGAAAACTCGCCCATCTTCTTGTCGACGGTGACCCCGCTCCAGTTGCCCACCTGCTGGCGGGCACCGGTCAGGGCGTTGAACAGCGACGTCTTGCCGCTGTTGGGGTTGCCTACGGTTACCAGGGAGTAGTTCATACCGGTTCGACCTCGATTTGCTGGGCCAGGCTCTTTTGCATGGAGAGGCAGATGCCCTGGCACTGGATCTGGAGCGGATCCCCCAGGGGGGCCGCCCGCAGATAGAGGATCTCGGTCTGGGGCAAGAGCCCCATCACCATCAGCTTGCGTCGCAAGGTACGGCCAAGATGGTTCATGTTCTTGATGCGAGCACGCTGCCCCGGCGACAACTCTGTGAGTACCATGACGGGCTCCTGAAGTTAAACAAGAATAATTCGCTTTTAGTGGGGAGGATTATAAGCTGTGCCCCCAACATTTATTTGCGTAAAATCAAACTCCGCTTAGCTAACCGACAAAGTATTGCCATGAGTCACGACAACAACAGCCGCCTGGTCTACAGCACGGACGGCGGCATGATCAAGGAATCCGCCCCCACCCAGAGCGCCTCCCCCTTCCCCGCCGACGGGGTCGTGCGCATCCGCCGCGAGACCAAGGGACGCAAGGGCGCCGGTGTCATCACCATCCACGGCGTGCCGGCCGACCAGCAGAAAACCATCGCCACCCTGCTCAAGAAGAAGTGCGGTACCGGCGGCGGCCTCAAGGAGGGGATCATCGAGATCCAGGGGGACAAACGGGACCTTATCAAGGCCGAGCTGGAGAAAGCCGGCTTTCAAGTCAAGCTGGTGGGCGGGTGATCCCCCAGCCACACGCCTTGCTTCAGAGGACGTTTTTCCCTAGAATGCCGGCTCCCATCGAGGGGGAGTAGTCTCGCCACGGGTGCCAACCCGGTGCGCGATCCTGATCAACATACTTGGTGCCAACTCACCATGGTCAGGGTGATCCGGGCAATGCCGGATTTGACAAGACCTTTGACGGGCCAGTGCCAATACCGGGGACGGATGGCGCAGGCTTGTCTTTGGTTTATAACAATTCCGTCCCCCGGTCATATTTATGGAAGCCTTGTTAACCTCAACCCTGAGCGTGGCCATCGCCGAGATCGGCGACAAGACCCAGCTCCTGGCGTTGCTGCTCATCTGTCGTTTTCGCAAACCCTGGCCCATCATCGCCGGCATGCTGGTCGCCACCCTGCTCAACCATGCGGGTGCCGCCTGGATAGGGGAGTTCATCAGCAGCTGGATGGACCCCAAGGTGATGACCTGGCTGGTCGCCGGCGCCTTCATCGCCATGGCGGTCTGGATCCTGGTGCCGGACAAGATGGACGATGAAGAGAGTTCCCTCGACAAATACGGCCCCTTCATGGCCACCTTCGTGCTGTTCTTCATCGCCGAAATAGGCGACAAGACCCAGATAGCCACTGTGCTGCTGGCGGCCAAGTACGACTCTCTCACTCAGGTCATCACGGGCACCACCCTCGGCATGATGCTGGCCAACGTGCCCGTGGTGCTGCTTGGCAAGCTGGGGGCCGACAAGCTGCCCCTCCAGGGGATCCGCATCGCCTGCGCCATCCTCTTCGTGGGCCTGGGCGCCAGCACCCTGATATTCGTCTGACGCGCCAGCAACGAGGGGGATGGGACTGGCGTGAGCACCCAGCCATATCCCCCTCTGCCCGTCATCAGAGCCCCCTCCTCCCGGTCGGGGCTTTTTTGTCGTCTGCGTCCTGCCTCCTTGTCGCATCAGCGCCACCGGGGTCTGCCCCGGGACGCGGCGCCGTGCCATAATGCCTTACCATTCAGGCACGACGGCACCAGGAGCCTCGCCATGCTCGTCACCTCAAGACAGACCCTGCTCGACTGGGTCAGACGCGGTCGTCTCCCCCGGGAGTCATTGCCCGCCGCCCTCGCCCTCTGCGATCTGCCCCCGGCCCCCGTGCGCTGGCAGTGGCTGTTCGACAGGCTGCTGCTCTGGCTCGGCTGCCTCTGCCTGGGGGCTGGCCTGGTGTTCTTCGTCGCCTTCAACTGGCAGGCGCTGGGCCGCCTCTCCCGCCTCGCCCTGCTGGAGCTGCCCCTGCTCGCCATGCTGCTGGTGCTCTGGCGCAAGCCCCTGGCCGACACCCCGCGCCAGGCCCTGCTGCTGGCGGTGGCCCTCAACATAGGCGCCCTGCTGGCCCTGGTGGGTCAGACCTACCAGACAGGTGCCGATCCCTGGCAACTCTTCGCCACCTGGGCCCTGCTGCTGTTGCCCCTGGCGGCGCTCGGCAGGAGCCCCCTGCTGTGGACGCTCTGCTGGCTGCTCGGCCAATTGGCCCTGGTGCTCTACTGGCGGCTCGGCCTCATCGATCTCTTCTTCTCCTTCAATGAAGAGGCCCTCGGCTGGTGCCTGACCCTGCTCAACGCCGCCCTCTGGGGGGCGCTCATCCTGGCCCCAGCGCGGCTCGGGCTCATGCCCTCCTGGCTCCCGGGGCTGGCCGCCGGGCTCGGGGTCACCCTGCTGGCCCTGCTGGCGCTGTTCGATGCCGCCTCCCCCTGGGTCTGGCCCGCCTGGCTCGCATGGCTTGGGGCCGCCTATCTGCGCTGGCACCACAGGTTTATCGCCGGGCTCGCCATGGGGTGCCTGAGCCTTATCGCCGTGATCCTGGCGGCCCTTGGCAAGTGGATGGAGCCCGACATGAACGGCTTCCTGCTGCTGAGTCTGATTGCCATCGGCCTGTCGGTCGCGGCCAGCCGCTGGCTACAACAACAACGGAGGCAGCATGTCTGATCTGAGCCCTTGGGAGAGGCTGCGGGCCGCCCATCTGGTGGAGGGCGACGCCCCCCAAGACGAGCAACCTCACTGGTCGAGCCGCTTCCTGCTCGGCATGGTGGGCTGGCTGGCCGCCCTCTTCCTGCTGTTCTTCCTGTTCATGGCCTTCGAGAGCCTGATCCGCGAGGCAAACCACGCCCTCCTCATGGGCACCCTGCTGATGGCCGCCGCCCTCGGCCTCAACCGCCTGGCCCGGCGTAGCGATCTCTGGGATCAGTTCGTGCTGGCGCTGGCGCTCGCGGCCGATGCCTGGCTGCTCTATGGCCTCATCGACCAGATTGACCCCCACTCGGCCCCGCTCTGGCTGGGACTGGCCCTGCTGTCGCTGGCCATCGCCGCCCTGTTCGAGCACTGGCTGGTTCGCCTCTTCCACAGCTTCGCCACCGCCATCCTGCTGACCATGGGGCTCGCCTGCCTCGGCCTGCAACTGCTGGCCCTGCCGCTGGTGATGGCCGCCCTCACCTTCTGCTGGCTGCAGGCCGAGCGCGACCCAGAACGCCATTCGCTCTATGAGTCCCTCACCCTGGGGCTGGCACTCTCCCTGCTGGTGCTGGGCCGGTTGCACCATCCACTCTGGGATGGCGGCACCAGCGCGCTTGATGAGCTCGGGATCTCCCGCCTGCCGCTCTGGCTCAATCCCCTGCTCTGCGCCGCCCTGCTGCTCGGGGTCATGGTGAAACTGAAACTGCCGTTGCTCTACGGCCTGCCCCTGGTGGTGATCAGTGCCATCATCCCCGGCATGGGGGCCGGCGCCCTGGTGCTGGTGCTCGGCTTTTATGCCGGGAGCCTGGGGCTCATGACCCTGGCCGGCCTGCTGCTGCTCGGCTTTGGCTCCCTCTACTACTACGATCTCGGGCTGACCCTGATGACCAAATCCTGGCTGCTGCTTGGCTCGGGGGCCCTGCTGCTCGGCGCCCGCCAGCTGTTGAACATCCTCGGCAAGGAGATCGCCTCATGAGATACCCTGGCCTCTTGCTGACCGGCCTCGCCACACCGCCGGGCTCCAGCCCCCTGTTGCTCGGCGACGACCAAGGGTTCAAACACCTGCATGGGAGTATCCCCTCATGAGACGCTTTGCCCTCTTGCTGACCGGCCTCGCCACATTACCGGGCTCCAGCCCCCTGTTATTCGGCGACGACCAATGGCCCAAACACCTGCATGGGAGTATCCCCTCATGAGACGCCTTGGTTTCTTGCTGACCGGCCTCGCCATCCTGGTGGGCATCAATGTCACCGTCTGGCGCTTCGAGCATGCCATGAGCAGCGGCGAGACAGTGCTGCTGGAGCTGGCCCCGGTCGATCCTCGCTCCCTGATGCAGGGGGATTACATGCGCCTGAGCTACGCCCTCGCCCGCCAGTTGGGGAGCCCGCACCAGGAGGGTGCCGCCACCCAGACCCTGGTCATCCGCCTCGATGAGCAGCAGGTGGCACAGCGGGTGGAGGGGGGCACCCCCGACGTCCTGGCCCCGGATCAGCGCCTGCTGCAGGCCCGCTGGCAGCAGGGCCAGTGGTGGATAGGGCCGGATGCCTTCTTCTTCGAGGAGGGGACGGCCGCCCAGTACGAGCAGGCGCGCTATGGCGAATTCAGGCTGCAGGCAGACGGCGCAACCCTGCTGGTCGGCCTGCGCGATCAGGCCCTCAAGCCCATAGGCCATACCCGCCCGGCCTGGTGATGGGCCGTCCCGGGAGCGCGCTGCCGCTCCCCCTGTTGCGCCACGCCTTGGCACAGCAACAGCGATGGCTCGTCCCTTCGGGTGGCGAAACCCCGCGGCTTGGCAACACTTGAAGCTGGGCACTCGGCAGCAGGACGGTCAGGATGAGCGCAGGAATAGGAAGGATCAGGAACAGAACCGCCCTCTTGGCCACACTCTTAGCCACACTCTGGGGCGGGCCGGGGGAGATGGGGCAGGCCAGCGCCAGCCCGGCCCTTGGCAAGCTTCACTACCTCACCGAAGAGTACAAACCCTATAACTTCACCGGGGAAGATGGCACCCCAAGCGGCTTTGCCATCGAGCTGCTGCACCAGGTGTGGCAGAAGACGGGCACCCCGCCCCAGGAGATCAGCATTCTCCCCTGGGCCAGGGGCTACTACCTGCTGACCCAGAAGCCCAACGTGGTGCTCTTCGCCACCGCCCGCACCGAGGCGCGGGATCCCCTGTTCAAGTGGGCCTGCCCCATCGGCTATGCCGAAATCGTGTTGATGGGGCTGGCCAGCCATCCCCTCAAGATCGCCCGGCTGGAGGATGCCCAGCAGCACACCATAGGCGCCGTGCGCGCCGACGTGGGGGAGCAGCTGCTGCTCAACAGCGGCTTCGACGAGCAGAAGATAATGACAGCCAACCGCCTCCCCCAGGCGCTGCGGATGCTCACCTCGGGCCGGGTCGACCTCATCTCCAGCAACAAGGCCACCCTGATGGATCTCATCCAGGCCCAGCAGCTGGATCCCGCCCAGTTCGAGGTGCGCTGGGTGCTGAGCTCCGAGCAGTTCTGCTTTGCCTTCAGCCATCCGGTGGACGATGCCCTGGTCAAGGAGTTCCAGCACGGCCTGACCCAGGTGCTGGCCAGCAGCGAGTTCCAGCGGATCCAGCACAAGTACTTCCCGGCGCCCTAGTGCCCTTCGATGCCAGCAGAGAGGCCCGCCATGGGCCTCTCGCTTGCCGGGTACCGCTCTCCTTGCTCAGCCCTGCTCTCTTCACTCAGCCCCGCCCAACCCTTGATCCCCATCACGAACACCATTGAATGTCTGACGCCGGTCGCCCCAAGGGATGACAGGGGCCGCTCTGGGTCCGTAAAATGACGCCGGGAGTCTGTTGGCCCTCTCCTCGGGCAAGGGGACGGCGCACAATGGCGGCCAAGCCGTTGTGGCAGCGCCCATGGTGGCGCGCACGACGGCAAGCCGCCGGGCACCCTTCCCCCAGGCGCCATCTCCCTATACCCCGGAGCCCATGGCACCGGCATTTCGTTTGAACAGATCAGGATTGAAGATGCAAGGCACAGTGAAGTGGTTGATGAGTATCTCGGTTTGCGCCCTGTTGATGGCGTGCGGCGGCGACAAGACCACGGGCAAGGCCTGTCTTGGCGCCAACAATGACTCTCTGGTGGAGGGGATGCAGGACAAATGCAAGGCGGGTGACACTGTGGCCACCAAGCACCCGGCCTATTTCTGCGACTTCAACTACGCCGTCGCCTACAACAGTTACAACTCCGCCATCTGCGTCTACTCGGGGGCATTGAAACCGGAGCGCACCACCGAGAAATCATGACTCGGGCAACCCTGCCAGGGGTTGCTATCAGGCAGCAGAATGAGTGGCCCGAACCTTATGGTTCGGGCCCTTCGGGCCAAAAGGGGCTTTATTTAACCCGCATCAGGCGGTGGCGCTGCCCACCGAGCTCCAGCTGGACAACCTGGGAGCGGGCCATGGCACCGACCCGGGCCATCTATTTGACCCGCATCAGACGGTGGCACTGCCCACCGAGCTCCAGCTGGACAACCTGGGAGCGGGCCATAGCATCGACCCGGGCCATCTACTTGACCCGCATCAGGCGGTGGCACTGCCCGCCAAACTCCAGCTGGACAACCTGGGAGCGGGCCATGGCATCGACCCGGGCCAGCATCTCGGCGCTGTAGCCCTTGCGGTGCATCCACTGCATGGGCTCCTCGAAGCTGCCTTCGTTGACGATGAAGGTGTCTGTGTAGGCATCCTTGATGATGCTGACCACCCAGATGCGCTGCTGAAACTCGGAAAGCTCCGCAAAGAGGGTGGCCACTTTCGCCGCCAGGGCGCGGAGCTGGCCGATAACGCGGTTTGCCATGGTAGAGAGTGCCTGTGTTGAGGGAGACGCATCCTAGCATCCCGGGCGCGGGGGCAACAATGCGCGACATCAAAGCCGCGGCCCCTGGCCCCCTTGCCGCCTCAGATGCAACCTGCCCGCCCCTCCAGCGCGCGGCGCTGGCGCTTGACCGCATACATGCGCGCATCGGCCTGGCGCAGGGCGTCGTCTATGCTGGTGTGCGCCGGATCTATGGCCACGGCCCCCACGCTGGCACCGGGATAGTCCAGCACCCGGGAGGGGATAGGCACTTGAAAGACGCTCTGCTCGAACAACCGGCGCTGGAAACCCTGCACCGCCCCCTCGACCGTCTCATGCCCCTGATGAGGCCCCATGCCCACCACGACGAACTCGTCCCCCCCGACCCGCGCCAGCAGATCGCCGCCGCGCAGGGCCGCCGACAGTTGCTGCGCCATGGTGATCAGCAGCTTGTCCCCCGCCTCATGACCGTGGGTATCGTTGATCTGCTTGAAGCCATCGAGATCGATAAAGGCGATGAGCACAGGATGCCCGGCCCGCTCCGACAGGGAAAACAGGCGAGCCAGCTCCTGCATCAGGGCCCGCCGGTTCGGCAGGCCGGTCAGGGGATCGCTGAGGGCCTGGCGCGCCAGCTCCTGGTTGGCCTGCTGCAACTGCTGCAGCAACTGCTCCCGCTCCACATGCTCGGCGATGAGGCGCGCGAAGAAGCCGATGAGCTGCTCTGAGCCCGCCACGAAGGGCTTGCGCTCGGCGCTGGCGGCGCACAGGGTGCCATAGAGCGACCCCGAGGGGGTGCGCACCGGGCTGCTCAGATAGGTGCGAATGCCCATGATCCTGGCCGCATCCGAATCGCCCCAGCACTCGGCCACGTTGTCGGTGAACATGCGCCCCTCATCGATGGCGCGCCGGCACAGGGTATCGCTCCAGTCCACCGTGATCCCCTCCGGGATCTGCAGCCCGGCCACGCCGTTGGCATTGTTGGCATAGCGGATACTCTGCGTGCCCTGCTCGACATCAATCTGGGTGAGATAGGTCGACTCCAGCCCGGTCACCGCCTCGAGCATTTCCAGCAGGGGCCGGGTCAGGCTCTCCAGATCCCGCGCCTGCGTGACCCGCTCCGACAGGGTCTGCAATATCTTGTCCATGCCTCTCTCCACTGCCTGCATGTGATGGGCGACCACCTTAGCCAACCCGGGGCACGCCAGACAAGTGCGAGAAAGGGGTAGGCCGGGGAAATATCGGCCCGTTCACACTTTGGCGGGTCACGCCTGAGGCCCCGCCCCACCCCAGGCGTGCGGCCGTAACTTTGAACCAGCGCAAAAAACCTGTCGATTCTGACACTTGGGTCAGCAATATCCGTGGATCGGGCCCCGTCGGCTCCGTAGGATGGGGGTGGGTGCCCGTTGGACCCTTTTTCGTATGCCAGGGTCAGCGGCGCATTGTGGTAGCGAGAGCCAGGGGCGGTAGCGTCGTTGGCGGATGCCAGCCCGGCATCCCGCGCCTCGGCAAGGTGCGAGGGTTCCACCCTCGACGGGGTTTCCGACGGCCCCGTGACAAGTAGGGTCGAGTAGGGTCGATTAGCGAAGCGTAATCGTCCGCGGTAACAATCCCCTCTCCCCTTGCGGGAGAGGCGTTGGGCGCAATATGCACGTAGGGTCGATTAGCACAGCGTAATCGTCCGCGGTAACAGTCCCCTCGCCCCAACGGGAGAGGCGTAGGGTGCAATAAGCGCAGCGCATTGCACCACGGTAACCATCCCCTCTCCCCTTGCGGGAGAGGGCTAGGGTGCAATAAGCACAGCGCATTGCACCACGGTAACCATCCCCTCTCCCCTTGCGGGAGAGGGCTAGGGTGCAATAAGCACAGCGTAATCGTCCGCGGTAACAATCCCCTCTCCCCTTGCGGGAGAGGGTTAGGGTGAGGGGTCACTAGCCTGATTGGCATGGCTTCGCCATGCAGGACACGAGGGCGCTGCCCTCGACGGGGTTTCGCCCGCCCTTCGGGCTGAGGCGAGTGACTTTGGAAAGACCCAAAGTCACCAAAGGTCTTCACCCCCCACTTGTTCGCCCTCCTGCGTCGGGCTCCCTCGGTTCACCCCTTTGTCCTACGGCACGCGCCGATGGGCCATCCCTGGCCCAGCGGCACTCGCTCGGCGTCCTGCCTCGCGGCCTGGACAAACGGGCTCACCTCGGCGAACAACAGGGGGCAATACCCAACCCGAAACCCCGAGGCAAATATCAGATATAGGATGTATGCCGATCTGAGATAGAGGTGTAATTCACTTCGTTCATTGCACCCTACGATATATACCTCTTGCTATGAAATTATTTTCCACCAGCAATAAGTATTTTCTGGAATTATATGAGCAAAAAGTTAATTGAAAACCTGAAGTCATTTAACCGTAAAGAGCGGTTTTATTTAGTTGGCCAAATGCTGGGCAATCCTGATTTTCGCATGGATGACAAACAGCTTGATAAAATATCCGAGTTAATAGATACACAAATCCCCAGAGAATACTTTGCAGCGATGGATTATCACCTTGACTGGATCTATGCTAGCTTGTTTCTCACCCAAAATCACGACGAAAAACCATTTCCACGTAACTTCATTGATAATAAAAAGGTAGACTTGCAAATATCAGGCACTCAAGAGGATGTTGATTTTCTTCTTGCCTTTGTTGACCACGAAAACACAACCCATATTGTGATGATTGAAGCTAAAGGCGATAGCTACTTTAGCAATGGTCAGCTAGATAGCAAAAATAAACGATTCAAGGCTATATTCGGCAACGGAAATACATGGCGAAATGTAAGAGCTCACTTTTTAACTTGCAGTCTCAAAAGGCCGCAAAAAATAAGCATTGAAGAACCTGTTTATTTTATGTGTAACGAGGAATCAGAACTTACTTGGTTTCCTCTCATAATGGATACAGGAAAAAACAAAGTGACACGATGTATGAACAACAACAAACCATGTAGCGAAGGTGACCATTGGAAGGTTGAAAGTCGTTCTTAGAAATATCTGTGCAATTCACTTCATTCATTGTACCTGTGCTTTCGGAGCAGAGATCGGAGAAACCCTTATATCAGAGCCACCCCTCGCCCACCCTATGGCGAGAGCAGATTGTCACACCTATGCAACAAGCATTATCAACATGGTTGCATAAGTGAAAAAATCATATTGGGTACAGTAGCAAGCCACACAGATATCTATCGGGGAATGGTTTTATATTGAAAGCCCGATAGTGAGTATTCCACCGTAATAACCCCTTATTTCTCGAACGTCCTATTACGCTTCGCTAATCGAACCCACGGGCCTAATAAAATCACTCTACGTTGAAAGAACCATTATCAAGGAATATAAATTGAAGTTAATACACATATATGTAGAATCATATAAACACCTAAAGAATATTAATATTAGATTGCATGGTGGATTCAAATGCGAGCATGTGGGCGGCGTTCTATCAATAGCAAGTTCACCAACCATAGACACCTATTATAAAGGTTCATCATTTCAAGCCATCATAGGCAAAAATGGTGTAGGAAAAACAAGTATTTTGGATTTAATTTCTTCTGACGGAACAGATCCAAATCAGCAACTATTCATGGTCTGGTATAACGATAAAAATGAATATGAGATCCATACTAGATACTATGCACCCAAAGATGTAAATGCCGATAAAAAATATAAAATTGTACATGAATATTTAGATGGCAATGTGTGCATTGCGAAAATAAATAACATTTCCGAGCCATTTTCATCATTAAATAAAAACATGGGCACTGTATCAACGCTTACTCCATCTATTTATAAAAGCACAAAAGCCAATAGACGTTATCAAAATAAAATATTGTCTAACTTTTTCTCATCCTCTAGATATTATCAAAATGAATTAAGGCCAAAATATAAAGTTACACTATACAAACTTGACAGCCAAAAACTATCAAAGATCTTCTATAATATCGAAAGAGATAAGACTACACACAAAATTTTAAATGAATTACTCTTAAAGAAAAATTTAAACATTCACGACATAAAGAACACATTTATATCTTATGAGAATGATAATGGCATTTCAGTTAGAAATAACTTTATTCTAAGCATCAGCTCACAAATTGCAAAAAATAATCCTCAATTAATTAATGGCAGTCAAGTTCAAATTGCAGCGATACTTCTAGCACATATATTCTCAACTCATGGCATTAGTTTAACTAGCATTGACCTATGGGAGAGAGAGTACATTGATAACATAGATAAATGGAGTGATGATGTTCGTAACTCAAATTCATTTCGACCAGAAAAAGAAAATGCATACTTGACGCTAAAAAATAATATCACAGCAATAGATAATATTATTGTAAACCTGAGCAACTATGATAATAAAAATTATCATAACATTGATGAGTTTCCAGACAGAACGACTTTTATACACTCCGAGCCAAACCAGATTCAATATATAATGGAAGGTCTGGAACGTTCTAAATATCACTTGAATGATGCCTTTGAATACGGTTGGGATGGTTTGAGCTCTGGAGAACTTGCAAAAGCACTGCTGCTTGCAAATATATTCAGATATATTCAAAAGACTAAGGGTGTGGCTAACCATATAATTTTGATGGACGAGATTGACATCTATCTACATCCGGAATGGCAACGAAAAATAATAAGCGAGATAATATCATTAATATCTACAGAGTCAGTTGCAGAGAAGTTTCAATTTATTATTACCAGCCACTCACCCATAGTAATCAGTGATTTACTTCCAGAAAACACTGTTAGTTTGAGCAAGCGAGATAATGGTGTTGTTTTCATTAGTGAATCACCTGGCTATGCAACACAGATCACAGATTTATATCTTCAAGGTCTGCATATTTCGTCTACTTATGGTGAAATAACGAATGACACACTAACTAGATTACTTAACAAAAAAACACGAACTCAAGATGACATAGACATTATATCTAGAATATCGAGCAACAACATTAGAAGTCTTTTGGAGCGGATATGATACATATTAATGCCAATCTAAACCGTAATCTCATAAATGATATCGAGCAACATGTTAGACTTAATGTTATTCCTTATGTCAGAGCATTTTCAGAACAGATACCAGAAAATCATAGGAATATATTTAGCGAGTTATTTAGCAATGATAATATCATGTCTTTAATTAATGCATCTCCAACTGAATTAGAGAATACTGCAGATCACGTTTATACGACACTGCCGCAGCTTGCAGAACGATACCACCCTTATAGATACTACTCGCAAATAAATGAAAATCTAACTGGCATAGAAGATATTGACGTCAGAGGAAATGAAGAACTTATTACTTTAAAAGCTACTCGAGTTCTTGACGAAATTAATAATCTTAATCGAGGCAATCAAGAAAACCCTTTCAGTTATGTCAAAGATAACTTATCAGCAAATGCTCTTGGGAAAAAACTCACCGCTCTTAAAAGGGTACAAAACTTTAAGAGGTCACGATATAAAATAACTAAACAATATATAGAAAAATTGTCACCATGGCTTCAATCCCCATTTAGTATGTTTGACTATGACACTTTCAGAGGGATATTTAACGAGAGAATTATTGAATCTTACAATCTCACACCATGTCCATTCTGTGCATATGATTCTGTTGAAATTGTTAGAACTGCAAGAAAAACTTATATTCCAGCACTGGATCATTTCCTACCAAAATCAAAATATCCATTTCTAGCATTATCAATTAATAACTTACTTCCATCATGCTATCGCTGCAACTCTTCTTTCAAAAAAGAATCTGATATGTTTGAACACTTCCACCCTAAGAGAGATTCAGTGGAGCAAATAGATATATTTCAATTCAGTGTATTACCTGACACTCCATTCAACTCACCAGAATCATCTAGAATAACTGTCGGTATTAATAGTAATTGCCCTAAGTTATTGAAGAATTCAGTTATTTTTGAACTTGAAGGAGTTTACAATCTAAAAAATATTAAGAAAAAATTCTTGGATATGAGGGAACGCATTGAACTATATAAAAGTATGGGGGGTACACACATTGATGATATTTTAAGTAACCCAGAAAGAATCCGTTTACTATTAAATGTTGATTTAAATGCTAGCCCTCAAGATATTCCATTGCAAAAATTTAAAATTGAAGCTCTAAAAAGCTTGCATCCTTAATCTAACAAGCCATGCGAATACGACTTTTTTAGTATCTCTATTTCCCAAGGGGCGAGGGGATCAGACTGAAAGATGCTGAGGCTTCACGGCAGACCACAAAACAACCGCAGCCCAAGGGCTGCGGTTTTTTTATTGGCTCAACCTGCTGGCTCTAACAGAGCCACCAGCCTCAGGCACGGCGCCAGCTGGTTTTGCCGGCGCTGTCTTCCAGCACTATGCCCATCTCGGTGAGACGGTTGCGGGCGGCGTCGGCGGCGGCCCAGTTCTTGTCGGCGCGGGCCTGGTTGCGCTGGGCGATCAGTTGCTCTATCTCGGCCACTTCGTCGTCCGCTTCGCCACCCTTCAAGAAGGCGTCCGGGTCTTGTTGCAGTATGCCGAGCACGGCGCCCAGTTCGCGCAGGCGGGCACCCAGGCCAGCGGCGACATTGATGTCTTCGGCCTTCTGGCGGTTGATCTCGCGCACCAGATCGAACAGGGCGGAGTAGGCTTCCGGGGTGTTGAAGTCGTCGTCCATGGCATCGACAAAGCGGGCCACCTGCTCGTCACCACCGGCTGCAGCAGCGGCAGGCAGGTCGCGCAGGGCAGTGTACATCCGCTCCAGGGCGGCGCGGGCCTGCTTGAGGTTGTCTTCCGAGTAGTTGAGCTGGCTGCGGTAGTGGCCGGACATCAGGAAGTAGCGCACGGTTTCGGCGTCAAAATGGGCCAGGACGTCGCGGATGGTGAAGAAGTTGCCAAGGGACTTGGACATCTTCTCTTTGTCCACCATCACCATGCCGCTGTGCATCCAGGTGTTGACGTAGTCGCCACCGTGGGCGCAGCAGGACTGGGCTATTTCGTTCTCGTGGTGGGGGAACTGCAGATCGGAGCCGCCGCCGTGGATGTCGAAGTGGTTGCCAAGGTGCTTGGAGTTCATGGCAGAGCACTCTATGTGCCAGCCTGGGCGACCCGGGCCCCAGGGGCTGTCCCAGGTCGGCTCGCCGGGCTTGGACATCTTCCACAGCACGAAGTCCAGGGGGTTGCGCTTGGCTTCGACCACGTCGACCCGGGCACCGGCCTGCAACTGCTCCAGATCCTGGCCAGAGAGCTTGCCGTAGTCGGCGAAGGACTCGACGATGAACATGACGTCGCCGTTGTCCGCCACGTAGGCGTGCTCTTTCTCCAGCAGGGTTTCGACCAGGGCGATGATTTCATGGATGTGCTGGGTGGCGCGGGGCTCGATGTCCGGGCGCAGCATGCCGAGGGAGTCAAAGTCCTGATGCATGTCGCCGATCAGGCGCTCGGTGAGGTCGTCACAGGTGACCTGGGTCTCGGCGGCGCGCTTGATGATCTTGTCATCCACGTCGGTGATGTTGCGCACATAGGTGAGATCGTAACCGGCGTAACGCAGGTAACGGGCCACCACATCGAAGGAGACGAAGGTGCGACCGTGACCGATATGACAGTGATCGTAGATGGTGACGCCACACACATACATGCCCACCTTGCCCGGGTGGATAGGTTTGAATTCTTCTTTTTGACGAGTGAGTGTGTTGTATATCTTCAGCATCTTATGACCACTGCCTGTGAGTAAAATGGCCTGACATTCTAACCGCATCCGGTGGAGAAAACGAGGCAGAAAAAGCGCCGGATCCCCCATGCCATCTATGCCGCAGCCCCTTGATGGGCTAGAATTGCCACCACTTTAGGCCATAGCCCATGCAACAGCCGCGAGCCGGCTTCGTGCTCGCGCAACATTTGAAAGGACATATCATGGTTACTCTGCACACCAACCACGGCGACATCACCCTGACCCTGAACGCGGAAAAAGCCCCCGAGACCGTGGCCAACTTCCTGCAATACTGCCGTGACGGTCACTACGACAACACCATCTTCCACCGCGTCATCGACGGCTTCATGATCCAGGGCGGCGGTTATGCCCCGGGCTTCGAAGAGAAAGAGACCCGCGCCTCCATCAAGAACGAGGCGGCCAACGGCCTGTCCAACAAGATTGGCACCATCGCCATGGCCCGCACCTCGGAGCCGCACTCCGCCAGCGCCCAGTTTTTCATCAACGTGAACAACAACGACTTCCTGGACTTCAAGTCCCCCACCACCCAGGGCTTCGGCTACTGCGTGTTCGGTGAAGTCACCGCCGGCATGGACGTGGTCAACAAGATCAAGGGCGTCAAGACCGGCAACTACGGCCGCATGCATCAAGACGTGCCGACCGAAGACGTCGTCATCACCAAGGTGACCCTTGCTGAGTGATTGTCGCCTTCTGGGCACTGATATAACTGCGGCCCCGGCCGCAGTTTTTCCATCTGCGCAGGCCACCCCCGCCAACTGGCGCCGCCTCGACTATCTGGCCCAGGGCAATCCCCGCCAGCGCTCCGCCCATGCCCTGCTAAGCAGTGGTGTGTGGGACGCGCTTGAACGCCTGTGCCAGGACCTGGCGCTGGTGAGCACCGTCGCCATCGGGCTCGATCGGCCCGGCAGCGATCTCGACATCCTCTGCCAGCACCCTGATCCCGCGCGCCTCGCCGCCCTCTTGCGTGAGCAGGGCTGGACGGCCAGCGACAAGGGGCACCAGGTGTGGCTGCTGGAGCAGACCCTGACAGGCCCGGATCAGGCGCGCTGGCCGGTGGAGCTCTATGTCACCCAAGCCCCGCTTGAGACGCTCAACGGCTGGCGTCACCTCAGCCTGATGGCCGCCCTGCTGGGGCACTTTGGCCACGACTTCTATCAGGCCGTGCTGCGCCTTCGCCTCGAGGCAGAGCTCAAGGGAGAGGCGGCCATCTGCCGTCTGCTTGGCCTTGGCGGCGATCCTTACGCCGCGCTGCTGACCCTGGAGGGGCGCGATCTTGCCGCGCTCCACTGGCAGGCCCCATCCCAGTGCGACTCGTCCACGCCGGCAGACGCCCCTGCCCCCCTTTGCCCGGAACCCATCAAGAGCACTCATCCCACATCATGAGCACCCTTTTTATCAGTGACATTCACCTGTGCACCCAGCGGCCCGACATGACAGCCGCACTGGTGTGTTTTCTCGAGCACGACGCCCCCAAGGCCGATGCCCTCTATGTGCTGGGAGATCTGTTCGAATTCTGGATTGGCGACGACGATCCCAACCCGCTCCACAGCCAGGTGGCCGAGGCCTTCCTGGCCCTGAGCCGGCAGGATGTGCCCATCTACTTCATCCACGGCAACCGCGACTTCCTGCTGGGTAAGGCCTTTGCCAAACGGGCGGGCATGACGCTGCTTGGCGACCCTTGCGTCATCGATCTCTACGGGGAGCGGGTGCTGCTGAGCCACGGGGACCTGCTCTGCACCCTGGATGAGGGCTATCAGAAGTTTCGCCGCATCACCCAGCAAAAATGGCTGCGCTGGCTCTTCCTGCGCCTGCCGCTGGCCCGCCGCCAGATCATCGCCTGCAAGATGCGGGGCCAGAGCCAGATGGAGAATGCCGGCAAGCCACAGACCATCATGGATGTGACCCCGGCGGCGGTGGATGCGCTGCTGCGCCAGCATGGCTGCCAGCTGCTTATCCATGGCCACACCCACAGGCCCGCCGTCCATGACTTCATGCTGGACGGCAAGCCGGCGCGGCGCATCGTGCTGGGAGACTGGTTCGAGCAAGGGTCCGTGCTGAGCTGCTCCCCGCAGGGCCAGCGGCTCGAGAGTCGTCCCCTCCCCGAGTGACGCTCCCCCTCGGGGATAAGGGATGCCCATATGACAACGTCTGTCCCCCTCCCCGAGCAGGATGCAACGCCGAACCCTGCATATACTCTGTGTCTGTGCACACAAATGAGGACTAGATGATGGGATTTCTTACCTGGGTTGTATTGGGATTGATCGTCGGCATCCTGGCCAAATGGATAATGCCGGGCAAGGATGGGGGCGGTTTCTTCATGACGGTGATCCTGGGGGTCATAGGCGCCATGGTGGGTGGCTATGTGGGCACCCTGCTGGGCATGGGAACGGTGACCGGCTTCAACCTGCCGAGCATACTGATCGCCACCGTGGGTGCCTTGATAGTGCTGTTTTTCTACAACAAGATCCGCAGCTGAGCCGCTGAATCCGTTTTTTTCAGCACTCGATGTGTATGCCCCCCGGGCCAGGATCCGAAACCTTGGGTTTCGGATTTTTTATGGGCGAGCCACTCCTTTCGCCTCTGGCGCAGATCTCGCGCTTCTGCTTATGGCATCCCGTTATTGCCATACAGACAGAAGCCGGGGCGCTCGCTCAATCGCGCGTAGTAATCGCTCACCGCCGCGAGTGGCGGGCGCTCTAAGGGGGTATGGAACCAGCGATTCACCGACAGGCCGATGGGAATGTCCCCCAGCGAGAAGCGGCTCCCGACCACATAGCCGCCGGTGGCCTCGAGCTGCCTGTCCAGGATCTGCATATACCTGGACCACTCGACACAACTCGCCTCCATCGCCTGGCTGTCCTGATGGGCGGGGGAGTGCCTGACCAGCGACATAAAGGCGTAGCTCCAGGCGCGGTTCAAGTCCGACGACTGCCAATCCATCCATTGATCGACCCTGGCCCTTGCCCGCGCCTCGGCGGGATAGAGCGAGCCGTCACCATAGCGCGTCGCCAGATATCGGATGATGCTGTTCGATTCCCACAGGGTGAAGTCCCCATCTCTCATGACCGGCACCATCCCATTGGGATTCAACGCCAGGAACTCGGCGCTCTGGGTGGACTGAAAACCGCTCCCCCACTCCTCCCGCTCGAAAGGGAGATCCAGCTCGGCGCAGGCCCACAACACCTTGCGCACATTGATTGACGACCCCTTGCCCAGTATCAGTACCATGTCTTCGTCCTTGTGTGAGAAGGCCCCAGCTTCCATCAAGGGGAGAGCGCCGGTCAAGGGGAGAGCCATGACTGCAGTTTGCCCATGGGACTGGCTCATGGGCCGCCTGGGGCATGGCCTGAGCGGGCTGAGCCACAGATGAAAAAGAGGCGGTGGGCTAAACTCATGCTTGCGTGTCCGGCTTGACCGACCCCTTCAGAGCGGCCGCGGGACAGGCCAAGCAGTAAAGGACAACATCATGAAAATATGGAAAATCTGCCTGATAGCAGCGCAGCTCATGCTGGTTGCCTGCGCCTCCTCCGACGGCTCGGGCCCTCCCCCGACCGGGGACGACGGCAGCAACGCCGGCGGCAAGAGCGGAGGTGGCAGCAGCTACCTGACCTATTAGCCAGGCCATCACACCTGCAAGCCGAGGCTCATCCAGGCCCCATCGTAGAATACGACAAGACCAGAAAGCGCCGGCAGACCGCCGGCGCTTTTCGTCTCGCCAGTCAGTGATGCCCTGCCCGACGACCACGGGCACAATGACCCAAAGAAGGGGCTGAACAATGCAATCTGGATCAAAGGTGGACACGGAGGAAAAACAAAAAGGCCACTATTGTTAGTGGCCTTTCGTAACTCTTTGATTTTAATGGTGCCCGAGGCCGGAATCGAACCGGCACGACGCGAACGTCGAGGGATTTTAAATCCCTTGTGTCTACCGATTTCACCACTCGGGCACCGCAATCGGTATCAAGTCCGCGCCGCGGGCTTGTCAATATGGAGGCACGTTCCGGAGTCGAACCGGACTAAACGGATTTGCAATCCGCTGCATAACCGCTTTGCTAACGCGCCATGCAAAAGAGAGTTGGCTCTCTATTGTCTGAATTTGGAGCGGGAAACGAGACTCGAACTCGCGACCCCGACCTTGGCAAGGTCGTGCTCTACCAACTGAGCTATTCCCGCATCGGTCTGGCTGACTGCCTGACTACGAGAACGCATTCTAGCGATGTTCCTCGTCCAGTCAACCAAAAACATTTAATACTCTGATCGTTCGGGCATTTTTTGCCCTTCTCCCACACTTTTGCCACTCATGGCCGTTTCTCTGCCCCAACGGCAAGGAAACGGCCATTTGCCCATAGGCGGGCTAGAAGCGGGAGTGGTAGGTCAGATCGCCCCAGGCGGCCTTCATGTACTGGAACATGGACCAGAAGGTGAGCACGGTGGCGACATAGAGCAGCACGTAGGCGAGCCACACCATCCAGATGTCGTATTGCCAGATGAGGCCGGTTAGCGACACCATCTGGATCATGGTCTTCCACTTGCCAATCCAGCTGACCGCCACCGAGGAGCGCTTGCCGAGCTCCGCCATCCATTCCCGCAGGGCGGAGATGATGATCTCGCGGCCAATCATGGTCATGGCCGGTATGGTGACCCAGATGGTGTTGTAGTGTTCGACTATGACCACCAGGGCGGCCGCCACCATGATCTTGTCGGCAACGGGATCGAGGAAGGCGCCGAAGGCGGTGGACTGGTTCAGCTTGCGGGCGAGGTAGCCATCAAACCAGTCGGTCGCGGCCGCCAGGATGAAGACAAGCGCAGCCGCCATGTAGGACCACTGATAGGGAAGGTAGAACAGGATGACGAAGACGGGGATGAGCAAAATCCGAAAAAACGTCAGCAGGTTAGGAATATTTGTCATTATTTTCAGCCACTTCTTGTATGCCGCTACATGGTAGCCCCAAGCCGATCACCGTTGCAACCGGACAGGCGCCCGCCTTGGTCTATTAATCCATCAATAACCTCAGGATGCATGCCATTATGGCATTTGCGGGCCCCCTGCGTCACGGCTCTTGTGCTGCCGGGGCCGGTTTGCGGGATCCACATCAAATGCCACCCACTCGAGGTGGCCCGGGTCAGACCCGCTCCTGGGTATCGCCTCTCCTGAACAACACTCTTTATCCCGGGTCAGAGCGAGTGCAGGGCGTCGTGAATGGACTGGGCCAGCTCCTGGCTGATGCCGGGTACCTTGGCAAGCTCATCTACCCCCGCCTTCTTCACCTCCTGCAGGCCACCCAGGTATTTGAGCAGTGCCTGCCGCCGCTTGGGCCCCACCCCCGGAATGTCCTCCAGGGTACTGGTGGTGCGGGCCTTGGCTCGGCGGGCCCTGTGGCCCGTGATGGCAAAACGGTGGGATTCGTCGCGAATGTGCTGGATAAGGTGCAAAGCGGGCATATCTGCCGGCAAGTGCAACTCTTCGTGGCTCTCCCCCATGATCAGGGTCTCCAGCCCCGCCTTGCGGGTTACCCCCTTGGCAATGCCCACCAGCAGCGGGTATTTGCCGCCGAGAAACTCCAGCTGGCGGGCCAGGATCTCTTCGGCGCGGCGCAACTGGCCGAGGCCGCCGTCGATGAAGAGCACGTCAGGCACCTTGTCCGGCTCCTGCTGCTTGCCAAAGCGGCGCTCCAGCGCCTGCTCCATGGCGGCGTAGTCATCGCCCCCCGTGATGCCGTCGATGTTGAAGCGGCGGTATTCCGATGAGAGCGGCCCCTCCCGGTTGAACACCACGCAAGAGGCGACGGTGCGCTCCCCCATGGTGTGGGAGATGTCGAAACACTCCATGCGGGCTATGGGTCGCTCGAGCTCCAGCAGCTCCTCCAGCTGGTCGTAGCGTGCTGTGATGGTGCTCTTGTGGGCGAGACGCGAGCGCAGCGCCGTCTGGGCGTTGATGGAGGCGAGCTTGATAAAGCGGGCCCGTTCGCTGCGGGTGCGGCTCTGCACCCGCACCTTGTAACCGGCTGTCTGGCTCAGGGTCTCGGCGATCACCGCCTCGTCTTCCAGCGCCACATCCAGCAGCACCTCGCTCGGGATCTGCCTGCCCCCCTGCCCCGACAGATAGAACTGCAGCAGGAAGGATTGCACCACCTCGTCGAGGGGGGTATCGGCCGGCACCTTGGGGAAGTAGCTGCGGGAACCCAGCACCTTGCCCTGACGGATGAAGAGCACGTGGATGCAGGCCGCCCCCTGATCGAAGGCCACCCCCACCACGTCCAGCTCGTCCAGCACGTTGCCGCTCACCGACTGCTGCTCGGTGACCCGGCGCAGGGCCTGGATCTGATCCCGGTAGCGGGCCGCCTCCTCGAAGCGCAGATCGCCACTGGCGGACTCCATCTTGCCCACCAGTTCCCCTATCACCTGCTGGTTCTTGCCCGCCAGGAACAGCTTGGCCAGCTCCACCTGCTGGGCATATTCCGACTCGCTCACCAGCCCCGCCACGCAGGGGCCGGCGCAGCGCTTGAGCTGATAGAGCAGGCAGGGGCGGGTGCGGTTGGCATAGACGGCGTCCTCGCACTGGCGCACCGGGAAGATCTTCTGCATCAGGTGCAGGCTCTCGCGCACGGCGCCGCCGGAGGGATATGGGCCGAAGTACTCCCCCTTCACCTTGCGGGCACCGCGATGCACGCCGATGCGGGGATGCTGGTGCGCTGTGATGATGATCCAGGGGTAGGACTTGTCATCCCGCAGCAGCACGTTGTAGCGCGGCTGGTACTGCTTGATGAGGTTGTGCTCGAGGATCAGCGCCTCTGTCTCTGTGTGGGTGACAGTAACCTGGATGTCGGCTATCTGGCGCACCAGGGTGCGGGTCTTGATGCTGTCGACATTGGTGCGAAAGTAGGAGGCGAGCCGCTTTTTCAGATCCTTGGCCTTGCCCACATAGATGACGGTGCCGCCGCCGTCATACATGCGGTAGACGCCGCTCTGGTGAGTCACGGCACTCAGAAAGGCCTTGCTGTCAAAAAGGGGCTCGGGAGAGAGGGTCATCGGCAACTCGACTCAACGGATGAATGCAAAAAGACGGGGGAAGCATACTGCGCCCACAGACTGAAAAGCAAAAGGGGCTGAAAAAGCAAAAGGCGGCCGGTGCCGCCTTTGGTGTCCACACGACCCCTTACAGGGTGTCGGCATCCAGCATGCCATAGCGAATGGCCAGATGGGTCAACTCCACATCGCCATTGATCCCCAGCTTGCTGAACAGGCGGTAGCGATAGCTGTTGACCGTCTTCGGGCTCAGGTTGAGCTGCTCCGAGATGTCGGTCACCTTCTGCCCCTTGGTGATCATCATCATGATCTGCAGCTCGCGCTCGGAGAGGGACTTGAAGGGGTTCTCGTCCGCCGAGGCAAACTGGCTGAGAGCCATCTGCTGGGCTATCTCGGGGGAGATGTAACGCTGGCCGGAGTGCACCAGGCGAATGGCGTGGATCATCTCGTCCGGCGCGGCCCCCTTGGTGAGGTATCCGGCGGCCCCCGCCTGCATCACCTTGGTGGGGAACGGATTCTCGGAATGAATGGTCAGCACTATGATGCGCACATCGGGGCGCAGCCGCAGGATCTTGCGGGTCGCTTCCAGACCGCCGATGCCCGGCATGTTCATGTCCATCAGGATCACGTCGGGGTGATGCTGCCGACAGAAGGCCACGGCGGTTTCCCCGCTCTGCGCCTCGCCCACCACCTTGATCCCGCGGACATCTTCCAAAATGCGTCTTATCCCTGTACGCACCAACTCATGATCATCGACCAGGAATACATTAATCACCCAAACACCCCGTTTTTTATCTCGTTATATGCCAGTTAGGGTTAACACGGCGTCTTGCATCATAACCAAACTCGATGATTTGGCAAACCATGGCCGGGAAAAGTTTGAAATCGCTCGTAAAAGCCGTTTTAAATCAACTTATTATATAAATAATCAACGAAAAAACGGCGCCTGAAGGCGCCGTATCGGTCAACTTTGGTGCCGCCAGCCTCAGTGGGCCAGCAGCGCACGCACCTTGTCCAGGTCCTGCTGGGTATCCACCCCGACCGGGGGGGCTTCCAGCGCCTGGGCCACGTGGATCTTCTCCCCGTACCAGAGCACCCGCAACTGCTCCAGCGCCTCTACCTGCTCGAGCGCGCTCGGCGCCCAGTCCACGTAGCGCTGGATGAAGCCGGCGCGATAGGCGTAGATGCCGATGTGGCGCTGATAGTGACTGCCAATCTGCTCCCGGCTCTGGGCGAAGCGATCCCTGTCCCAGGGAATGCTGGCCCGGCTGAAGTAGAGGGCATAACCATCCTTGTCCGTCACCACCTTGACCGCATTGGGGTTGAACGCCTCTTCGGCGTCCTGGATGGGCACGGACAGGGTGGCCATGGGGGCAGTGGCGGCGGCCAGGTTGTCCGCCACCTGGCGAATGATGGCGGGCGGAATGAGTGGCTCATCCCCCTGCACGTTGACCACGATAGTATCGGCGGCAAAGCCGTAGTGACGGCACACCTCGGCAAGGCGCTCGGTGCCGGACTGGTGATCTTTCGATGTCATGCACACCTCGACGCCGGTGGTCTGCAGCGCCTGCTGCACCCGCTCATCGTCGGTGGCGACTATCACCCGATCGGCGCCCGATTGCAGGGCCTTCTCCACCACGTGCTGCACCATGGGCTTGCCATGGATGTCCGCCAGCGGCTTGCCCGGCAAGCGGGTGGAGGCGTAGCGGGCCGGAATGACGACGACGAAACTCATGGCTTCAGCTCTTCCAGGGGCAGATGACGCGCCCGGTTCTCCAAGAGGACGGGGATCCCCTCCTCCAGCGGATAGGCCAGTCTGTCGAAACGGCAGATGAGCTCATGGGCGGCCTTGTCCGATTGCGGTTGATAGTGCAGCTTCCCCTTGCAAACCGGGCAGGCGATGATGTCGAGCAATTTGATATCCAGTGCCAAAACGAAACTCCTTCAACGATGTCGAGCAAGCAACGCTCTCGAGCGGGCTATGCTGCCGAGCAGTTTAATGATCCATCGCCGGAGCCGGAACCCGGCTCCTTGCAACGGCGCCCCACGGGCTATGATGCCGTGCAGGCGATGATCTTGTGCCATTCAATGTGCATGGTCAGGGCCGGGCGCTTGCGGCGGGGTCAACCGCTGCAGCAGGGCGTCGAGCAGTGAGGCGGGCAACTCGGCACTCACCGGCAGATACCACCAGTGCGCCGGCGCGAAGGCCCGGCACTTGACCGCATCCTTCTCCGTCATCAGCAAGGGGCGCTCGCCAAAGCGGGCGAGCAGCTCATCCCGATCAAAGGCCTGATGATCCGCATAACCGACACTCTCTACCAGCTCATAACCGAGCCCGGTCAGGGTGGCAAAGAAACGGGGGGGATGGCCTATGCCCGCCAATGCATCCACAGGTCCGGCGAGGGGAGCCTCGAGGGGGGCATCGTCGCATACGCGGCGCGGCGCGGCCGCCACCAGCGCCATGGGATATTCCCCCTGGGCCGGAGTCCCGCCGTTGCAGATGATGGCATCGACCCGCTTGAGGCGGGTCATGGGTTCCCGCAGCGGCCCCATGGGCAGCAGGCAGCCATTGCCAAAGCGCCGGGCCCCATCCACCACCACCAGCTCGATGTCCCGTGCCAGGGCGTAGTGCTGCAGGCCGTCGTCGGTGATGATGATGTCCACCTCGCCGCTTTGCTCCAGCAGCCGCACCGCATCGGCGCGCTTGGGCGCCACCACCACGGGGCAGCCGCAGCGCCGGGCGATGAGCACCGGCTCATCCCCCGCCTGGGCCGTGGTGCTGGTGGCGTCCAGCCGATAAGGGTAATGGGGTGCCTTGCCACCATAACCCCGACTGACCACGCCGGGGCGCCAGCCACGGGCTTGCAGCTGTTCCACCAGCCAGACCACCACAGGGGTCTTGCCGTTGCCGCCGACCGAGATATTGCCCACCACTATCACCGGCAGGCTGGCCCGATAGCGG
>Ga0067045_1003710_pt1 | contig 26841 bp, 24 predicted proteins | sample TerdegcTABiofilm_FD_59184 | JGI IMG/M metagenome (GOLD analysis project Ga0067045, IMG submission 59184) | Combined Assembly of (Gp0054472, Gp0054536) Wastewater bioreactor microbial communities from Singapore -Terephthalate degrading... | reverse complement strand
CTTCATACGTATACGTTGGTTGTAGCATTGTGCTCCTCCTGTAATAAATGTTTTTGCTAAATTCTTTATTATCTGGTAGGAGTACAATGCTTCTTAACAAGCATTTTTACACATTATGTGGGGCAGTACCTGCTTATGTATTTTAATCCAAAACGTTTAAAAATTCTTTTACAATTTTTTCGATTTTATGATTGTTTTTAGCATAATTAAATGCATTTTGAGATAACTTAATATAATAATCTTTATCATTTAACAACTCATGTATTTTTTTGTTCATTAATTCTATATCACCTTTACAATAAACTCCACATTCATGCTTAGTCAAAACATCATCTGGATTAACATGTAAAGACAACACAGGTGTGCAGTTCATAAATGCCTGAATAAAAGTATTTGGAAACCCCTCATATAACGATGTATTAATAAATAACAAAGCCTCTTCAAAGTAGTGTATTATATTATAGTAGGGAACAAATTCAATAAAATCACAATTTTGTATTTGTATAGCTTTATTTTTAATTTTATTATAATACACTTCATCAGTGTTTTTAGAAAATATCATTAAAAATTTTATTGAACTATTTTTCAAGGCTAATTCTAAAAAAAGCTCAGCCTGTTTCCATTTTTCACCTCGAGATACCCACAGAATATATTTTTTTTTATCTAAATATGATTTATAATCTATATATTCATTTATTGGATACCCACTGTAAATTATTATGCTATTCTTCTTATAATTTTTTAACAAATTTTCTCGCTGGAATTCATTTTGTGTAATTAAAAAAGTAGCATTATTCAAAAGCAGACGTATAAAAAAAACTTTTTCCCCATTTCTCTGTAATTTACCGTTGACTTCACGATCATGAGCAAACATAAAAATCATTTTTACTTGTAAAAGTTTACACACAATGGCTAAAAAGCATGACTCAACTGTTAACCCCCTTTGTATTAAATAATCAGGTTTATAATTTAGTAAGAATTTTAACATTTTTAACATTTTTACAATGATATTATCTGTTTCTTTATAAAGCATAATTAATCTAAACTTATCATGATCAAGAAAATTAATTATTTCATATTGCGGTATCAACGAATACGTTATAATTTCTTTGTAACTAGATAGTTCTTTAACAATATTATATAATTGCACAGAGGCACCCCCAAAAGTTCTGGTACTATTTACATTAAACAACGCTTCTGAATCTTTGGGGAAAATCACAGCAATTTTTTTCTTTTGATTTATATTTTGCATAGTAATTTATTTTATAAATATTTTATATTGTTTGTTATATGCTGATTTAAAATAATATTCTTAAATATTTTTGTATTATTCATCTAAATGAAATGTATTTTTAATAACATCATTACTATTCATATCTAATACAAGCGCAAGAAAAAAAACAATAAAAAAAGGAATCATCCTAAACGTTGCTGTAATAAACTCTCCACTAAATAAATCAAAAATAAGAATACTTACAACAACAGTGATTGTTAAATATCTAAGATTGCTTTTAATGCTACAAGCTTTTTTTATACCTGTTAAAAGATAACCTAATACCATTATAAGATTTAAAAAACCATATCGTGCCCATATATCAAAAATAATACTGTGAAAGCTTTCAAACCCAAATTTCTTCATTATAACGTACTTACTGGAAGCATGCCTGAAACCATCACCAAAGAAAAAACTTGAAGAAAGGATATGATCTTTCTGAGTTTTGATAACATCTAACCATATATCTATTCTATGAGATGTCCCGGCTTTCAATACTTTATTTATCAATGGCTGTAATAAGCCAAAGAAATAAAATATCCACAAAATAAATATATTAATTAATACAAATATAAATATATGGCAGATCTTTATGGTAATATATTTATTTTTATATAATAAAGCAAATAATATAAATGCTGATAAACAAAATGCTAATATACTATCGCGATCATTACTATAGATAATTAATGGTAAAAACACTATAAAAGATAGAAAATATACTATGTATTCCTTGAAACCATGTTTTCTCTGGTATAATATTTGCAAGCCAAATATACTGATAGTAGCTAATAAGCCAAGCAACATCTCCTGTCCAAAAGTATAGCTGCCAATAAAGCACCCAAAATAACTAACATTTTGTTGACCTTTAGGTTGTAAATTATTAGAAACTAAATGAGATAATTTATATATACCAAAAAAATCAACTAGCGATATTAAAGCAAGTATTAGCTCTATAAATACTATTGCCATAAGCCATTTTGTTAGATACTCATCATCTGGCCTGGCTATTCTTATTAAACTTACTATTCCAATTACAACAAAGCACCATGTTACTGGCTGAATTATATCCAATGGTAAAGATTTACTATTAAGTAAAGCTCCTATAACTGCTAACACAGTAAATGCCGACCAGAATATCTCCGAGAATGTAAATGAAAACTTAAACAAATATAGCCGTGCAAATATTATCAAAGAATATAATAATAGAATAACTATTCTAATCTCGACATCATAATAACCTCTAATGAACAATGTTTGTGTAAAAATTGTTAGTGCTGTAATTGTAATTAATAGTATAAGGTTATTATTATATAATAAATTGATAATTTTTTTAACTAACTCCATTAATTTATACTCCAGAAATAAAAATACTTTCAAAACCATAAAGCTATATTTTTATAGTTAATATTTCTCCATATATCTATATATAAGATATGTGCAAATTCAAGGGTAAATTATATCAATAACTAAAAGATTATAACCTCAGAGGGCACTAATCTTTTTAGAGTAGATAGTAAAAAAAACAACTCTTTACAGAAATATAGATGAGCCCATATAAACATTTATAGTATTATAAAGTAAGCATTGTCATCAAAAAAATGATATAAATAGAAAATATCATTGAACCTACAACTTGAAATTGTATCCATTCATTGCACACCGCAGACGAAGTCACCTCATTTGTCATTCTGAGAGGCGAAGCCTCGAAGAATCTCGTTGTTTCCTATTTGAAATCCTTCCCCCGATTATATCGGGGTCAGGATGACAGCCCTTTATAATTATTGCAAGCCGAATTCGTGGCAAGCTCCTTTGTCATCCTGAGGAGCGTAGCGACGAAGGATCTATCTCTTATAATACTTGAGATCCTTCGTCCCGAATGTTCGGGACTCAGGATGACGTATAGCGATGTCCTCCTGGAGTGTGCCTACCACTCTGTTATCCTGAAAAACGTGTCAATACTATCTGTCATCCTTTGGGCATTTTTGTGTCATTCTGAGGGGCGCAGTCCCGAAGAATCTCGTCTTTTTTCCCAAGGGATACTTCTCATCCCAAATGTTCGGGGCTCAGGATGACAGGCCTTTATAGTCATTGCAAGCCGAATGCGTGGCAAGCTCCTGCCCCCACAATCCCTTCAGTGTTACTATACTGATTCCATTATTTTGGCTATATATTGTCAAAAATTTTCCTGAATTTTATATTAGGTTAATTTGAAGAATCCAATTAACTCATCAGGAATTTTTGGTAAATCTTTAAATAATTTCCAGTGTAAATTTGTCATGGGGAATAAAACAACCCATATGGTCACAAATATTAGGAGAAAGTAATTTTTAATAGACCGATTATTAACAAACCATTTTTCAAGTTCTCCTTTGTATGGTGCAATTACTTTATCATAAAACTCTACCCTATCGCCCACGGCTGAATCAAGTAGCTCTTCCTCATTTCTGAAAACAATAGAGCCTATACCAGATAAACCAGGCTTTACTTTAATAATTTCTTTTTGTAAATATTCTGGGAAGGCATTGAAGCACCTAATAGTTTGCGGACGTGGGCCAACAAATGACATATCACCTTTCAATACATTAAATAATTGCGGTAGCTCATTAATCTTTGTTTTTCTTAAAATCCTTCCAAAAGGTAAAATTCTTGGATCATCTTTTACAGTTACTGTTCCGGTCCCAATATTTGGACTATCCTTAAGCATCGTTGCAAATTTAATAAGCTTAAACATTTTACCATCTTTACCAACTCTTTCCTGTAAAAAGAAAATTTCGTGTTCACCTGTAAATCTTAAAATAATAATAACAGGAATAAACAAAGGTAGTAGCCCAACTAAAGCAATTAAAGAAAAAAATATATCAAAAACCCTGATTAATTTATTCTGCATATTGTAACTCTAGATTGTAATCACCAATTACCAAATTTCCTATGCGAAATATCTTCACTTACCATTATAACTTTATTTAAATCTTACATTCTCTGATCTAAATACTTTCCTGTCTCCTTATGAGCAAAATTTGGTAACATATCATTAAATAACTGAACTAAGTCAGTCTTTTGCCAACCATATTTCAATAATTCATCTATCTTTTTTGCAAAATAATCAAGTTTATTGATATCTATATTAAGTTGGCTCTTAATTATGCCTATATCTTCAAACCTATCCCAATCTATTACCTCATCAGATGTATAAAACTCTTCAACATCCTTTTCACCTGTTGTATCACTTATAAAGAAATAACAGGGCCATTTACCTTTAGCGGGCAATGTTTTAACAAGTTCTCTTGCCTCATCTTCAGTATCACAAATATATGGTTCATACCCTAAATATTCTAAAAATTTAACCGCAATCTGAGAAAAAGTTATTAAATGTAAATTTTCACTCAACTTTGGAAAAAAGAGTTCTTTATTTCTACCTAAAATTGTACTGAAAAGACATAATAAACCAGATTCTTCCGGGATAATAAAGTATCTTTTTATATCACTTGGCACAGAAAGTGGCTGTTTTTTTTCTATTCTATACCTAAATCCATCAAGCAAGCTGCCATTACTAAACGCAACATTAGCAAATCTAGCAGTAGATATATTTATATATTCACTATATTTCATCAAATAAAGTTCCATTATTCGTTTACTTGCCCCCATCATATTAACGGGATTTGCAGCCTTATCAGTAGAAACACAAAAATATTTTTTAACCTTTTTTTTTATTGCCATTTCAAGAGTTTTGATTGTATTCAAGATATTAACCTGAACCATTCTCATCAAGGTATATGGATCTTTTTCACTTCTCACATGCTTAAGTGCTGAGAAATTTAATACATAGTCATATCTACCAAAATCCTCAAAGAATGTATCAAAAATCTTATCCCCTGCATCAATACAAAAGGTTTTAAATTCTCCTTCAATATATCCCAATGAACTTCTTATATCTCTAACCAGTTCAACCATTGTATTTTCATTAATATCAACCACATGAAGAAGTTTAGGTTTTATTTTGAATATTTCTTTTACAGTTGCACTACCAATGCTCCCAGCACCACCTATAACAAGAAAAGAACTTTTAGAAATTTCTTCTTCAAGTAGATCCTCAAATTTTTCAATATCCTTTTCAAAAAGTTTTTTATCCCGTCCTATAAGTTGAAGAATGTTCATAAATAATCCTTAAACTTTAATTTTGTCAACAAGCCATGCTGATGAAGGTATATTAATAATTCTTTTTTCAAGGCTTTCAGAAACAGATAAGTTCATCTTTGGACAATCTCTATACATCGGTAAAGTATGTAGTAACTTCCATACTGGTCTTGTCATAATTCCATTATTATTTGTTTCTTCTAAAATCTTATCTCTTAATTTTTCATATTCTGGTTTTAAAATTATTGCATTTAACCAGTAATTACTCTTTGCATAATCTCTTTCAACAAAAAATTCAAACTCGTCAAAATCCTTAAAAGCTTCTTTATAAAATTCAGCAAGTCTTCTTTTCTTTTCTATAAATTCTGGCAACTTTTCTATCTGAGCAAGTCCTAAAGCCGAATTTAAAGCTGGCAATCTATAATTATAAGCAATAACATCGTGATAAAACTCCCATTTATGAGGAACTTTGCCTGTGGTAGTGATGTGCTTAGCTTTAATAGCTAACTCTTCATCTTGAGTTAGGATTGCTCCTCCACCACCTGTTGTTATAATTTTATTACCATTAAAGCTTAGAATACTAAGTTTACCAAAAAGACCAGTATGAATATTTTTATAGAAAGATCCCAATGATTCTGCAGAATCTTCAATAATGGGTATATTATATTTTTTTGATACTTTTTTTAATTCATCCATATTCACAGGGTGTCCGAATGTATGCATAGGAACAATTGCTTTTATAACTCTTTTTGTGTTTTTATTAATAACTTTGCCTTCAACAAAATCTACGATTTTATTTAAGTAATCATCAAGTTTTTTGGAATTAACACCAAGATTTTTTTCGTCTACATCTATGAAATGTGGTATAGCACCACAATAAGAAACTGCATTTGCAGTAGCTACAAAAGTCATAGAGGGTATTAATACTTCATCATGAGCAGAAACATCTAGAAGCTTTAAAGCAATATGTAAAGCAGCAGTCCCGTTGACACATAATATGACATGCTTACTTCCAGTAAAATCATGCAAAGCCTCTTCAAATTTATTAACATATTCGCCAACTGATGAAACAAAATTTGAGCGCACACAATCAATAAGATATTCTTCTTCCTTTAAATTAAAAAAAGGTGTATGAAGGGGGAGAAAAGAATCAAAAATAAAGGATTCTTTGAAAAAAGTTATTATATCAGTCGTTAATCTTATAGACATATATAAATGAATCTTCTCCTTTATGTACCTGAATTTTATCTAAATATCTACAACCCATTTTTTCATAAAATTTAATAGCATTCAATAAATTACTTCCAACAATAACTTTAAACTCATTTATTCCCCTTTTTTTATATTCATTAACAAGTTCTTGGAAAAGTTTTTTAGCCACTCCTTTCTCTCGATATTCTTTATCTACTACAATACTCAAGAGTTCTGCTGTTGGCATATTTTTGGAAATCTTATTTTTTCTTTTAGGATAAAGAAAAGTTTCTGATATCTTATAGATTATTTTTGGATTGAAAAAATAAGGCAATAATGTAAAAAAAACGACAAAAAATTTTTTCATAAAAAAATCTTTATAAAATTTTGATAGATTTTCAGTTCCTGTTATAAAACCAATAATTTTTTCATTATCCTTTGCAACAAGGGAAAAAGATACCGTTGATTCTGAAATATGCTTATATAGAATAGATAAAAATCTATTTCCTAAAGATGAAATAAAACCAGAAGGTATATATAATTTGTGAAAATAGGCTAACTTATTTATATCATCATCTTTGTAAGTTTTTTCAATTTCAATCATTTCTTAAAGAGCCTTCAAAACATCATTTAATTTTTTTGCTAATTTTTCATAAGAATGATTTTGAATAACATATCTTCTTCCATTTTCACCAAGTTTTTTTCTCTCTTCTGGATCCATATCGTATAATTTTAAAATAGCTTCAGCAACGGCTTGAGGATTTTCTGCCTCTACTGATAATCCGCACTTTGCCATAGTTACAATATCATTTTTTGTGTTTATTGAGTGTATTATTGGCTTCCCAGCATACATATAATCAAAAATCTTATTTGGTGATACACCATATTTAAACAAATTTTTACTTTTTAATCCTATATAACAAACATCAACCAAACTTAATAAACTTTGAACCTGTCTTTTAGGAATAGCTGGTAAAAACTTGATATTTTCGTATCCTTCAGCTAATTTTTTTAATCTTTCTTTTTCTCCACCTTCGCCCACTATAAGAATGAGTATATCTTTGTAATTTTTTAACATTTTACCGGCTTCGACTAAATGTTCAAGTGCATTAGCAATACCAACAGTTCCTGCATAAGCAACAATAAATTTACCATCAGGAATCTGTTTTTTTATATCTTCTGATAAAAGTTCAGTTTTTTCCACATCTTCCAAATCTATTCCATTTGGAATATATACAAAATCTTTATTGTACCCATTATCTTTAAGATATTCTCCATAATTTGGTAAAACTGACATAATTAAATCACTCTTTTTAATTGCCATATTTTCAAAATATTGGAGTAATTTAATAAAAGGATGATTAGGTGAGTAATTGCCAAGCTCAATTGCAGTAAGAGGCCAGATATCTCTGATTTCAAATATAAATTTAGAATTATATTTTTTTGCTATTTTGAACAAAGGATATACGGGCAATAAGGAGTTCGCCGATGAAAAAATTATGTAATCTGGGTTAGAGAGGTTTTTTGGCAAAAAAAATATTGAAAATGCAAAGTTAAACCACTTTAATCCCCTTTTTTTATCCCATGATTTAGTATAATGAGGAACCTTTATCCATAAATAATCTATTCCATCAATTTTTTCTAATTTATATTTATTTTCAACTACAGGAGAATTTATGAAAAGATGAGAAAATGAAGCTGTAATTATTGTGATATCATACCCAAGCTTTAAAAGTTCTTTAGCCACATGGTAATGTCTAACGCCCATTCCATGATATGGAGTCCCTGCATATTCATTTACAATCCAAATGTTTTTTCCACTCATTTATTACACTCCAAACTTTTTTGCTTATGACAAGCCTGAAAATTTTCCTTGACTTGATGCTGGTTTTTATATGTTACCTTATATGGTGAAACATCCACATAATTTGTTATCAGACATATACACTTTAATTCATCAATATTGATAAAATACTACTCATTATTGCTTATCTGGTAACTATTTTTATACCTTCATAGAAACCTGTTTAACAATATTAAACTTTTTTCATAACAAAAATATTTTGTCCTCTAACTGTTCAATTTAATTTTTCTATATTTTCATAAAGATTTCATACATATTGTGAGACCCAAATCAATCTGGTTTCATTAAAACAGAATAGGTTACTATTGGATTCTAAAAGAACAATTCCATTTTTCAACTTAAAATCTATATAATATTTTAAATGTTCATTGTAATTGGCATAGTAAGTGCTTTAGTCAGCTATAGTTTTTACACGACCTTAGATTTAATTGTATCTTTGTATTATCGTAAATATATCATGTTTACATATTAAATTTCTATAAGTTTTTTATATAATTCTATCAGTTTTACTTCTTCATTATCCCAATTATATTTAGTTTCAACCAGTTTTCTTCCTCTTTCTCCCATAGATTTAGAAATTTCATTATTGTTTAAAATATAATTAATTGAATCAGCTATTTCCTTCGGATTTAAGGGATCAACACATATACCACAGTTATTCTTTTCTACTATTTCTTTCCATAAAGGAAAGTTTGATGCTACAACCGGAATACCTGCTGACATATATTCAAAAAGTTTGTTAGGCTGGGAATTAATATGGTTTAATTCGGGATAGAAAGTAACCATACCTATCTTAACAGTATTCAATATCTCTTTCACTTTATCCCTTCCAACATAACCATAATATTTAACTTTATGCCATCCTGGCAATGATTTCACTTCACTTTCCAAATCTTTGCTTTCAAAATCACCGGCAAGATGAAGTATAGTATCTGTATATTCAAGAGCTTTTATAAGTTCTACAACGCCCCGTATTTTTGTTATTCCGCCAATGTAACAAATTTCATTTTTCCGTAAACTCCAATCTATCGGTTCATATAATTCATCAAGTTTTGGATAATTATTTATATCTACAGTATTTTTATTTATTTTTTTAAATCTATCTCTAATGTAAAGAGTTGCTGCTATGATAACATCAAATTTTTTAGCAGCATAATTTTCATAGATTTCAAAAGCTTTAGAAATAATGGGCTTTAAAAACTTATTAAGATAAGGTTTAGACAAAATTTGCCTTGGAACATCTTCATGGACGTCATAAATTACTTTTTTCCCTAATTTTTTTAACTTTAAACCTATTGGAATAAGTTCTGGATCATGAAGATGATATATATCACTATTTAACTCTTTCGCATTTTGAAAAACTTTTTTTACAGTTTTTGTCATACGAGATATTTTACCATCAACTTTTGCACCAACATCTACTATATCTACACCGTTTTTAGTCTCATGACCTTTTACATCTGCTACTATCAAACTAACTTTATAATTTTCATTTTTTGCTAAAGAACTGCACATTTTAAAAAATATTCTTGTATCATATCGAAGGTGGACAGATGTTAAGTGTGTTATTTTAATTGTTTTCATCTTTGAGTTTTATTCTTTATTCTATAAATCAACTTACAAAAAAATGATTGCATTCTAATAAAAAAACTATTTAATCCCTTTTCCCAATTGATAATTATTTTATTAATATTTGGATTTGGATATTTACTATAGAAATACTTTAATTGAGTTATTTGTAAATTATGATAACTTGGTGTACAATAATTAACTAGTCTACTATTTTTAGGTATTTCATAATAAGACCAATATTTTGGTCCCCATAATAAGATTTTATTTTCTATAGTTTTTATTAACTCATTGTATAAATTTCTATTATTTTCATCATCTTTAACTATAAAATTGTATTCGCTTAAACCTATAAATGCGTAGAAAAAACCATTTAATACATGTTTTTGTTTTATACTTGGATATTCTTCAAGAAAAAGAAAATTATTATCTATTTTAGATAGGACACCATTACTATTGATATCATGATGAAAAGGTTCACTAGCTTGTTTTGCTTTATGTAAGTACTTTTCATCCTTAGTTAAATAATAACCTCTAATAAGAACACTAATTGCCTCTCCTTGAGCCATACAACTTATCCATGGAGCTTTTAAATCATTCCAATCAAAGTTATATACATATCTTCCTTCTTTATTAGAAAAAAACCACTCCAAACACATTAAAAATATCTCTTTACTATTTTTATTATTTCTTAGCATATAATCATTATAATGAGAAAGTCCATAGGCTGCTATTCTTGTAGGATTATATTGCTTTCCAACAGAAGAATAAATTTTATAAGGTATTCCATTTTCATCTATCGGGCTGTAATAAAATTCTTTTTCTTTCAAAGTGAAATCAAGATTTATAGGATAAAGAAATTTTTCTTGATAATTTTCTATAAAAGAAAAATCATTTGTCCCTAAAATGTATTTTATAATATCTCTATATATTTTTTTATAATGATTTATATTCATATAATAGTACCTTTTCTTGTTCTTCCCAATTATATTTTTGTTTAACTTTTTTTACATTTTCAACTAATGAATTATAATCTTTAAGTGAAATTTTTTCAAGCGCTTTAATAAAACCAATTGAATTATTCTCAGAAGCTACTTCACCAACATTATATGTTTCAACAAATCTTTTCATTTCATATAAATTTGAAACTATTACTGGAATTTCTGCCATAAAATATTCAAATATTTTATTCGGTAAACAATATCTATGATTTAGACAAGTATCTTCATAAAAAAGGATCCCATAATCAGCACTATTAGTATGCTCAAGTAAAATGTCAGGAGAAACAGCATCATAAAAGTATATATTTTGATGTTCTTTCCTTGCTTCTAATATATTTTTTTTCAAAGGACCAAACCCCATAAATACAATCACAATATTTTCATTTTTGATATTCTTAAATGCCTCAAGAAGAATTTCTATACCTCTCCCACTTTTTAATCCTCCTTGATATAAAAAAATCTTTTTATCTTCAGCTATATTTAGTTTCTCTCTAAAAATATTATTTTTATTTTTTATTTCTTTATATTCAGGACAGTTTAATACTAATGCAGGTTTTTCAATACCATAATCATTTTTATATGCCTCTGCAATAGAATCACTAACAGTAAATACTTTTGAAGTATATTTTATAAATCTTCTTTCAAAGAACTTTAATAGTATTTTTAACCATTTTGGCATTCTGTCTCTTTCAGTTTCATACTCATGGGCATCATAAATTATTTTAATATTTTTATTAAAAAACTTTTTAATAATAATTCCTATAGGTAAAGTATTTAAATCATTACAATGAATAAAATCATAATTTTTATATTTTTTTATAAATTTAATAATAAATTCGAGATATTTTATTAATTGTATAGGTTTTGATTTGGACCAACTTCTTGTAGCTAACTTTATTCTATGAACTTTTATTCCATTGTAGTTTTCAAATTCACTTAAATTTTTTTCATATAAAGCAACAACAATAGAATCGAAACCTAAATTTGATAAAGTTTTACACTCTTTATATACTCTTACATCATTTGTAAAATTATTTAATACTACTAAAGCAACTTTTTTCATATTTTACCTTGTTTATATTATTGTAACAATACATAATAAAATAAATCAAAAATATTTGTTTTGTGTTAAAAAACTCATCTCCACTAATAGAAACCTGTATTAACCATATTATATATAGAACAGAAAAGATAAATTTCGATTTCTCATTAATAAAGTTATTTTTTTTAAATATATTTATAAGAGGATATATTGATATAATAATTATTAATAATAATTTTAGTATTCCTCCTTCAATTATTGCAATTAGAATAAAATTATGAGGATGATCAAAACTTCCATCAGATCTAATAAAATCATTTAAAGCATAAAAAGATCTTGTGCCTAAACCGCAAAATACCTGAAAAAGGTCAAAATTCTTAATAATATTAAATGCTTTGTTCCATCTTTCAAATCTTTCAGATGTAATTTGTCTTTCTGAAAAATAAGAAGATATTATTCTATCTATTTTTTTTAAAAATGGACTATCTTTTACTAATAATGAGTCAATTTGAACATTAAAATCCGAAATTAAAATAAAAAGAAATAAGATTAAACAAATAAATAGAAAAGATGTAAAAATAAATAGTTTCATTTTTTTGTTAATAAATTTGCCAAGAGTAATTATATATATTAATAAATATATTAATGATCTTCTTGAGCCAGACAATAAACCAAATATAAATACTATAAAAATATTTATAAAATAAAATAAAAAATATTTCTTTCTATTTTCAATATTTGTCAATATAATAAAAATAGAAGTTAATAAAGAAAAAATAAAAATATTATAATCTGATAAAGGTGAAAAATATTTTAAATTATAAGTAATCATATTCTGATTAAAAATAACTAAATCAAAATATTGTAAAATTACCATTATTAGTAAAATTAAATAACTAATAGTGCCAATTGAACTAATTAGTTTAGTCCTAAAGTTATCATCGATATAATTTATCAGGACAATTGAAATATAAAAACATATAAAATAATAGAGTAATAATAAAGTTTCTTTTAAAGCTTGAAATTTTATTTGACTATAAATAACTCCAAAGAATGAAAATAGAATATATATAAATATCCAAAGTATAAAGATAAAAAAATCTTTATTGAGTTTTATCTTAATTCCTTTGTAAATTAATATCAATAGGAAGCTAGAAAACATTGTAAAAAATGCAATGTTTGATAAAGATATATGAAAAATATTTATAAAAAATGGAGTTCCAATTTCAAAAATAGTTGTAGACCAGAAAAATACTATAGAAAAATAGGTAAAATTGAATAAAATATTTTTTTTAACAATCAATATTTTTTCCCTGCTCAAATTTTATAAATTTAGCAATAGCATAAAGCATCCAGCTATCACTCCATCTAATCATGTCAACTTTATCATAAATATTAACACCGAATAGAATTTTTAAATTATTATAAAAATATTTTTTTTCATTATCCCATAACTTAAAAAAAGTTTTTTTCATGGCTTTTTTCATATCAATTCGTATATCTTCACTTAAAGTATTGTAAAATTCTGAAAATATCAAATATGCTTCAGCAAGTGAATGTGATTCTATGATTTTTAAAATTATACCCGGCTTTATTTTATAAACATGGTTTCCTATAAAATTTTTGTAATACAATCTAATTATTTTATTTATATATTTATCAAAATCATAATCATAAAAATAATTATTCCCATATTTTTTGATATTAAATAAACCCCTTAAAACATATCCCGTATGATAATTATCCATAGAATAATTTCTTGTTGGAGGTCCTGCATATGGTATTGAATCTGTCAAATCGAAATCATCTAACGAATATTTTAATGATTTTCTTACTAAGTCAATTATGTTATTATCATATTTTCCGTTGATATGTAAATATTTTACAAGGATCTCAGAAAATAATATATTAGCATTATGAACATGATAATTTGATATTGGAGTATACATAAAGCAAATAGATTCATTATTAAAATTTCTATATGGAAATATTTCCAGCATATCATAAATTGTTTTATTGAAAAATAATAGATATTTTTTATCTTTACTTATTGAATAAATTTCAAAAAATGCATTTGCTACAAAATATGTAGTAATTAAATTAGGAGTATTAGTTGTAATTTTTGTATTATCATTAAAATAATAATCAATATTATGAGCCCATAAATTCTTATCACCAAGTCTAAGAGAAAAAATAATATCAATAATAAAATCTATATCATTTTTATATTCATTATAATTAAAATTTGCTAAAGCACTACTAATAAGAGCTAATCCTTTTGTATAATATATTTTTGAAGTTTTAATCTTTTTAACTATTAAAGGATTAAAGAAAATTTGAAACTGCACAAATAAATATAATAATGCTTTTTGTATAAGTTTGTTACTAATTTTTTTTATCTTATTTGTGATATTAAGTATTTTTGGATTAAATTTAATAGCAGAAGGATCTATTCCTTTAAAATTAGATTCTTTAATATGGCCATATAAATCTATAAAATATTTATTATATTCTATGTATTTTTTCACTTAATATCCCTTGTAGAAAAACAAATAAAATTAAGTAATTTAATATTATAGAAACAGATATTGAAATTATGAAATAAATAGACTGAACTTTAAAATAACCTAAAATAAAAATCGGAGTATAAAAAATAAAGATTCTTAAAATTTCCCATATTAAGTAAATAGTATTTTTTTCAAACGCATAAAATATTTTACAAAAAGGAGATAAGACAAATTGAAAAAACAAAGAAAAACTTAAAATTGAAGAATATAAACCAGCAGTATTATAATTAGTACCAAATATAAATGAAAACAATTGTTTTCCAAAAATTAATAGTATTAGTGTTGGGAGTATAAGAAATAGAGATAGTTGTAATATAATTTTATTTATATTCTTTTTAATAATGTTTTTATTTACACTTTTGTTTTTCCATTCTGCCACTTTTTGATATACTACATCTGCAACATTGTTCCCAATTATTGTTACAGGAAGCATTAAAATTCGTAGGGCAAAAAAAAGACTTCCTAAAGATGCTTTATCAAGGAAAAATCCAAGAATAAGATATCTTCCATTATTTGAAAAAATATTCAATAAAGAAGATAAAGTTGTTTTTTTAGGAAAATCTGAATATCTCTTTGCCATTTCTTTCATTTTAGATATAGAAATAAGCTTCAAAAAATTTCTATCGTTTTTTATAAACTTATAAAATAACCTTAAAGCAGCTATAAATTGGCCTAAAAATTGACCTAGAATTAAAAAACCGTTTGATACTTTTTTTAAAAAGTAACCGAAAACTATCTGAAAAAAACCACCACTGCTACTTTGAACAATTCTATTGATTGCAACTATTTTAAAATTTTTATGTCTATTATTCCAATAAATTAAGTTTTGATGGATAGAAGATATTAAAATACTAAAGACTATAAATATTAACCATTTAGCTAATTCCTCATTTTTTAAAGTCATCGAAATCTGGTTTTTAAAAATTATAGAAAATGGAAGCAAAATTATCATGGTGATAACCGAGATTAGAAAAGATAAACTCAATATATTTATAGCATCTTCATCTTTTTCAGGAAGCATAACAGCTAAATCATATCTTCCGCTTGCAACTACACTAAAAATATTTATTAGTGATAGATATATAGCTAAAATACTAAAATCCTCAGGGCTATAAATTCTACTCAATATTGGACTTATTAATATCGGTATGGCTTGAGAAAAGATTGAACCACTCATTAAAGTAGCTACATTTTTGTAAAACTCATTTTTCAGTATTTTTTCTTTTAAAGAAATAAAATCATTTTTTATTTTGCTCATTACTATTTTTCTTAATTTTTTTATAAAGCTATTTTTACAATAATTTTAACTTATTATTTTCAGGTCAAGTCCAATTTAGTGTGTAATCCTACCAGAAACATAAAAATTATTTACCACTCCAGTGACTTTTCTTATTCCATCGTTCATTCTGCTCTTGAAATATTTCTGTTCATAAATTCTTCTGCTTCAAGCCTCGTTGTGCTGTCCATAACCGATGCAATTTGGCCTTTAGTTCTTCTTTCACATTCTTAGGACATTTTTTCAGTATATTTTCCGTCTTATGTACCGTACACCGTTGTAATTTCTCTTCACCAAAGATTGTCACAATGGAATGAAATTGGCCTGTTTATCCAGGCAATGTACTCATGGACTAATTGTTTTACTGCTCGACTTACACTACTTTTCGATACTCCAGGAAGTGTAATGCCTGCTCGCTCCAAACTACGCCGTATCTTTCGGATTGATACCCCATTGATATACAGTGAACTTACTAATACTGCTATATTGCCTATCTGTTCTCGTATATATCTGAGTATCTCAGGCTTAAATCCTCCTGCCCTGTTACGGGGCATGCGAATTCCCGTTAATGGTAGCATCCCTATGCTACAATGTTTCATATACCGATAGCCATTGCTATATTCCTTGACTTTTTTCCCGTCACGTGCTCGATTTACATATTTCCCTATGTTACCCCCAATAAATTCTTCAAATGCCTTCTCAATATATACTTCCAGTGTTCTGTGTACCATTGCTCGTATGGGATCTTCATACTGCTGTACAATTTCTTCATACCGACTTACTAACAAATTATTGTTGCAATCATTCTCTTCATACGTATACGTTGGTTGTAGCATTGTGCTCCTCCTGTAATAAATGTTTTTGCTAAATTCTTTATTATCTGGTAGGAGTACAATGCTTCTTTCAAGCATCTTTTACACACTCTATGGGACTTTACCTGCTTATCAGCCTCAAAATTTAAATATAAATATATAACCTTGACAAGGAATTTTGTACAGTCTCTCTTTAGAACTATATAGCCTTTTAAGTATTGGACTTATTGCTATAGGGATTGCTTTAGCTATAGCCGTTCCACCTGCTAATATTAAAACATTCTTATTGAACTCACTTTTTAAAATTTTATGGAAAATTTTATATTTTAATAAAACTGCTATATTCACCTGTTAATACTTCCTTCCCAAACTTGGAAAAATTTCTAATCCCATTCTTTTATTTTAATGCATATTTATCAAGGTATTCATAAAACTTTTCTACTAATTGTTTTTCTTTTTCTATAGACATTCTTTTCTTTGGTTCTCCGGCAACCATATCTTCTTTTTTTATTCCAGGCGACAACTATCTTGGCACAATGGGGGGACCAACATTAGATTTATCCCTACCTATTTTTTACACAAGCTCTCAAAAATTATTGCATTATTTTCCCTTAAAATCTCAATTAGTTTTTTATTGAATTTCTCAACACCTTTCTGGTTTAAATGATGATAATCATAAAAATGTAATGAATCATTCAAAGAGATTATTTCATTAAAGTTAAAATATGTTGCATATCTATTCATTATGCTATCAAAATAATTATTATTAGTATAATTATTATAATTCGACTTTGGGATAGGTGCATATACAAGAATTAATGGTATTTTTTGTTTTTTAAGTGTTTTAATTATTTCTGAAAAAGCTGCCAGTTGATAATCTTTGAAAATAATTTCCCTTTTTTCTAATTTTTTTGGTTGATAAAAGTCTATCTTTCTCTCTACAAAGCCACCGGACACATATTTATCATCACCCTTAATTACAGGTTCATAATAAGACTTATTTAAGCCAAATAAATCATGTATAAAACCATAAATAAAGGCATTATATACTTTCATATTATTAACTTTAAAAGCCATTTTCAATGATTGAATATCATTTTTATCATTCGAAATTACATCAAGAGATGATTCAACACCATCTAAATTAAATATTTCTGGGTATACTTCATAAATTACCAACTTAGGTTTTAATCTATCTAAGTATCTATCAAGCAATACTTTTGTTTGAATCGGCGTTTGCGAACTAGAACCCAAATTAAATGTTTTAAGTCCATTATTTAAGAAAATTCTAGTATCAAAACCCCGATAAGCATGAGATGAACCTAAAAATAAAATATCAACTTCACCAAAAATTTTTACTTCAGATAATCTTGTATATGTATGACCACCCGAACCAATTTTATAAACAAAATTTGGTTTAAACCTTGGTGATGCATATTGACCCCAAAAATATAATAGAACAACATAAAACACAAAACTATAAATTAGAAATATAGTTGTGGTGATAATAAATTTTTTCATAACAAGAATTTAAAATTGAAAATAAATAAATGGTGATTCAACTGTTGGCATAAACATTCCAATTAAAAAAATAATAAATGAATAGAACGACCATCTTATGGGTCTATACCAATTTTGAACAATTCGTGAAATTGCACATTCTCCTTCTCTTCCAAACCACTCTATTAAAATAAAAATTATAACAAGAATTATTATTGGCAATGCTTTGTCCATTCCAGCAAATTTAGGTATTGTAAAAAGAGAATGAGAAAGAATTTTAGAAATATAACTTATTGCATGACTAATGTTATTTGCTCTGAAAAATATCCAACCAAAAAGAACCTGTATAAATGTTAAAAAAATAAACAAAAGGTCTTTTATTCCAGGCAAAAGCTTTCCTTTAGCAACAATTTCCATATTTTTACGGTTTTTGTTGGTCAATAATAGGGGTAAGAAGTAGAGAGCATTCAACATACCCCAAACAATAAATGTCCAGTTTGCCCCGTGCCAAAAGCCACTAACAATAAAAATGATAAATGTATTTCTTACTTTAATCAAGGTTCCGCCACGGTTTCCACCCAACGGAATATATAAGTAATCTCTAAACCAAGTTGATAATGAAATGTGCCAACGACGCCAAAATTCTGCAATGTCTCTCGAAAAGTATGGAAAGTTAAAGTTTTTCATTAACTCAAAACCGAATAGACGAGAAGTGCCAATAGCAATATCTGAGTAACCAGAAAAATCGCCATAAATTTGAAATGCAAAGAACAATGCCCCAAGAACTAAAGTGCTACCCGAATAGCTTGCTGATTGATTAAAAATCAAATTTGCATATACAGCACAATTATCTGCAATTACTATCTTTTTGAATAAGCCCCAAAGTATTTGTCGCATTCCTTGAACCGCTTTTGAATAATCGAATGCCCTCTTTTTATAAAATTGGGGTAATAAATTAGTTGCTCTTTCAATCGGTCCAGCAACTAATTGAGGAAAGAAACTCACAAAAGCCGCAAAGGCAATAAAATCTTTAGTTGGTTCCATTTTTCGCTTATAAACATCAATGCTATAACTCATTGTTTGAAATGTGTAAAAGCTAATACCAACGGGCAAAATGATATGTAATGAATTAGCTTTGATTTCGGTTCCCAAAAAAGAAAAAACTTTTATAAAGTTCTCGAGAAAGAAGTTATAGTACTTGAAAAAACCAAGAAATCCAAGATTTACTAACACACTTATTAAAAGCAAAATCTTCCTTTTAATCTGATTTTCTTCTTTTAAAAGGCCAAGTCCTACCAAATAGTCAACCATGGTGCTGAAGAAAATCAATGATAAAAATCTCCAGTCCCACCAACCATAAAACAAATAGCTTGCTGCAACTATAAAAAGATTTTGCAATTTTAAATTTTTACTTGTTACAAACCAATAGACTACAAAAACTATTGGTAAGAAAATCGCAAAGTCAATTGAATTAAAAAGCATGGATTCTGTCTATTCTTTGAATATTTTTTATTTACAATGCTGTGCAGCTTCAAGTTTGAAGCTAAATATTTTGATGTTAACAAAAAACTAATATTAAAATTTTCCATCCTTTAGCATACATGAACATTTATTTTTCCCTTATATCATCCCCCTCTACAACTTAAACACCTTCCCATCCTCAATATGCACCCTCTTAACAGCATTGCGCAAGTCAACTACCAGTTTTGCTTTTTCTACAATATGGTCAACATCAAAACATGAATGGTTGGTAGTAAAAACCACACAGTCAGCCTTTTCAATAATTTCATCAGTAAGCTCAACACCAACCCATTTTTTCCCATATTCATCAACCACCTCAGGGATATACGGATCATGATATAATACATTAGCACCTTTTTTTGCCACCTCATGCATAACTAAAAGTGCAGGGCTTTCCCTGGGATCATCTATATCAGGTTTATAAGCAACACCTAAAAACAATACCGTTGAGCCCCTCAGCGGCTTTGAATACCTGTTTAATGCATAGGAAATCTTATTCATCATACGGTATGGCTGCAGATTATTAATACGCCCAGCAGTTTCAATCATGCTTAAGTCAAAGTTAAAACCCTTGGCAATGTATTCTAAATAGAACGGATCAAGCGGTATGCAATGGCCACCAATACCTGGTCCCGGATAAAATGCCTGGAATCCAAATGGTTTTGTTTTTGCAGCTTCTATTACTTCCCATATATTGATATTCATTTTGCCAGCTAAAAGTGCCAGTTCATTAATTAGGCTAATATTGACAAGTCTGTAAGTATTTTCAAGTATTTTAACCATCTCCGCTGCACGGGGAGTGCTTACTGGATACAGATATTGTATTGCCTTGCCATACAGTGCTAAAGCTATCTCTTTTGCATCCTCACCCAGCGCCCCAATAACTTTAGGTGTGTTTTCAGTGTTATATTCTTTATTACCGGGATCAACCCTTTCCGGGCTAAAGCACAACCAAAAATCCACTCCTTCTTTTAGGCCTGATTCTCGTTCAATAATGGGTTTCATAAACTCTTCAGTAGTAGTGGGATACGTTGTACTTTCCAGGCTAATAAACGTGCCTGGTTTCATATTGCGTGCAGTATCAACACATGCGGTTTCAATAAAACTCATATCAGGCTTTTTAAACTTATCCAGCGGCGTGGGAACACACATAATAACTGCATCGCACTCTTTGATGCGGCTAAATTCACAGGTAGCACTGAGCTTTTTATTTTTTACAGCAAGCGATAGTTCCTGGGAATTGACATCGCTTACATAATTTTTACCTTGATTAATCATTGCTGCCTTACTCTGGTTTTTTTCAAAACCCAACACAGTTACTCCATTTTTTGCAAACGCCACCGCAAGTGGTAAACCAACATAACCCAAGCCAATGATTCCAACTACAATGGAATTGTTATTAATTTTTTCTAAAATTTGCTGTTTAAAATTCATGGTATTTTCCCTGCAATATTAAATATGAAATGATTAAAATGAAATAGATATAATTGTATAAAATTCAAATTACTGGTTGTTCATAAGTAACATTACAATCTAACTCCGCACACTTTACATGTTTCGCCTTTGTTGATGCTAACTCCGCACTTGCAAACCCAGCCATGCTGACTGGCCGGAACTCCATAAACAAGGGCAAAGTCAGGCACATCATTTGTAACAACACTTCCAGCACCAACCATGCAGTACTGCCCTAAGGTTACCCCACACACAATGGTTGCATTTGCACCAATAGTAGCACCTTTTTTTACAATTGTCTTTTTATATTCATGCTTTCTTTCAATAAATGCACGGGGGTTAATAACATTGGTAAATACCATTGATGGTCCACAAAAGACATCATCCTCAATAATAACATCATCATACACACTAACATTGTTCTGTATCTTGACTCTGTTGCCAATAACAGCTTTTCCACCTATAAAAACATTCTGGCCAATAACACAATTCTGGCCAATAATTGCCCCTTTTGTAACATGACAAAAATGCCATATCCTGGTACCCTGACCAATGTGTGCACCATCATCCACAAATGATGACACATGGCACATAAATTCTCCATCAATACCCTGACACTTTTTTAATTCATCCATGTTTTACAAAATCCTCTATGACATCGCAAACATAATCAACTTCATTATCGGTAAGTTCCGGAAACATCGGCAATGCGATGATACGCTTACTTACTCGCTCCGCTACAGGAAAGCTACCTTCTTTATATCCCAGATACGCAAAACACTTTTGCAAATGAAGTGGTAATGGATAATAAATAGAATAACCAATATTTTTTTCCTGAAATCGTTTTGCCAAATCATCGCGTCTGTCAAGCATAATGCTATAAACATAGTACACCGCTTGATTATTTTCTTTTATTTTTGGTATAGTAATTTCCTCAAATTTTGACAAACGTTCATTATAGTGACGAGCATGATGCAAACGCTTTTGAATGGCCTCATCAATCCGCTTAATCTTAACTTTAAGTATAGCAGCCTGTACAGTATCCAGGCGGGAATTATATCCTACATAATCATGGAAATATTTCTGTGACGAACCATGTACCCTGTAACTTTTTATTTTATTGTAAAGCTTTTCATCGTTTGTTACCATTAATCCTGCATCACCGTAGGCTCCTAACGTTTTGGTTGGGAAAAAAGAATAAATACCAATAGGGGCGATAGTTCCTGCATAATGCCATATTCCGTTGACAAGCGTCTTCATACCCCAGGCTTCTGCAGCATCCTCAAGCACTGCTAAATTATAAGTTTGTGCTAACTGCATTATCCTTTCCATATTTGCGGGTTGTAAAAATAGATGAACAGGTACTATCCCTTTTGTTTTTGGAGTTATCTTTTGCTCAAGGTCACTACAATCTATATTAAAAGTATCGGGCTCAATATCCACGAATACAGGTTTGCCACCAGCACGTACAATACACGAAGCCGAAGCAAAAAATGTAAAAACCGAAGTTAAAACTTCACCACCTTTAAAGCCCAAAATATCACTACCTAAAACCAGTGCATCTGTACCTGAAGCAACACCCACAGCATATCGCACACCTAAATACTCAGCAGCCAAATGTTCAAACTCCAAAACATCCTTTCCCAGAATAAAATCACCACGGTGCAATACCTCACTGATAGCAGCTTCAAATTCTTCTTTGTATAATTCATATTCTCGTGTTGATGTATAAAATGGAACTTTCATTGAAATATCCTTATAAAGTATTAACTAAATCATCATAAAAGATATAATTAAGTGTCACTCACCGACAGTCATAGCGAGCCTACATGTAATCGGAACGAAGTAATCCCACTACTCACTATTACCCAAAGAGGAGATTGCTTCGTCACTTCGTTCCTCGCAATGACTGCATAACCTATTATAATAACGAGTTAAATTAAAATAGAATTCAATATAATGTCCGATGTATTCCCATCACCATATAGTTTCACATTATTACCTTTTTTCCCCTGAGAACATTCCTGCAACGCATTTAATATTTTAGTTTTATCAGTACCCGTTACTATATTCCACCCTTCTTCAACCAATTCCACCCACTCTGTTGAATCACGCAAAGTTATACACATTTTACCAGCGAAATATGCCTCTTTTTGTACTCCACCTGAATCAGTTATGATAAACTCACAGTCGTTCTCAAGGCTTAACATATCAAAATATCCAACAGGATCAATCAAATGTATGTTCTTCGAAATTTCAATATTCATCTTCTCCATACACTTCCTGGTACGAGGATGAATGGGAAAAACTATTGTATACGTTTTAAATTGATTTAACGCTTCAAATATAGAATATAACCTTTCCGGATTGTCAGTATTTTCTGCTCTGTGAAGAGTCAAAAGAACAAATGGTTTCTCAATCGATTGTACTATAGCATTCCCTTCCCTTAATGCTTTTTCCTTATAATATAAATATGCCTCATACATTATATCTCCGCATACTATCACAGCTTTATTATCTACATCAGATTTGCATGAGCCATTATTTGTAATTCCCTCTTTTTCAAGATTCTGTACTGCAACCTGTGTGGGACAAAATAACCAGGTCGAAAGGTGATCGGTTATTCTTCTATTTTGTTCTTCAGGCATTATCATCATATATGATCGCAGTCCAGCTTCAACATGAGCAATAGGGACATGAAGCTTTGAAGCTGCAAGCGCACCAGCCAGTGTAGAATTTGTGTCACCATACACCATTACCAGATCAGGTTTTAATTCAAGAATTAATGTTTCAATCCCCTGCAACATTTTTGCAGTTACTTCACCATGATTCCCTGAACCAACTCCTAAATTAAAATCAGGTTCTGGTATCCCCATTTGACTAAAGAAAACATCGGACATCATTTCATCATAATGCTGCCCTGTGTGAACAATTGTCTCTTTAATAATCTCTGAAAATTTTTTTGTACGCAACTTCCTACTCAACACTGCAGCTTTAATAAACTGAGGTCTGGCACCAACAACTGTCATAACATGAAGCATGTTTAACTTTTATCCTTATTTTTTAAGATTACAACAACGTATATTTATTATACTTTTATTCATAATTACGTATGTCACAGCGGAGGTGCTATAATCTGTTGAAAATAGAAACAATACCGAATAATACTGAAAATTTTTATCCATAACAGATTGCTTCGTCGTTTAAGCTCCTCGCAATGACAGATTCTCATAATAAATGTCAACAAAAAAATGTCTAAGTTAAGTTAATAACTTAATTGCTCCATCAACCTAATGCCTGATAAAACATCATCTTTATCGGGAAACATTTCCCAGCGTTCTTCAACTATATATTTATATAACGTATCATGCCCCTTTCCATAAACATGATCTATAGTAAAATCCATTTCAGGTTTTTCCATACCTTCAACATCCCAAAAATCAATTGTATTGAGATTTGTACCAGAAAGCCTTATTGTACCTTTTTCAGCAATCAATGTAAACTCAGTGATATAATTTTTCTTATATGTACTAACAGTTGCATTAATTGTACCAATTGTTCCATTGTTAAATTTACATACTGCCGAAACAGTATCATATACCTCTAAGCCTCTTAACGAACCACCTATACCTTTCCCTTCAATTAACTCACCAAAGAAAAAATGTACCATATCAACATAATGACTTGCCTGAGTGTATAACACACCCCCATCAAATTCCAATGTTCCATGCCAATCAATAGAAAAATATTTATCATCCCTATTCCAGAAAACATTACAAACAAATTGATATACCTTACCTAATTTTCCAGAATCAATAACGCTTTTTATAAAGGCAACGAGTGGATTATACCTATTTTGATATACAGGTAATAACTTTTTGCCTGCTTTCTCAACTCTATGATATAATTCATAACCTTCACGCAATGTTAATGATAAAGGTTTCTCAACCAGAATATAGGGTATATTCGTAAACTCAGCAACTTCAGCAGCATGGCGTGGATGCAATCCTGAAGGGGTAAGAATTGCTGCAACATCTACATCTTTTATTGTTTTAAAATCGGTTGTCCACGGAACTTTCAAGCTATTTCCTGTTTCACGTGCTTTATCTTCATTTATATCACAAACGTATGCAATAGAAATGTTTTTATTTGAGGATATGGCTTCTATATGTCTTTTAGAAATTCTACCGCAACCAATAAGAGCAACTGTTTTCATGACAACCTCATCATTGTTGATTTTAACTATTTTTGTGTATGTATATCTTACATACAATAACTACACATTTATATATATTCCCGTAATCAAATAAGCTACGTAATTCAATTGATTTTTTTACTTTTCGTTGTATTATATATAAAATCAGAATGACACGTACACCATTATGCCATTCCGAGAAGTGTGACAGTTCCATTCATCATAATGAGGAGCGAAGCAACATCACTCTGTCATCCTTTGTTATGTGGCAATCCATTCTGTCATCCTGAGTCTCGATGTAATCCCGATGTAATCGGGAAGAATCTCGTCTTTATGATAGCTATAAATCCTAAGTTTTTAACTTTGATAAAACCTGTTTTAATATATTTATAAAACCATTCATTCGGGAAAATATCTCATTGGCTATCTCTTCTCTATAGGTATGAGAAGCCAAATTCCTGTAGTCTATCATCTCAATTAAATTATATGTTGTATCTTCATCTACATAGCCTGCAGAAAAGAATTCTCTTATACATGATTTAGGAGTTTTACAATCTATACCTTCTATCTCTTTTAAAAAAACCTTAACAGTTTTCCAGAAAATTTCAACTGTAAATTCAAATCTCTGAATAGTACTATCTCTAAAAAAGAAAAAATCATCTCCTCCCTCATCAGATCTGGCCTTTACATAGGATTCCTCCAATCTTAATAAAGCTTTTTCAAAAGTATCTATGATATCCTTTACAGCCATCTCTTCCCTTCTTTCAAAACCACATCCAATAAATCTCTATTTTTTGATAATTCAACAATATCAACTTTATATGGAATATTAGACTCTTCCAGAATCTCCCTGAGAATAACTATATCTTTACTTATGTCTTTATCTGACAAAATTCCAATATCTATATCCGAAAAGACTGTATTGTCACCTCTTGCCCTTGACCCAAAAAGAAAAAGCTTTACTTCTTTACCTTTAAAAAAATCTACCAAAAATTCTTTAAGGTTATTGATTGTTTTTAAATTAACTTTTGTTTTCAATTAAAAACCTTTAGTATAAATTCATTTCGGTATAGTTTAAGATTCAAACTTTTTTATACATACGCTTCTTTCATTCACAGGGGCTTACTCCATAAGAATTCCTTTTTTCAAAAATAGATCCTTCGCTTCGCACTGGATGACACGCACACCATTATGCCATCCAGAGGAATATGCAAACCACCCTGTCATTCTGAGGGACGAAGTCCCGACGAATCTCGTCGTTTTCTAAAATAGATCCTTCCCCCGATTCCATCGGGGGCAGGATGACACATACACCATTATGCCATCCAGAGGAATATGCATACCACCATGTCATTCTGAGGGAGTCCCAATGCAATCGGGACGACCGAAGAATCTCTTCTTCCTTCTGGTAAATGAGTTCCTTTCCCTTCGACAGCCTCAG
>Ga0067045_1028839_pt1 | contig 26844 bp, 21 predicted proteins | sample TerdegcTABiofilm_FD_59184 | JGI IMG/M metagenome (GOLD analysis project Ga0067045, IMG submission 59184) | Combined Assembly of (Gp0054472, Gp0054536) Wastewater bioreactor microbial communities from Singapore -Terephthalate degrading... | reverse complement strand
CAAGACCACAACGGCCTGGCACGTCGATCTCCAAACAAATAAGCTCTAACAATGAAATTTATTGCTCTATAGGGACTCAACCGAATAGACAATGAGACACAAAAATGGCTGACTTATGAATTCACAAATGAAACAGAAGGGTTTACTCAAAATTCAGAAAAGACTCATGACTTTGACACTTTTTTTGCACTGGGGTCGTTTTTGATGGGAGGATGTATTTCATTTTGGTGGCTGTATCTACCAGGATAGAAGCCTGAGTGTGTAGCAACTCGTTCCTGATCTACTCGAAGCTCATTGGCTCGTATTGGAGGCTGATCCTGTATATAGCCTGTCTGACGAGAGCATAGGCGATGAAGCAGATCAGGATATGGCCACTGATCCTCTCAGTGGTCCGGCGGTAGATGGGACGCATCTTGAGATCATGCTCGTATATGCGGAATGACTCTTGAAGTCAGGGGGAGAGGAGGATTATCTAAGGATGCGGCCTATTAGAGTATTGGTGTAAGGACTATGTTTAGGGAGAGCCAAGCGTATCCTGGCCGAGAGATCAGGATACGCTTGGCTCTGGCACGGTCTAGGAAAAGCGGGCCTAAAACCGGGTCTTTGTATGCCTTAAACAGCTTATAATTATTTTCAGCTCAGTCGGAATAACCTACCAGGAGCTTTGCCAAAATCTGATCCACGGTGAAACTGGCTGCCTTTTGACGCGGCGGAAACTCCTGGAATGTCATTAGGAAGTCCCCAACGACCTTCTGGGCCGGAATAAGCACGAAAGCATGATCAATCATCCAGTCCCAATATGTGTTGGAAGTGATGTCGGCCCGTTCAAAAGGGTCGGTGCGCAGATTGAAGACCTTCGGGATCCGAAGCGTTACAAATGGTTCTGCCCAGATTTGGCAGGTGCCTGCCATGCGTTGCTCCTTGAAGACTAATTTCCAGTTGTCGTAACGCAATGCCGTCAATTCACCGTCGTCGGAAAAGTAGAAAAATTTTTCACGAGGTCCTTTTTCTTCTTCGCCAGTGAGGTAGGGTAAAAAATTGAGGCCGTCAATGTGAACCTTGAATGTCTTTGGTCCACATTGGTAGCCGGCCTTGAGCTTTGCAATGATATCTGGCTCGCCTGCGGCAGCTAGGAGCGTAGGCAACCAGTCCATGTGACTCATGATTTCGTTTGAAACTACACCTGCAGGGAATTTTCCTGGCCACCTTGCAAGAGAGGGCACGCGAAAAGCGCCTTCCCAGTTGGAATTCTTCTCGTTACGAAAAGGCGTCATGCCTCCGTCAGGCCACGTGTTCATATGCACTCCGTTGTCAGTGCTGTATAACACAATGGTGTCGCCGGCAATCCCCAGTTCGTCCAATTTGTCTAGCAAAGTCCCAACATGCTTGTCGTGCTCAATCATGACATCATGGTACTCAGATTGCCAGCGCCCAGATTGGCCAAGTATTTCCTTGGGTGGACGCACACGAAAGTGCATCCAAGTGGTATTGAACCAGACAAAAAACGGCTTGTCTGCTTTGTGTTGCCGGTCAATAAAATCCAGCGCACCCTCAAGAAACTCTCTATCAACAGTCTCCATTCGCTTCTTGGTCAATGGACCGGTATCCTCAATTCGCCCATCGGCATGGCTCCGGATTACCCCCCGTGGACCAAAGTTCTTACGAAAATTGGGAAAGTCCTTTTCAGAAGGATAGTCGCGATGTTCAGGCTCTTCTTCAGCGTTGAGGTGGTAGAGATTTCCAAAGAATTCATCAAAGCCATGGTTTGTGGGCAGGAATTCATCTTTGTCCCCAAAGTGGTTTTTGCCGAATTGGCCTGTGGCATAACCCAGAGGCTTTAGCAGTTCTGCAATGGTGGGGTCATCACCACGTAATCCCAAGTCCGCTCCAGGGAAACCCACCTTGGTCAAGCCAGTGCGAAAGGGGCTTTGACCGGTAATGAACGATGCCCGACCGGCCGTACAACTCTGTTCTCCGTAATAGTCGGTAAAACGAATTCCCTCCTTTGCGAGACGATCAATATTGGGGGTTCGGTAACCCATCAATCCGTCAGAGTAGCAACTGAGGTTGGTGATGCCGATATCATCACCCCAAATAACTAAAATATTTGGCTTCTTGTGTTGTGGCATATATTTCTCCTTCATTCCTTGAATTGGTGTCACGAGGAAAACCCGTCATGTTTTCTCTGGCCTAGTTTGTTCGCGCAGGCCTGTCCTTCAAGAAGATCCAGAGAAACAGACTATTGTGGAAAAAATCATCCTGATGTAGCGCTAACATAACGTCCATGGCATTTTTTGAACTTGAGGTTGCTTCCGCATGGGCATGGCTCATTACGGCCGACTTTAGGGAACTCTTTAGAGTCTCGGACGTGTCCCGGAGCGAAGAATCGCATCACGTGGGCAGCCGGGAGTCCTCTGCGGAGCAGACTTGCCATGATCTTTAGTGGTCGGTCAATATGTTTGAAAAAAGCTTTGTAACCTGAACATAGGTAGTTGAGACCAGATTCCCCGGCCGGTGTAGTCAAGAATCGGTTTTTGGGACATTCTCCATGACAGGCAAAGCGGACCTCACACTCTCGGCACAAAGTGGGGAGAGTATTCAGCTTTTCTCGTCCGAACTTTCTCTGCTGCTCAGAGTTCACAAGGTTGACCATGTGGTCATTGATAATACTCCCCAGAAAATAGCCTGGCTCAACAAAGTGATCACAGGAGTAAAGATCCCCATTGTGCTCAAGAGCCAGTCCCTTCCCGCAGACAGGATCGAAAACGCACATGCCGGATGAACCTGCTCCCAGCCAGTTGCGAACCGCAGCCTCGAATGTTTGCACGAATATCTTGCCAACATCGTTACAAATCCATTCGTCGAAAAAAGCGATCAGAAAATTACCCCATTGGACCGGCCTCACCGTTCGATTTGATACCGACGTTCCCCGCTGGTAGGGGGTGACAGTTCCTTTAATAAGACGTTCAATCCCAGGAATGAGCTGTATCCAGGTCGTGCCAATCTCGTCACGCAAGAAACTGTAAACTTCCTTAGGATGGTCAGCATTTGCACGATTCACCGTTACCAAGACATTGTATTCTACCTTATGCTTTTGCAATAAACGTAGGCCTTTGATCACCCTATCAAAGGTGGGGCCACCGTTTCTGTCCACCCGGTGCGCATCGTGCAGCGCACGAGGACCATCTATGCTGATGCCCACAAGGAAGTTGTTTCTAAAAAAGAACTCGCACCATTTGTCATCGAGTAGTGTGCCATTTGTCTGGATCGTGTTCTCGAAAACCATGCCGGGCCGACGATTTTTTTCCTGCAGTTCGATGGCCCGTTGAAAGAAGCCAAGTCCCATTAGAGTTGGCTCGCCTCCTTGCCAGGCAACTGTAACTCTGTCCCCCTGATGAGACTCAATGAGCTGAGAGATGTACCTCTCCAGAAGCTGATCTGTCATTCGAAAATGACTATCAGGATAAAAAACTTTTTTCTTCAGATAGAAGCAATATGCGCAACCCAGGTTGCAAACCGAACCGGTCGGTTTGGCCAAAACATGAATGCGTGGGAGACTTGGTCTTAAGTCCATAGCTTGGCCTACACTAGTGAATGAGCCATGTTAGCCCTATTATGTAAAGAGCGGAAATCCCAAGCTGGGCCACAGTTACGGGAAGGCCGAAGCGTAGAAATCGTCCAAAACTCACATGATGACCATGTTGAGCACATATTCCAACTCCGACGATGTTTGCCGAAGCGCCGATCAAAGTGGCATTTCCGCCCAAGGTTCCACCAAACATCAATGCTACAAACACTGGCAGTGTCGAAGTCGGCCAATCAGTAAATCCTGGAAACAGCGCCACCTCGGGAACAGCGTCTACGACGACAAAGTAACCTTTAGTCATGACTAGGGCAGCGGCAACGACCGGAATATTAGCCAGCAGGCATGACATGACCCCTATACCGCCCAACAACGCAAGAGCCACAAGCATGAAATTGCTACCAAACCAGTAATTCATGGTAACACCCATGCCCTGAAGCAGACCGGTTTTGGAAAATGCCTGAACCAAACAAAAAATAGCGCTGAGGAAGATTAAGGTCTTCCAGTCGACATCGCGGATGACTTTATCGGGGGACTCTATGCGCACTGCGTAGATTACAAGTAGACCCAAAGTGGCCCCGATTATGGCTACAGAAGGAGGCATGATAGGATTTGGAAGGCGCTCCCCAATGAAGAACAGACATACCATCAAGACTAGAACCGACGTAGCCAGAGCCACGAACCAAGGGTCCTCAATACGAGTCTCGACAAGCTTGAGATCAGTCTTTACTGGGGCGTGCCAAATCTCCGGCAGGAGGAACGGCAGGAGCGGTATAATCGTCAGAACCGCTAGAAAGCCTCCGAGACTGATCTTCTGCAAGTATTGGCTGAAAGTCATCCCAATGGCATTTCCCACCAGGAATGTGGCAGGATCTCCTACCAAGGTTAGCATTCCTGCAGAATTGCTTACGATGGCTGTCAGAATCACCGGACTGATAAAATCGAATTCAAGTTCCTGAGAAACCCGAATGATCACGGGGGCCAAAAGAATAACAGTCGTGGCGTTGGGCAAAACTGAGCATATTATGCCAACCAGCAGCAACATTAATAACAGGAAACGCTTACCGCTCCCCCTAGTAGCACGCAGAAACAGATTGCCCACACGCTCGAATATGCCGGTCTTGGCAAGAACTCGCGCTACAACCATCCCTCCGAAAAGGAGGGCAATAGGACCTCGCGCCGTTCCGTAGGCTGCTACCAGATCATCCTCCCCTAGTATCCCTGCAACCAGAAGGATACAAACGCCGAGCATGGCTGCTACCACCATGTCAATTAAATCAAAGGCGATAACTGCGATAACCGCCGCAAAAATCACCAGAGTCAGATATATCTGCAGATCCGACATGCCAGTTCCCGTCACTCAATCGGTGGGGAAAACATCAAGCCTCCGTCGTTCCAAAGCCGGTTCAAGCCTCGCTCCAGATTGAGAGGACTGCTGCTCCCAAGATTGCGATCAAACATCTCTCCATAGTTGCCCACAGCTTTCACAGCCAGAACGGCCCAATCAGCCGGAAGGCCAATGGCCTTTGCAAGCTTTGCATGCTCTCCTCTCTGCATCCGCAACAATCTGACATTTTTCTGCACGGTCGCAGAATCAACGTTTCCCTTCGCCACACCGTTCTCCTCTGCCAAAATCAACGCATACAATACCCATCGGACTATTGTCGCCCACTCACTATCTTCTCCCAATGTCACTGGACACAGAGGCTCTTTAGAAATGCTATAGGGCAGAATCTTGGCATCCTGAACTCCTGAGCTAGCCAACTGCGCTCGCAGTCCGGCGAGTTTTGACGCAGGTCCAGCGCAGGCAATACATCGTCCATCAAGAAGAGCTTCAGCTATCTCTCCAGCAGAGCCTACCGCTACTGGATTCACTGAAAGTCCTTGTTCCAAGAAGTAATCTCCCAAGGTGTAAGCGGTTCTGGCGCCTTTCTCCACACACACATTAGCTCCGTTAAGCTCTGCGATCTTGGTAACGCCTGATGTTGCTAAAACGAGGAGCGCTTGACTATCGTAGATCAAGACAGCTGGAAATTGTAATTTCAAGAATGCTTCACGTGCAAATGTCCAGGTCGTATTACTAACAAGCAGATCAATCTTTCTGGATTGGAGGAGCGGAAAGCGCATGGATGTGGTGTGCGGAACAAACTCTACCTTGCTAGCGTCTCCAAGCACTGCAGCCGCCACGGCATGACAAAAATCAACGTTGAACCCACGCCATTTGCCAGTGGCATCCCTTTCAGAAAAGCCTATGATGTCTTCGCCTATGCCGCAGCAAAGTCGTCCACGGACCTTTACTCCTTCCAGCACGGCGCCGCCACAAACTGGGGTGACTGACATCTGCATGCCAACGGCAGCGAGCACAAAAACAAAAAACCAGGAAATTAGTCTAGTCCAGTGTACGAGCATAGCATCTAACTCATTGAGTTGGCATTAACTGATTGTGGCTTACCCCAAAACATGTACCACTAATTATGCTAGAACTCCATGATTTTTTTGTTTTTTTGAAACGGTTATCTGTATTTGCCATCATCAATTTGGTCGGTCAGTCCTCTGTGGCCGGAAGCCTTTCATTCAATTAGCTGTGTGGTCTGGAAAAACATTTTAGGATTCTCACCTAACAGGAAGAGAGCGATTGAGCAGCCTTTGCTGACAAGTACGTGGCATGCAGCTTCCCTCTTCGTTGCCGTTGCTTCCGGTTCCTGTGGTTTTCGAGAAACTCTCTTAGTACCCGAACTTCTTGCTCTAACCGTCCTGCAAAATTTGTTCACGTTTTTTGATATTATTCGAGTGAAAAGAAGATAAGATGGATTGACAACTAGCCATAATACTTAATGAAAGTGGATGCAAATAATTAGATTTTGAGGATTTCTAATCCTCAGGTCGGAGATTCGATTCCTGCCGGGGGAACCAGATAACTTAGAAATTAAGCCATCTTGGCCGGTGGCTTTTGCAGTTCATGGTTTTTGCAACACATGCCTTGAATGACATCCACACCTTAAAAAAAGAAAACGGCTCATTTATCCCCGGAAAGGATGAATGAGCCGCTAACGTGCTAATTGTGAATTTATTGATGATAGTTTAGAACTTGGGAACTGGGAAAATGTAGCCACCAAAAATTAGATAAGCAAGAATCAGAGTCCAAATGATGTTTAATCCCTGTCCTGCAAGGAATCCCAGAGCCGGCTTACCACCACCCATAGTAGATATTTCCCTGAAATTTGTTTCGAGTCCAATTGACATAAATGCTAGCGCAAACCACATTGTACGAATTCCACCAAGAAGACCCTTGCTAGCTGCCACAGCCGCCGGGCTTAAAATAAACGAAAACAGTATGGACACAGCCATGAAACCTAGGACGAACTTTGGAAATCTAATCCAAATTTCCATTATGCCAGGTTTTTCGCCACCCGGCACTTCTTCAGCTCTTTTGTAGGTCCAAACGACGGCAAGAATAAATGCCGCAACACCTATCAGAACATTCTGGGACATCTTGACAATGACGCCGACCTTCATGGCGGTGTCGCTTATCAAGGCTCCGGCTGCAACGACTGACCCACTGGTATCAAGGGTTCCACCTAGCCAGGCGCCCGCTACTTCATCAGGGATGCCAAACCATTTTGCAATTAAAGGCTGCAACACCAACATGGGCACTGCGCAAATGAGTACTAGCGAGGTTGTGTAACTCAGCTTTTTAGGGTCTCCTTTGATCGCTCCAGAGGTTGCAATAGCCGCAGAAACTCCACAAATTGATACAGCGCTGGAAAGCAAGGCCGCGAATTCATCGTCAAGCTTAAGTTTCTTGCATATCCAATAAGTAAAATACCAAATGACCGTGACCACCAGAATACCCTGAATCATGCCCAATGCGCCGGCTTCAAGGATTTCGCCAAACAGTATGTTTGCTCCGAGTATGACTAGCCCGGTTTTGATGTAAAATTCTGTTCGGACTGCCGGTTCAAGCCATTTCGGGACACCTATAACGTTACTGATGAACAATCCTATTATCAAACACCAGAGCACGTACTCCAGTCCATAGTAACGAACTGTTTGATTACCAGCTAAAAACAAAGACAATAATGCCAGCATGAACACTATGGGAAAACCAACTGCAAATTTAAATGGATTAACCGACATCAATGCCAAGGCAATTGCGCTCAGGAAAAGCATCCCTAGTCCTAAATATACCGCTTTCATGACATTGTCGGACGCGAAGATCTTGCCCACAAGGTTCGAAGCGCTACCGCCAACTTCCTTTCCTAGGCTCGTAGCCTTCTTTTTCAGAGATGAATCTTTAACTCCTTTGGCTGCTTCCTGAAGCTTCTTTGCAGCATCAGCGACCGCTTTACGGTCGCCTTTTTCTATTGAGGCCTTCAGAGCCAGAGCCTCATTTTGTAAAGCCGTTTCGCCCTTTTCGCCTGCAGTCTTTGCCACAGCCTCCACAGTCGGTAAAGCCTGAACGGAAAGAGTTTGAAACTCACTCTCAGCAGCCCATCTAAAGCTCGGACTTTTGATCGTTAATCCTCCTAGAACCAGGCCGATGATCAATAGTCCCAACCATACCGCAAGCCAATCTTCACTTCGAATGAGCGCAGCCCATTGAGATTGCTTCTCAGCCATAGAATAAACCTCCAAATAATTAAACATTCATTTAAATAAGGGAATGGCGCGCTTCTTGGGGTTTCTAAAGCGCCGTAATTGATCATAGCTTGACAACAAAACTGAACATTTTTCAAGCTATTTTTTTGATTTCTGTCAGTTTTCATAAAGATTGTAGCAGTTCTGACATCCTATTGGCGCAGGAGGAAAATCAGTCGAATTGGAAATGTGCTTGAAATTGATCAAGAATGAATTTACAGATGTCAATAAAGATTTCGCGGAACGTTCCTCGAAAATTTTACGGAATTTCCGATATTCTTGAGATTCGAAGATATCCTCAAGGTCTTGGTTTTGAAGATTGCCAAAATGGAGTACCGGAGTTTCGAATATTCCCCCTTTGAAACCTCTCTGACTCATATAAGCAAGACTTATGCACGGACTGACATTACCGTCAGCCGAGACGAAAAGAGTCTTTAAAGGATTTTGTTCGCAAACGGCATTCTCTGTATCTGCAAGTTCATATACTCTCAATTTTATTCCCGATGATTTTGCTCTAGATTTAGCGTCATCGATCACCTTAGTAACATCTTGTACATTCAGGCTTGAATCGTAAGCGTCAATTATTCTCTGCTGGCCCTGAACCGAATTTACAATTACATCGAGATGTTTGGCGACAACAATGTCAACTCCGATGCAGGAAGCTAATTCAACGAGATCCGGAAGCTCGGTATAGTTCCTTTTCATCATAACAAAGAATATCATTAACATCGGATGGCGTTTTTTGTTCCTTTCCCTGTAATTCTGGATATACTCTATGTTCTCCAGAACTTTTGAAAGATTGCCGCCAACCCTTATCGTTTTGTAAGTTTCGTCTTTGGAGGCATCTATCGAAAAAGCAAACCAATCAATACCAGTTTCCAGGAGTCGATTAGCACGATCTCGACCAAGTAATAGTCCGTTGGTGCTGAAACCCACCCTGCAGCCGTTTTCCTTCCCCAATTTAACCATCTCTACAAGGTTTGGATTCATCAGAGACTCACCTGATCCGGTTAGATCTATTTCATCGGTCTCAGGAAAATATTTAGAAATTTTTCTGAACAGATCGATTTTCATGTCAATCCCTGAGACATGCATGTCCCTCCAAGGGCACATGATACAATCCAGATTGCATCTTGTAGTCGGTTCTATTTGAATCAACTCAAATTTCCTAGAAAGCATCTGCCTCAGCCTCTAGTTTGTATGTTTTCCTAAGCTAGACCGTATCCATCAAATTACATGCTACACTGGCAACTGTTACTGTCGATAGAATTGCTGCGACACCATTGGTCGATTCGAAATCTACCACATTGTGTGCGCATCTTTGGAAAAAAATTCCGAAAGCGCTTGAAATTAATCTCAAGGAAGCTGTTTTTCGATGGATGTGTGGGTTTTCTTCCAATGACAATTAGTGGCAGAGGCATTAAGCCTGAATGTAGAAACTGCAAGGTGAAAAAGTGAACGCCTGGTTCAATGGCTCTACAAGGCTCTGCGCAAATTACGTTTCGTTGATTTCTAAATCAGTATCTGAATAGTTCCTGTTAGGGCTGATTTAAGATTTTGGGATTGCCTGATCTATTTGATTCCTGCCCATTTTGAGCATCATGACTGTAACGACACTCTTCATATATGAAAAAACTGGACAAGTGATTAGCTGAGGAGTATTATCAAAGTTTGTCGGGACGTGGCTCAGCCTGGTAGAGCACTGCGTTCGGGACGCAGGGGTCGCTGGTTCAAATCCAGTCGTCCCGACCAAAATTGTCACAGAGGCGTTACTTTCCTTTCTGCTTCCTCCTACAGCCTTCAATCAAAATGCGACTTTTTGTGCGAATCTCTAATTAACAATCACAGTGACGAAAGAAAAATCAAAAGAGATCATCACGAATAGCTTTGTCTTTTTGAATTTGCAGTGTTTCAAGATATGGCGGGGTAAAGATTTTGGAGGGATAGGACTCAACGTAGGACATCCGCTTGGCTACCTAGTTTCATCCCCTTGCAGTAAGCTTTTGAGGATGTCTGCCTTGAGTCCCATCCAAGATTTTCGGAAGAACTATTTCTTGTCTGTTTTTGCGGGCTTATCAGCTTTCTTGGGCTTATCCGCTTTTTTGGCTGAGCTGCCTTTTTTCGCACTTTTAGCTTTAACTGCCTTGCACTTGTAAACAGGGGCGCAGTAAACAGGCGCACAGCATGCAGGAGCGCAACATACAGGTGTATTACAGCTCGACGAACTCTTTCCAAAGAACGGCAGGTTTAGTCCTGGTAGAAAAGCATCAGCGGGACTTGCAAAGATTATCCCTGCGGTTCCTACTGCTACTGTTAAAGCAAACACTAACAACAGCTTCTTCATTTCTCGTTACTCCCTAAAAGATGGTAGATCCTTCAAGGGGATGATAGAATTTTGCATACCATAATATGCCTTGTTTTGTCTACTATTTAGATTGTTAGGGGCTTTGAGGTCTGGAATGTCTTGTTTGAAACGGAGGATTGATCTATATGTTTGTGGTCATCAATTAGTAGAATTGCTCAACTTAAAATAACTAGAAGGAAATCATCGTATGATTATAGTTACCGGTGGAGCCGGTTTTATTGGAAGCAATCTAGTCAAAGCACTCAATGACGCAGGCGAATCTGATATTTTGATCGTGGACCGTCTTGGCAAAACAGACAAATGGAAAAATCTGACAGACCTGAATTACCGCGATTACGAACATAAAGATCAGTTCATTTTGAAGGCTGAGAAGGGACTTTTCGAGCACGCTGTTAGAGCCGTCATTCATCTCGGAGCATGTAGCTCTACCACGGAATTGGACGCAGATTACTTGATGGATAACAATTTTTGTTACTCCAGAAGATTAGCCAATATTTTTGCTGCCAGGCCAGGACTAAGATTCGTATATGCCTCCAGCGCCGCAACATATGGTGATGGCGCGCACGGGTATTGTGATGAACACGACATGACACATATTTTAAGACCTCTGAACATGTATGGATATTCCAAGCAACTGTTTGATCTGTGGGCTATGAAAACAGGTTTTATAAAATATTCTGTGGGCTTAAAATATTTTAACGTATTTGGACCCAACGAATACCATAAAGACGACATGAGAAGTGTTGCTATCAGAGCGTATTTTCAGGCAAGAGATCTTGGAAAGGTTAAGTTATTTAAGTCATATAAAAAAGAATACGCGGATGGAGAACAATTACGGGATTTCATTTATGTTAAAGACGCTGTCCAGGTAACAATGTTTTTTCTGGAACATCCCGATTTGTCTGGGATTTACAATGTAGGAACGGGCAAACCTTCGAGCTTCAATCAACTCGCCAATGCTGTATTTTCGGCCTTAAACTTGCCGGTTCAGGTTGAATATATCGATATGCCGGAGGGATTAGAAAAGAGATATCAGTATTATACATGCGCAAATACATCCAAGCTCCTAAGAGCGGGATACAACCGCAAATTCATGGAGTTCACAGATTCAGTGAAAGACTACATCCAAGGTTATTTACTAAAGGATCCGAGGTCAAAATTGGATTGAACTATTGGAATGTTCCCTCGAGAAACAAAAAGTTTCTCGAGGCTAATGCTTATCTGAATTCGCAGTTTTTGAAACTGTGAATAGGTCAAAAACTAACTAAAATGTTACTACAGGCCAAAAGTCAACTCGGTAATTTTTAGATCGTTTTTAACCTCAGTGACTCCCGGGTATTCTTTGATAAGTTTTTCAGCTCGCTCTTTGTCTCTTCGCTCAGCTATTCTACCAGAAATTATCACAATGCCACCCGTTTCATACTGAATTTCGACGTTTCTGGCTATGGAGGATGACAATTTTCGCCTCAGAAGGGCTTCCAGGCGTTTCGCTACCGAAATATTCCTGAGTTTTTCGCACAGGGCTGCCTCATCTTGCGCCTTTTGCATCTTTTCAATGGCTTCGATTATTACATCGCTTGCCTCTGAGGATTCATAGTGCTCAGTATTGAGAATTAAATCGTACAAAGACCATTCGTTCGGGTCACTTCTAAATATTGAGCGTATAAGATTTTCCCTGTCGTGGTCATATTTGACGATAAAATCCTGAGCTTCACTCTTGGTAAAATTGTAACGCTCCATTATCCTTTCAACTCGCAAATCGAACGGAGCGACAATTCGACACTTGAATATTCCAGGTATTCCCCTTAGAACAACCTGAGCCCCTCTACCAACCAAAACTACATTCCCTGTGCTAGCCTTCTCAAAGGTCAAGGCCTCAAAAAGACTTGTGTAGGAAGGTCTGTCGAAAAAAATCCTTTCAAAAAACCCAGGACCGTGTTCCGTCTCGTAGAGATCACAAGCACGGCTGTATTCCGGGTCACAGTTTTGAGCCAACTCATGAACTTGGTCCCTTCCAACCAGTTCAAGTTGCATCCTTCTAGCCACGGTAGCCGCTATGACGTCGGCATATGAACCAACAAGCCTTGATATTGTTACTATACGCATTTTACCCTCACAATTTCGTTGCGAAGATTCGCCATTTCTAGGGCAGATCTAGAACTTCTTTAAGATCAAACAGCCAAGCGGAGGTATCGTCAGCCTTAAATGTTGACTGTATCCGTGGTGAGGTTTGGGAACAGTCCTGATGACACCACCATTTCCGACATCACTTCCTCCATAAAATGAAGAGTCAGAATTGATCACTTCGACATAATCACCATCTGCTGGAACCCCTACCCTATAATTTTCCCTAACAACAGGTGTAAAATTCAACACGCACAACAGAAAACCCTCAGGCCCCTTTCTTAAATAGGATATCACGCTATTAAAATGGTCGTTGCAGTCTATCCATGAAAATCCTTCGGGTTTGCAGTCCCACGTCCACAGTGAACTGTCAGACAAATACAGGGCTCCTATGTCTTGAACAAATTTAGAAAACTTTTGATGCGGAGCGTAATCTAGCAGATAATTTTCCAGGCATGATTCATGATCCCATTCATTCCACGTCCCTAATTCCGAACCGGCCATCAACAATTTCTTACCCGGATGCGTGAACATGTAGGCAAAGAGCAATCTCAAATTAGCAAATTTTTGCCATTCATCACCAGGCATCTTCCTGAGCAATGAACCTTTGCCATAAACGACCTCATCGTGAGACAACGGTAGAATAAAATTCTCGCTGTAGGCGTACATCATCGAGAAAGTAAGATCGTTTTGGTGAAAACTTCTATGGATCGGGTCTTTTGAAAAATATTTTAGGGTGTCATGCATCCACCCCATGTCCCACTTAAAACCAAAACCCAATCCACCCAAATATGTTGGAGTAGTTACACCTTTCCATGCAGTTGATTCCTCGGCTACCGTAAAGCAACCCGGAAATCTTCCATAAACTGCTCCATTAAATTCCTTAACAAATTCTATGGCTTCTAAATTTTCATTCCCCCCATACCTGTTGGGGATCCAGTCCCCTTCGTTTCTCGAATAATCCAGGTATAACATCGATGCCACTGCATCAACTCTCAGACCGTCGATATGGTATTTATCTAACCAAAACAGTGCGTTGCTGACTAGAAAATTCCTGACCTCATTTCTGCCATAATTGAAGATCAGAGTTCCCCAATCCTTGTGCTCAGCTTTTCTAGGGTCTTCATGCTCATACAAGGCCGTGCCATCAAACAGCCTCAGACTAAAATCATCTTTGGGAAAATGAGCTGGCACCCAATCCAGTATAACGCCTATGCGCTCTGAATGGAGATAGTTTACAAAGTACTTGAAATCATCAGGAGTTCCAAATCTACTTGTAGGAGCAAAATATCCCGTAACCTGGTAACCCCAAGAAGCGTCAAAGGGATGCTCCATTATGGGCATCAGCTCAACATGGGTGAAACCATATTTTTTGCAATGTGAAGCTAATGGCGCCGCCAATTCTCGATATGAAGCCCATCGATAATTATCCTGTACTACTCGCATCCAGGACCCCAAATGAACTTCGTAAATATTCATCGGATGGGACATCGGATTGCGTTTACTCCTGATCGACAACCAATTGTCATCCGACCAAGTGAATCTATTTATGTCCCAAACTATAGACGCTGTGCCTGGCCTCAATTCCATGTAGAAGGCAAATGGGTCAGATTTTATCCTTATTTCATCTCGAGAAGTTTTCAACTCATATTTGTAAAGAGTCTCCAAACCAATGCCTGGAATGAACAGTTCCCAAATTCCTGAACTACCCATGCTTCGCATCGGATAAAGCCGACCATCCCAATTGTTGAATTCACCTATTACACTCACCCTTTTGGCGTTCGGAGCCCAAACTGCAAATGAAATCCCATTTATTCCATCGAGCTGTCTTTCATGAGCCCCAAGTTTGTCATATAAATTGTAATGCTTACCTTCTCCCACAAAATGCAGGTCTTGTTCCCCAAGAGTAGGCATGAATTGATATGGAGGCACATTAGTCCAGCTCGTGTTGTCTAAAAAGTAGAACTCGAAAATGTGTGGCAATGGTAGCTCATATCCAGGCAACCAAATCCAAAACAGACCTGCCGGGCCTGCGTGTTCCATCTGTATTCTTTTAGAGCCTACAAGGACTTCACATTTTACTGCATCTGGATGAAAACCTCTTATTATGACGCCGTCTTTTCCGTCTATACGTCCATAATGAGCGCCTAGAATACTGTGAGGGTCCGAGTGCTCTATATTGATCAGTCTGTTAATGTCCTCCATGGTTATGCCGTAAAGGACTTCGTCTGCGATCATAATTTCTTCTCTTGTTGTTCCAGAGTTTTTTGAACTTTTCTAATGAAATCTTAGCTCTTTTTGATGAGCAAGAAAACGGCGCCTTCGGTTAATATGTCATTAAAGGAATTCAAACTCAATATCGAAAAGTGATTCAAATGTCTTATTAATCCATTTTGTTGTTTTCAGGAACATTTTCTTGTTTGACGTATAGAATCCTGTTACAGTTGGGACAAGTTAGAAATTCCTGTTGCTTCAAGACGCGAATATTAAGTTGTGGCGGAACAGATATATAACAAGCCTTACAGGAACCGTTGATCATTTCGGCCATAGCATTGCCTCGGGCTTTTTTGACAATCTGGTAACGCTTGAGATATTCGGGGTCAACATCCACAATTATAGTTTCCTTCTGAGTTAGTAAAGCCGTCACCGATTCCTTGGCGGTTGCCATCAATTGTTCAGTTTCGCCTTTTTTTTCCACTAAAGTTTTTTCAAGATTACTCAGTTCTGCTTGCTTTTTGTCTATGGTCTTTTTCAAATCTTCGGTCTGAGTTATCATCTCGAGAATACTTTCTTCTATTTCACCAGCAACTTTTTTCCCTAATTTGATTTCCCGAGACAATGCATCATGCTCTTTGAGATTCTTAATGCTGAGTAATCTTCTCTCGGATTTTTTGATCTTCTCCTGCTCTACAGCTATGTCCTGCTCTTTAACTTTGAGCTCCTTTTCGATGGCTGCTTGTTGAACCATTGCATCGTCGATTTCATGCCTCAACGAAACCATAGACTTCGCCATTTCTTGAAGCTCTAATGGAATCCGGTCTAAATCATTTTGATAATGATCTATCTGTAAATCAATTTCTTGAAGCTCTACAAGCTTTAGTAAAAGGTCTTTCAACTAGAATCCCTCCTGGTGGGCTTTATAAACTAAATGGGTCCTTTTCATCATGGCATTCATGACACACCATCTGGGCTCCCATGTTCTTAAATTCATTTTTAAAACTATCCGCCATCAACCTTACCGCATGCTTTTCCATGCCGAAATGACCCGCATCTATCACTGAAACTCCACAGCGTCTGGCATCAACTGCAGCATGATACTTTACGTCTCCAGTAATCATGACATCCGCTTCCAATCTTATCGCGTCCGCCAGGTAGCCAGCGCCACTTCCAGAGGCCAAGAATACCTTGGAAACCAGACAGTCCTTATCGTTGGTAATCAAAGTTGTCTGATCAATCGATAACCTTGCTTTGACCAGTTCATTTAAGGCGTCCAAGGAAATGAGGCATTCTAGATTTCCAAATCTAGCGCACATGGCTCTCTCAGGAACAAAAACATGATTTAGCCCGATGAGCTGGGCCAAATAATCGTTTAGTCCCCCGGGAGCCGCATCTAGATTAGTGTGAAGACTCATTACGTCAATATCGTATCTAATCGCAGCTTTCAGGGTTTCTACGCTTAGATCTGAACTAATAAAAGTTTTTATGGGCTGAAGGATAAGAGGATGATGAGTTATGAGTAATTCGCTGGATGTTTGTTGGGCAAAAAGTATTGTAGAGGGATTAGCGTCAAGACTAAATGCAATATTTTTGATTTCGCGCTCTAAATTGCCAACCTGAACTCCCGAGTTATCCCAATCTTCTGAATATGAAAATGGAAATTTCCGGTTGGCGACTTCCACAATCTCAATGAGCTTTAAGCCTCTCAAATTAAGGAACTCACTTTCTCTTGAAATCTTAAATTCATTCTAGTTTGAAAAAACTCCTCTTGCCTGAGTTCCATTGTTCATTACGCTTATTTCTTGACTCCAGCCCAACAAAGGTTTGAACGAATTTTCACGATTGGTCTAGCATACTAACAGTTAAACGCTATTAGCTTAAAATTACTGACAAAAAAAACGGGGAGCTTTTTGATGCTCCCCGTTTGGAAGTTGAAAATTGATGATTTCAAGTCAATTGATCGCATTTTTCGTCAAATCTTTTTTGGTGGGCCCACCTGGATTCGAACCAGGGACCAACCGGTTATGAGCCGGGAGCTCTACCAGCTGAGCTATGGGCCCTTACTGATAAACTGAAAGTATACCCGGCTGATTTACTTCAGTCAATATTTATTTCTAAACCACAAAAAAAGGAGCTATACGCTCCTCAAACAATTTATCTAAAAATATTTCGCACGTAGTATCCGATTGGAACTACGATCAATATCCCCAATAGCCCCGATAAGCTCCCTGGTAGTTTTGCCATTGATTATTTACACTACGTCTGTACGCATCCTGACCATATGCTTCAGTATAGGGGATCACGGTCTCCTTACCTTCAACTTCCTTGACTTCGGCTAAACAAACTAAAGCCTTATCCAAAAGCGCTTTACGCTTTTTTGTGACGTTATTGATCTCCTTGTTTTTTGAGGCCTTTGCAGAACGCAGACACTGTTGCATTTCGTTGAAAGTTTTGTTTTCGACTGTCAGTAAGCTACGAGTCTCTTTCCTCATTGATTTGAGAAGTTCTTCTTTCTCAGAAAGGGCATCAGAAACCTGCGCGGCGATAGTTTTTCCCTTTATCGCAGAAACCATGGGTTTTTTTGTAATTTTTTCAACTGGAGTTTGTTCCACCAAAGTAAGTTTATCAACAAGCTCCTTGACTTGCTGATAGGATTGTTCCCATTTATCTTGCAAGATCAAGCATTGCGAGTCGCTTTCCTGAGCCCACGTAGTCGATGTCATCACTAACAAACCTAGCAACAAGATCACCACCATTTTAGAACAATTACAAATTACCGATGGCTTTGGTATGGTCACTTTACAACGTCTCCTTTCGGACACAGAGCCTCAAATCAAATACGCTTTTCATACCTAAGACTAATATATATATTATCCTATTTATCAACAAATTTCTAGTCTATTTATGATTAACTGAATGTCTGTCTTAGATTTCCATATAAGCATTCAAATCATCACTGCTTATCGTGATTGCTTAGTTTTTTGAATAGCGTCGGGCAACTTCTTCCATAATTGAAGAAACCTTTTCAGATAACATATAATTGATACCACCATGATCAAATGAGTCTCTTACTAGCTCCAGAAAAGTATCAAAACCACCTTCACTCTCAAGTATGATCTTGGCATTACGCGCTTCCTGAGGTGTATATTCACCGTCGGTATTTTCCGCAACTTGGGCAAATGTTTCTTTAAACTCTTTTTTCCCTCCCCAGAAAACTACCACATTATCCATATATTCTAGCATTTCCTTTATTTCTCTAATCAATTCCTCTCGACTGGCATTTTCTAAATCCATTGAGGCCTCCTCATAAGGTCTTTATTTGTCTCATATTTTACAAGCAAGAATTAGGGAGCCAAATTATTGCAATTAAAGTAAGCTTCAAAAATGAAAATTTACTTTTGTTCTCTGACTGACAATTGTAGTTTCAAAAACGTATAGGTAAGTCCTTAATTTCTTTAAGATCCTGATCTCTAAGGGTTTTAGTTAAACTCTCTTCCCATCTGAAAAACCTTTTGGCGATACTTTCCACTTTATCTAAAGACTGGGCTATTTCCGAGGCTAAATATTTGTCACGATTTTTTTGGGCTTCCTGGAGTTTTTCTTTGAGATGATTGAGTAGTTTTCGAGCCTGCTCTGGAGTTTCAACGTAGATGCTCGGATCATAGCGTGAGCCGCGTCGTTCTTTCGGGTTCCATCTAGACCTTATATCGTTGATATGTTCTCGTAACATCCTAATTAATGTCCCATTTCTATACAAGCAATTGTTACCTCAAGTTTCATAAAAACAATTGCTCGCGTTCTGATCAATACAAACCTTTTGAATTTTAAAGCAGGAAACTGCAAAAAACAAGACCGTTGAATGCTGGTTCAGGTTACGAGCTCTTTTTGATCAGTCTGAAAACTATCTTTTGTGGATTGCTTTTTGATAATCGAAAAATGATCGCCCTACAATATAAAAAATGTGGTTGGTCTAGAGGCAACAACTTTCTATATCTTGCATCCGCGCAAGGGCTTGTGATAATGTTCTAATTACCATGAACGTGTGGGCAAAGATGAAAATGTCCAGAATATTTAGTATTGTTATTCTTGCATTGCTTATTGGACTTGGGACGCCTGTGACTCCTGATGCTGGTGAGATATGGATCAAATGCCATATCACCTGTCGATGCGCATTGGATAACACGGTTGGTAATTTTTCATTTAATATCCCGGTAGATACATCGCCGGACATTGGATTTGACGCCGATCTGGCGTGCAAGCGATATGGCTACCATGTTTGTTATGACGGATGTAATGGCCTTAAATTCACGTATACCTATCAAGTAGTCGCCCCATAAAAATACATTTCTAAAACAGACTCCAATTCTTCTCAGTTATTGCTTCAATGATGATGTAGTTGATTTGCCAGAGGATCTGTTACCCAATACTATTAATGCGCAGGATACCAGTAAGAGGGCTCCGCATATTGATGCCGCCACAGTTTTTCCCGCCAAACATAACAAAACTACTAATATTGCGCTTGTAAGAACAACTGGAAGAGCTACCCAATTACTTGAAAGGATTTTTATAAGCATTTTCTAGTATTTCGTGAAATTCAAGCCAGTGCTCCTGATTCAGACTCACGGACTTTGGCATTTCTCAATTGCGAGATACGTGATCGGGGTTCTTGGATTTTCGCAAAATGTTTAAATATTGAGAATAATCCAGTTTCTTAAAGGTCTCCAAGGCCAGATCAATTTCCTTCTGAGCCTGTTCAAATCTACCTAGCTTTTCAAGCACTTTAGCCTTATCGGTCATCAAGGCAGCGGAGGACCTATCAAAATAATTTAGTGAATCTGTGAATTTTTGAGCTTTGGAATACATTTTTGCCAAATTATAAAAAGCCATAGATTCATCCGATGTGTTACCTGTGGAGCGCGCTAGCCAGAGAATTTTGAAATTTTCCATTGCCGGTTCTACATCCAAACCTATTTTGCCAGCAAGAGAGCGAGATTTGGATTCAAGGATTTTTTCGGTTTCCTTGTTACCAGTGTTCAGTGTAGATAACGCTCTGGTGTAGTCCTCCAGGGCCTGAGCCACATTCCCAAGTTTTTCGTTTATTAGGCCTCGCTGATTAAATGTAATTTCTTCATTTTGGCTGAAACCAATCTTTTCTCTGAAGGCCACTGATATGTTCAATACGTTCAGGGCCTTTTCGTACTGGTTTATCTTTGAATATTTTTCAGCCAATTTTTCCAAAACGACGATCATTTGTTTTTCGTTGCCAGCTTTTCTTAATCTTCGAAGCTCATTTAAATCGTCTTCAATAGATTTTTTGGAAGCCCTTTGTTCACTACGAGAATGTTCTGGTTTTGTTAACTTTTCTTGTTTCCCAAAAAACTCACTGTCCTTCATTTTTACGGCAGCAAGGGCCTCTACTCCCATGGAAGGAGTGTCTCTAATGATTGAAGAGCTATTTTTAATTCCCTTGTTCGACTCTTGTGGAAGCAATTGATCCGGACCAAGTTGGGATTCGACTGTTTTTGAACGTGCTGAAACCTCTGCGCCAGATGAGGTTTTCACAGATTCCTTTTGTATCTGTGGTTTTATTTGAGTTCCCCATGATACTGGACCACGTCCTATAGAATCCATTTTATCCAGGGAAGCTGATTGCTTTTGGTTCGATTCACTTTTCTTAATCTGTTGAGACCCTGGCGGTATCTGTTTTTCATCTTTCTGATCGATTTTCTTTTTGCCTTGGTTAATGTTTTGCGTGTTTAAAGCCAAGACAGTAGGTTTTTGATTTTCTAAATGAGTCTTGTTGGCCGACGGAGCTTTTTCCTCCTGGGTTGTCTTCTTGCTAATGTCCTCATTATCTAGGTGACTAGTCTTCGTTTCATTTTTTATTATCCTGCGACCAGCTGACATCGCAGCTTGGATAGCTTTCTCATAGGAGCCTCGAGCCTGTTCTTCAAAACCCGAAGATTTTTTAATGTTGCCCGACTCTATCAAGGCAAGCGCCATCTCATCATATGCCTTGAGACTGCTAAAGATTTTTAACGACTGATCGCAACTATCTACAGCTTTGATATTTTCACCCATCGAGTTGAAAAGCCTGCAAAGATAGAGTTGACACCAAGCTACAGCCAACGCGTTTCGATTTCTTTTCTCGAGCTGACGTGCATCTTCAAACCTTATCAGAGCTTTATGCGGATCTGATTTTTCAATAAACTCTAAACCTTGTTTAAAAATCTCTCTAGCTGGATTTGAAAAAGACTTCAAAGCTGAAGCTAATCCCGTTTTTTCTATTTCCTTAATATTTTCAATAGTTGGGGCTACAGCTTGAAATTCTGAGTTATCAGAAACAGCTCTAGGTGTCGAATTGGGGGTTGCTAGAATTATTTCTCTCTTGGAGGTTGGCAGGGCTGTGTAAGTTTTTTTGTTTTTTTCCCCACCTTTGGATTTTATATTTTCCTGCGAATTCGTCTGCTCAACTTTTCTTGATGAATTGCCTGTTGAATCAGAAATCAGTTTTTCGATAGATGATATTTTTCTTTCTAGTTGTGAGACTACGTCTGGTTCTCTGATTAGGCCCATGGCGACCTGATACATTTTGAGAGCTTTTTCGCGGTCACCTATTTCTTCTAGCGATTCCCCCATAAATAAAAATGAACGATAGTCCAGCGGCCTAAACGATACAGCCACATCAAAATCCTTCAAGGCTGAGCGATGATCACCCTTACTAGCCCTAGCGATTCCCATGTTCGTATAAATCTTGCCCTCAATCCCTCCGAATTTCAAAGCTTCATCAAAATCTAACAATGCTTCGTCATATTTGCCTTGCTGAAGATAAATCACTCCTCGATTGTTCAATGCGTTAGTATAGTCTGGTTTAAGCTCTAAGGCCTTATTGTAATCCGATAAAGCGCTTTCCAGATTACCCAACCGTTTGTGAGCGACACCCCTATCATTGTAGAAACGATAATCGTCAGGTTTTTCCTGGATAGCCTTGGTAAAAAAATCTATGGCTTCCTGAAAATTTCCGGTTTTCATTGCTAGCAATCCCGAATTGTAATAATCGGAATTAGCTCCAACGGCATTCGATTCCAATAAAAAACAAGGCGCTACAATTACCGCCACAACCATGAAAACCGTTAAAAATTTCATGAACAATTCCTCAACTGAAAAAATCCCAAAGCATTACACTAAAACCACTAATCTCCTGACAGGCACTTGGAGAAAATCAGTCTTTTTGAGTTAGAACAGGCCCTGAAATTGATCCAAATTCGACTATTGGTCTTTGTCATGCCCTAATCCGAACTGGCCCAAAACATCCCTAACAAAAAAAGAGATCTCGTCGAGCACGGCGGGTACCTGGTCCGAAAACGAAGCTTGTTTTAAAGCTCCATAAACATTTTTGTTTGCATTTTCTACAACCTTATTTGAGGGGTCGGGCGTCCCCGAGACATCGTACCTCTCAAACCCTACGGCCATTGCAGTGCCTAGAGCCATCAACAAAATCAATAGGCATACAGCTACAGTCTTACAGATGTATCTCATCCTAATCCTCCGCACGTTGCAACTAAAACATCTGACTTTATGTGAATATTATATCATAAGTCTCTGAAAAAGGATAGTGTTATGGTTCAGTTAATGATTTAGGTAAAGATCAGAAAACTGTTTTACATTTTAATGAATCGATGCATTAGATCCGGGGCTCATTCAAAAATAGGCAGGTTCTGGTAAGAAAAATCCTGTTCTCACGGGATCCGATTTTGTGTTGAGCGCCTAGGCCTCAAAAATGGCCTGGCGCTCCTTTAACTATCGCAATCCATCTTCTTTCTTGGCGTCTTCCTTTTTCAGTCCTCCTACTCTAGGCAACGGTCGTCCAGAATCGGTGACCACCAAAGCGACTACTATTTCATCGCCTCTTGGCGCGTCTTGAACTCTTACAGGCATTGCGTCAAAATGAGATCTTACAAAAGCTGCATCTTTATAGTGGATCGGAACGTCAATTTCGGTTCCAGGGACACCCATCTTTTTTGCAGACGGGATTAAGGCCTTGCCGCCTGAAAGAGCATTTCGGAAAGGAGTCCCTAATTTTGGATGTAGAATAGCCGCTGCATGCTCAAGTTCTCCGTGAGCTCCGACTATAGCAGCCTTTCCGTAACTTTCAGCTTGTTCAGGCTTGATTTTTAAGGCTTTTACCGCCATATCCGCAAGTAAGCCTCCTAATTGTTCACCCGTGTCAATGAGTTCCTCCAAATTTGGTTGGAAAATTCCCGCAAAAGGATTTTTTATAACTGCTATCGCAGCAGCTCTTCTTGTCGGAGGACTAACTTGTTGACCCATTTCAGAACGGGTCTCTTCCACAACTGTCACAATTTTTCGAATATTCATCAGTTTATTCTCCCAAATTTTTGGATGATCCTTCAAACACTGGTGTAACCAATGATTTCATGCGCCATTGCGCTTTGATCTTTTTAAAAGATATGCGAATGGGAAAAATTCACATGGACTTATTCAGAGGTTCCAAACGAGTCATCAAATCACCGATGGCCTGAAACTTGTCACAAACTCTAACAAATGCCCCAACGATAGCACGGCTGTTTACCAACTCTTTGGCCCTCATGAGTCCTTTTGAAATCGCTTCTTCGATCTCATTGCCATCAAGACTGTCGAAATTTAGTGTTACTTCCAAGTCTTTTATATCGCTGTCGGGGTCCAGATTTCTTGCATGTGTTTTCTTTATTTTGGGACTGTCTATGGAAGTATGATTGGCAATTTCTGTAGCGGCTGCGTCAGCCACTGAAGACTTTTTTGCGAAGACTACAGCTGCCGATGCTATTCCTCGAGTTAAACTCCTGCCTCCTAGACCACTCGTGCAAACTCCACCTAAATTGTCCCATCTCTCAATCGTTAACTTAAATTGTGCTAATCTTGATTTCAAATCCGACCGAATCCCCACGGTAACCGGCGCTTCCTCCAATATCCGTAAGGCAATATCACCCCCGTTGTTCACGATAATCTTGGTGGCTCCCAAATCAGTCAGATAGTCGGCAGTGGCGTCTGCTATGGATCCAGCTACCGCCGCCATTGGAGTCAAATCCGATGAATTGACTACCCTACAGGCTTTCCACATTTCTTTCACAACTGCGGAAGATGGCTCCTCTTTAATTAAGACTGCGGGAATATTCAATTTGTCCCTATCTCTTGCCACCTCACTCAAAAATTCTATTGCTTTTATAGCGGCTTGCCGTTCCAACTGTGGGACTCGCCTTCCATTCACTGAGGCGTCAATAAACATTCTCATCGGTCCACACTCGACAAGAACCGTGTCATCACCAAGCAAAATGATGTCTTTTTTCCAGGTCGTCAGATTTCAAACCTTTTTGACAAAGGGTCTTATGGCTTCTTCATGTCCACCCATCTCAATATAATCTTCCAAAGTCATTGTGTATTCAATAGGACAGACTGTCGCCGGTGTTGGAACCCAGGTGAATGCCCCCTGCATGATCTTTTCCACATCTACCATGAAGTTGATACCTCCGCCTGGCAAAACAAAAGCAGAAGCCCCTCCAACCGTAAGTCTCACTTTGTTCTTGTGTACAGCCTGAGTCAATTTTATAGGGTATCTTGTGACCCCAGCTCGCGCGCTTCCCCCAGAACCACCGCAATAGATCCCTGAAACCCTAGACTTTTCGCAACTATCAGACAAGTCTTTTACTGCTTTTACTGCCTGCTCTGTTAGATCAATCTCGATGAGTTTGCTATCCTGGTCAACTTCGAACATAGCGGCTTTTCGTCCAGTAGTCTCTGTGATAAGAATCCGTAATCCAGGTCTTGCTATATCCATATCTATAGATTCAATGATTTCCTGAGGTCTGCTAATAGAGGTTCCACCCCAACCATCACCATGGTCACCAAAATATCTGCCAGGAGTGCTCCTACGAAATTTTAGCTTAACTCCTGAGGGCCGAGCGCCCACATACTGTCCAGCTGCATGTTCACTAAACAGACCCGTTAAATGGGAATCAAGAACTATGGTTTCGTCGGCCACGTCCTTAAAAACATGAGCAAAAAGTCCAAGAGTAGCGCTGCCACATCCAACTCGCATAATCTCATCGAGCTGACCATCTATTACAGGGGCTGCTCCTATCTGAGCTGTAATTTCACTTCCCTTTTCAACTCTCAGTTTGACACTTTGCCTGTTTGTAAGATCAGTGATCAATTTGGCTATTGTCATACCATCAGGACCTGTTAGCAGGTTTACTCCTCCTAATGACAATATCTTGGATCCATATTCTTCGGTAGTTAAATGTCCTACTCGCTTCTTTTTAAAAAAAATACCAGCGCCTTCTGTGCCTATAGTCAAATCGGTATCGATTTTAAGCTTCAAACCCGAGTAGCTCAGAGGAGCTTCTGTTACAACAGTTACTACGTCTACGCCATCGATATTTGACTGGACGATGTTTGGAGCTGGTTTGCAGTCCGGATAGGTGGTACCCGAACCTATTGCGGTGATTAATGGCTTGCGAATTTCAGGTCGCCAATCCTCTCCAACTATGTGTTGAACATCATCAAAAGTCTGCAGAGGTATTACGCGTTCTAGTATTTCACCAGTGTTACGATAACGTTGGCATGCTCCAGTAAACCCAAACTTGATTTTGCAACGCACCGGACATGATTCACACGTTATGTATGAGTAGTCGGGAAACTCCTCAGAATATAGAGCGGATTCACTGCAAACACGGGCGCATGCGCCACAATCACAACATGAATCCCAGATAGTGGCTTTTCGCTTCTTGATCGTTATGCTACCCTGAGGACATACAGAAACACAGTGACCACAACCCTTACATTTATCTGCGTGAACTTTCATTTGAGCCCATTCTTTCCTTAACCTTAAACGCCCTAGGAGGATATTTTAGCTTTCCGCGCAGCAGGCGGCGTGTTTCTGCTAATGTTGACTTTTATTTCCCCGTCGATGATAACCATTGAAACACCCGGCACATCCCCTGATTTAATAGCATCCAGAGCTGTCTTGCCTACTGAGCCCATAGGCGCATCCATAATTGTTAAATCCGCCGGATAACCTTCCTGAACAAAACCGCAATCCAGCTTGAAAACTTTGGCCGTATTCCCAGTGGCCATGCAAATAGCTTTTTCCGGTTCTAGTGGAGTCAAGGACGAGGCTGTGCTTATAACTCTGAGAATGCCTAATGGGATGATCCCTGTCCCCGAAGGAGCATCATTTCCAATTATATATCTTTGTAATGCATTGTGTTTTATTCCTAAATTTACCGCGTCTACCAGCGATTTCATGTTCCCACAATGAACCAGCTCTAATGCATAAGAGGTCTGAGTCACCAATTTCTCTATCTCTTCAATGGATACTGAAGTCGGTCCTCCGTTTACATGACAGGCTACATGTGGATCTACGGATATGACCTGATCGGCTGTTACAGTATCACTACCAGGTATTGATGTGCCACCGGTATGCATCAAGACTGTCATTCCGTTCTTCTTGGCCCATTGAACCATTGGGACAGCATCTTGAGCAAATTTGACCGACCCCAATCCTATCTCACCCACAATTCGAACGCCTTCTCGGCTCATTTCCTCGAAATCACTCTCTTTAAGCCCTTTTTCAAGTATAAGCGCCCCACCAATTACCTTAGCTCCACCCGGTCGAAAATTTGAAAAAGCTTTTGCAGCCAGAATTGCTAAGGCTTTTGTCCCTGCAGGATCTTTGGGTCGTCCTTGGAGATGGACTTCTCCAGCAGAAATTATGGTCGTTACACCACCGTGGGTCTCACTTTCCAGAAAACCGATCTGGTGTTGACGAGGTGAATAATCACCAAGCACAACATGGCAATGTGAATCAATGAGTCCCGGGGTTACTGTGCTTTGTCCAGCATCTATGGTGGTTTCAACC
>Ga0067045_1028838_pt1 | contig 26860 bp, 19 predicted proteins | sample TerdegcTABiofilm_FD_59184 | JGI IMG/M metagenome (GOLD analysis project Ga0067045, IMG submission 59184) | Combined Assembly of (Gp0054472, Gp0054536) Wastewater bioreactor microbial communities from Singapore -Terephthalate degrading... | reverse complement strand
CCCGATCCGCTCGTGGCGGCCGCCAATGGAACCGACATCTTTACGCGCTTGCTCGATCCTCCCGGTGTGCAACCCTTGGGGGTGGAGATTACGCAACTGACCCTGCGGGGGACCGAGGGCGATGACGTGATCGAATTCATCGCCGGCGCCACGCCCGAGAATTGGACCGTCAAGATCAACGGCAACCTGCAAGCAATCCCCAAGTCCCTCACCTATCTGGTCATCGACGGTTTGGGCGGCAGGGACACCGTGTCGATCCGCGGAACCGCCGGAAACGACACCGCCGTGGTGTGGTCGAGCGGGGCCGCCGTCATGTTCGGGGGCATCTATCGCTTCCAAGCGGAAAACGTGGAGAGCGTTTCGATCGACGGCTTGGGCGGAACGGATTCGCTGACCGTGTATGACTCGCCGCGGGTCGATACGGTGACGGCCCGCCCCGGGTTGCTCACGATCTCCGATGCCGAGCAAACCTATGCTCACACGGCCAAGAACTTCGAGCAGGTGTTGATGATCTCCCAGGCCGGCGGCGAGGACGTGGCCTTCCTCTACGACTCGTCCGGGGATGATCTGTTCACGGGCACGCCGGCGTACGGTGAGATGACCGGTGCGGGTTTCCGCTTGCGAGCGGAGAACTTCCGCTACGTTCATGCTTATGCGACGGGCGGCGGCTTCGACGCGGCGCAATTGTACGACTCGGCCGGCAACGACCGCTTCGTCGCCACGCCGGAATATGCGCTGTTCGACGGCTCGAATTTCTACTTCCGAGCCAAGTTCTTCGACGCCGTCCATGCCTACTCCGTCAACGGCGGCTACGACACCGCGTTGATCAAGGGTTCGGCGGGCGACGACAAAGTGGTCTTAGACGCGGTTCAAGCGAGGCTGAATTCCGGCAGCTATGTGCACCGAGCCAAGTTTTTCGACGAGATCACCTTCCGCGGCAACGGCGGGCGAGACATCGCCTACGTGACCGGCGGGACCGTGATCCCCGGCGTCGTTGCCCCCGGAACCGAACCCGTACCGTCCGGCGCGGCGGAGGTTGCCTATCTGACGGGCCTCTACAAGATCAACGTCACCGACGAAGGCGGCGTGGTCGGAAAGAACAGCACCATTCGTACCGCAATCGACGCCGTCTTCACGTCATTCTGGCTCTGAGCCGAAGACTCCCGCGCGGATTGTATGACCGCGCGGCGGTTGGAATGGCGTACGGTGCCACGGCAAGACGACGGGGCGTCCGGACTTGATCGCCCGGACGCCCTGATTTTTACGAAATGCCGCAAGCCGCCGTGCCCCGCCGTGCCCACTGCCGGGCGCGGTCCGAGGCGACCGGACGACGATCAGCGAATCAATACTCGCGGTCGGTCTTTACGCCCGGCATGGGCTGCGGATACAGCCCGTTCTCTTGTACGGTGACCGGGGCGGGTGAGTCGTCCGTGAACTTGTCGACATCCGGCGCCATTTCGTGCGGGCAATTGAGGATATCCTCGCGGGTCACGATGCGGCCGGTATGTGCGGCCATGCGGCCCATCGACGTGACAAGACTTGCCTCCACGCCGCGTTCCACCTCGTTGTAGGGCTGATCCGTACGAATGGCCTCGATCAGGTCGTCCCACTCCAATTGGTAGGGGTTGGGTTCCGGCTGGGGGAATGCCCAAAGCTGATTTTCGGGGCTGAAAACGTGACCTTGGAAGGTCCGGACCTTGCCCGGTGTATGGGCGGAGGTGGAGACGATGGCGCATCCTTTAGTGCCGTGGACATAGCTGGCGAATTCGTTGTGGCAGCCGGCCATCTGGCGACCGAAGTAGAACAGTTTGGTGCCGTCCGGATAGGTGTACTCGACGGAATAGGTGTCTAGATTCTGATCCACGGCGTTCCCGCGGTAGTGCCTTCCGCCCAAGGCGTGGGCCTTGACGGGAAAGGCCCCCTTCATCCAGGAGCATTCGTCGATCTGGTGGATGTAGAAATCGCTATACACGCCGCCGCTGGCCCAGATGAAGCTGTGGAACTGCCGCACCTGATACAGCAACTCGGTGATGCCGTCGGGCTTGGGGCCGCAGTTCGCCGCCGGACCGCCCATCCGATAGGCGTGCATCATGGTGATCTCGCCGATTTCGCCGTCTTCGATCCGCTTCTTCAATTCCCGGCGACCGCGGCAGTGACGCACCATCAGGCCCACGCCGACCTTGAGGTTCTTCTCGCCCGCCTTCTTGGCCAAGTCGAACATTCTCCGCGACGTCGGGCCGTCGACGGTGATCGGCTTCTCCATGAAGACGTTGAGATTCTTGTCGATGGCATAAGTGAAATGCACCCAGCGGAAAGCGGGAGGCGTGGCGAAGATGGCCACGTCGCCCGGCCGAAGACAATCCATCGCCTTCTTGTAGGCGTCGAACCCCAGGAACTTGCGATCATCCGGCACGTCGACCTTGTCGCCCATCCGTTCCTTGAGGCTTTTGTAGCTGTTTTCCAGCCGGTTCGGGAAGACGTCGGCCAGGGCGACCAGCTTGATCGGGCCGTTTTTTTCGGAAAGCGCGTTCTGAGCGGCGCCCGTCCCCCGGCCGCCGCAGCCGATCAGGGCCACTTGAATGGTATTATCCTCTCCCGCATGAACGGAGGGCACAAACGTCCCGGCCAGCGCCGACGCGGCCGCGATGCGACTCGTGGTTTTCATGAATCCTCGTCGCGTGGAGCCTTCCAGTCCCTCACCTCTCATTGCAAGCCTCCTCTTTGGAAATTCAAAAATTACGCGAACGCTACCGTTTTTTCCAAACGTGAACGCCGGAAACGCTCGAAGGCTGCCGCGCGGTCGCAGCGGACCGGCGACGCCGAATCGAATCGAAACGCCGCGACACGCCGGGATCGTCAGTTCCGATTGGGGATCCGCCAATTGGGGTGCGGAACGTGGGCCTCGTTCATGTAGCGCACGGCCTGCTGCACCACCGCAGGGTGCTCCTCGGCCACGTTGCGTGTCTCGCCGATGTCGTTACTCAAGTCGTAAAGCTCTACGGGTCCGGAGAGCATGGGCTTGCGGATCGCCTTCCAGTTTCCGAAGCGGACCGCTTGCGCAGAGCCTCGCTCGTAGAACTCCCAATAAAGATACTCGTGAGTCTTCTGCTCATCCGGTCGTCCGAGCAAAGTGGGCAGGAAGCTGACGGCATCTCGGTCCGGCGGTAAGGGCACACCGGCCAAATCGCACAAGGTAGCCATCATATCGCCGAAGTACCCGACGTGATCGCTGACCGTTCCCGGCGCGACGCGTCCCGGCCACCAAGCGATCAAGGGGACGCGTATTCCGCCTTCGTACAGGTCTCGCTTCATGCCGCGCAGCGGTCCGGAGGGCTGAAAGCGCCGCGGATCATGGCCGGCCTCGTTGTGCGGCCCATTGTCCGAACTGAACATGACCAGCGTGTGCTCCGCCAAGCCCAATTCCCGCAACCGGTCGAGGAGTCGCCCGACATCCGCATCCATCCTGGTGATCATCGCGGCCTGCCCTTTGTCGGGGTCCGGCCAGTCCTTATCGGCATAGATGCCGTAGTCGGGGACCTCCGCGCCGTTGCCCGTGCCGCGGGTGCCTTCGTTGTTGGCGTGAGGAATCGTCAGGGCCAAGAACAGGAAGAAGGGGCGATCCCGATTTTCGGCCACGAATTGCAGGGCTTCGGCCGCGAATAAATCGTGCGAATAGTCGATGCGCTTAACGGCATAACCGGGCGTAAAGCCACCGCCGTAATCCGGCCCCGGCCCGTCCTTCTTGCCATCCAAACCGACGACTTCGTTCCGGAGAGGCACTTTTTCCAGGTTCCGCCAGAGGTATTCGGGATAGTAATTGTGGGCATGACCTTGATTGAGATAACCGAAGAAATAATCGAACCCTTTCACGAGCGGATGCCCCGGCTCGTTGAGTTCTCCCAAACCCCACTTGCCGATGAGGGCGGTGCGGTAGCCGGCGGAGTGCATGAGTTCCGCCAGGGTGACGTCTTCCGCCCGCAGCGATTGGTTGATGCGCTGGTTGCCCGGTGCGTTCCCGCGGACATGGCAATGGCCGGTATGCTGCCCGACCATCAAGACGCAACGCGAGGGAGCGCAAACCGTGGCCCCGGCGTAAAACTGCGTGAATCGCATCCCCTCGGCGGCCATGCGATCGAGTCGCGGGGTCTGGATGATCTGTTGCCCGTAGCAGCCCAAGTCGCCGTACCCGAGATCGTCCGCGAGAATGAAGATCACATTGGGCAGCGGCCTCGCCGTCTCGGTGGCGGAGCGTTCCGCGGCGAAACCCCATCGGCCGAAAAGGATCAGCCCGAATAAAAACGCGACGAGCACGGCGAAACGTGCGGTGCTAAGCAGGTATTTCATGGCGTAGCCTTTTTTTCGAAATTCCAATCGGCGCCCGTGCACTGAGACGCATCCGCGAATGCTGCCGCATTGTATCGCGCGGCCCGCCGAGATCACAACCCTCTTTGCCGGCCTGCCACGGACGCCCGGAACCCGGGTCGGCCGGGATCGCCCGGCTGCCGCCGGTTCCTCACAAAGACTATAATTCCATAGTTCCGCAGGTTGGAGTGGTTGTCTGTTCCGCAAGGAGGTCGTCGCCGCTTGGTCGGCGCCGCCTAAGGGGCGGCTCTTACGGAGAAAGATCGATGGAAGGTGAAATACTGAACCGTGCGCAAGCAATTCGAGAGCGGCTGACTCAATTGCGAGACTCTCTTTGACTACGCGGGAAAAAAAGCCCGCGAGGCCGAAATCGAAACCATCATGTCCGGGCCCGATTTTTGGAACGACCAGGAGAAGTCGGCCGAGATCTTGAGCGAATTGAAGGCGATTCGGGCGGTCCTCAAGCCGATCGACGAGGCGTTTCGTCAACTCGAAGACGTTGACGCCATGATCCAATTGGCGGACGAGGATCCGGCTTTCGGGGAAGAGGTTCCTTCCGCCCTGGAAAACCTCGAGGGTCTTGTGGAGGATTTGGAGATCAAGTCGCTGCTCAACGGCGAGCACGATGCTTGCAACGCCCTGTTGACGATCAACGCCCGCGACGGCGGGACGGACGCCCATGATTGGGCCGCCATGCTCTTGCGGATGTACATCCAATGGGCCGAGAAACAGGGGTACGAGGTGGAGTTGCTGGACCGCCAAGATGGCGAAGTTGCCGGGATCAATTCCGCCACGATCGCCGTGCGCGGTCCTATGGCCTACGGCTATTTGAAGGGCGAGACCGGCATCCATCGCCTGGTTCGCATCAGCCCCTTCAACGCGGAAGGCAAGCGGCAGACCAGTTTCGCGGCGGTGGATGTCACCCCCGAGATCACGAACGACAACGAAATCGTCATCCGCGACGAAGACCTCGAGGAACAGGCTATTCGGGCCAGCGGTCCCGGCGGACAGCACGTCAACAAGACGTCCAGCGCGATCCGCCTATTGCATATCCCTACGGGGATCATGATCAAATGCCAGAGCGAGCGGAGCCAGCATCAGAATCGCGCGATGGCGCTCAAGATGTTGCGTGCGCAACTCGCCCGATTGGAGGAGATCAAGCGCGAGGAGGCCTTGGCCGCCAAGTACGAGTCCATGCCCAAGACCGGTTTTGGATCTCAGATTCGCAGCTACTTCCAGCACCCCGACCAAAGAATCAAGGACGCGAGGACCGGCTATTCGCTGAACAATTTCCAGGCCGTCATGGATGGAGACATTCAGGGGTTCTTGGATGCCTACCTACGCTGGCGCGTCGCGCAGGAGGACGCCGCCAAGGCAAAGGCCAAGGCCGCGGGGAAAACGTGAAACGAGGCGGTCAAGCATCGGCCGTGAGATGCCTTTCGCGAGGCCGCGGGGACGCAGTTCGATGGATATGCAGCGGATTGCCAATTTGAGATTGGAGTACACCGACCGTTACGTCGTGGTGGAGGGGGATCGCCCCGAGTTGGCGCGGTTTCACGGCAGGGTCGGAAGGGTACAGACCATCAATTGCAACGGCCGCGCGGTTGTCCAGTTCGAAGGCGTGGACCGATCGTGGTACGACCTCGATTTGGATTATTTGAAGATCGTGGAGGCTCCCAAAACGGCGGGTGATTCGAAAGCCTCGGGGGCCGCGGGAAGCGCGAACAAGCCGCCTTCCGAGGCTGCAAAGGCCAAGGGCGATGCTTACCGACCGTCCGCCCTGGAGATCGCCCGTGAGACCAAGGAGAAGGCCCCGCCTCCCAACGTCTCCCCTCCGGCGAATGAAGAGCCGCCCGAGAAAAAATCCGGCATCCCGTCGGCAAACCCGGGATGATCGGTCCGCAGTGTCACGCGGCGGGCGCCGCGGATACGCAGGGTGGCGATGCCGTTCGTCTTCGCGGCCCCGAGTCCGATCCGGATGCCACGTACCTTTTCGCAGGATAGTGCCCGATGACAGACGCGCGATTCCTTCAGGTCTTCGTTACCGTTCCCAGCGCGGAGGTGGGCGATCAGATCGCTTCGCGGGTGGTTGAAGAGCGGCTTGCCGCTTGCGTGCAACGGATGGGCCCCATCCGCAGCGTGTACCGCTGGCAAGGAAACATCGAGAGCAGTGAGGAGTGGCTGTTGGTGCTGAAGACGGACTGCGACTCGTGGCCGGCGCTCCGGGAACGCATCGTGGCCTTGCACTCTTACGAAGTTCCGGAAATCCTGGCCCTCCCCGTCGTGGAAGGCCATCCGCCGTATCTGCGGTGGGTGGCCGAATCACTTCGGCGTGACAAGGCCTCGCCCGAAACGTGAGGCCCGCTTCGCCTCACCGTCAATCCAGCCAATCTCGGTCGCGTAGGCGTTGCGGGGCATAGACTTCCGTCACGTAGCTGATGTCCTTGGAGATCAAAGCCTCGACCTCCAGCTTGAAGCCGTTGTCCAGCAGCTTCTTGATTTCCTCCTGCCACGCCTTCTTGTTGGCGAACCACGGATATTCCATGATTTGCTTGGCCCGCTTGCGGTCCGTATCGGTCAAGTTGATGATCACGCTATCCGATAGGCCGCAGCGCTCGAAATCAAAGGACCGAAGCCCCAAGAACCGGGCGTCGGGAATCGCCATCCGCTGGGATTCGTAGGCGAGGTTGATGGAGCCTTGCTTGATTACGCTGTAGATGTAATACCCCCAGGGGTCGTTGTCCAACAGGCAATAGACGGGCAGCCCCAGTTCGTGATGCATCCGGTGCAGCAATCTCCGCACGCCGCGCGGAGGCTGCCCCATGCCGTGCGTCAGAATGCACTTGTGCTTCCGCCAGAATTTGTCCTCGTTGAATCGCCGCCAAACCGTGTCCTTTTCGACGTGCAGGATGAACTCGGCGTTGCACTTCACGAACTGGATCACGCTCGGCTCCACGATGGAGGGAATGGAGTAACCGCCGGACCCCATTCGCGTGCAATCGATCTCGTCCCCGCTGTCGCGGAGGGTGATTTCGCCGACCATGGCGCCCCGATTGCTGGCATAAACGTGCAATTCTTCGCGCAGGGCGTTCAGCGTCACCTCGACGTCTTCGATGACCGGATCGCACTCCTCTTGCGTGGCGAACGTCTCCTCCCGGGTTCCGTCGATGGTGTGCTTGAGTAGGTAGAACAAACCACGGATGCTGGTCGTCTTGCTCTGCTCGATCAAGCGTTTGCAACCGCTCGCCACCAACATGGTCTGCATGTAGCTCTTGGCCTGGGCCAGATTGAAGAGGTGCCGGCGATTGCGGGCGTTGCCCATCTCGATGAAGCGCTTTTTGCGGTTGTAATGCACGTTGGATAGGGTGCGCGACGGGATATCGAGATAGGGATCCTTCCCCGCCCGAGCGGCCGTGATCACATGGTCGGCCAACCCGGCGATTCGCTCCAGGGTGCGTTGATCGCGCTCATCCAGCGGAGCGGCGGCGGTGGTGGTAACTTTCTCAGGACTTTTCGTTTTCTTTCTCGGCATGTCGATCGATTTCGAACTTCGCAAAAACCCCTAGCGAGCCGTCTCGCCTTTGCTTTCCCAAGCAAGACACTTCCAGGCAATCCATCGAGTTTAGAGGAGATCCGCGTCAATCTACAAGCGCCTGCGGAGAATCTTCGGCGCGGCAAACCAAGCCGTTCGGCCCAACTCGGGAGGCGGACGCGCGACCGCGGCTTGCGCATACCCCCCAGCATACCCATAACTCCGACCTCGCGATGCGATGTTCCCATTCGTGGGGATTTCTTGTACGGTTTGCGGAACCGGCTGCCACTAATATGGGATGGGGAACGGTCTTTGGCCGCGTTCCTATTGCGGTGATCAGACTGAGCCGCCGAGGGCCGTCCTTTTTTGGAAGACGCGAGGTTGACATGCGGCTGACATTGCGAACGATGCTGGCCTATCTGGACGATATCCTCGAGCCGGAGGACGCTGCCGACATCGGTCGAAAGATCGAGGAAAGCGAAGTCGCCAAACCGCTCGTCCGGCGAATTCGTGAGATCACCCGGCGCCTTCGCGTCGGTGCGCCGCCCGTGCTTGAGGACAAACCGCTATTGGACCCGAATACCGCGGCCGAATACCTCGATAATACGCTGCCGCCCGATCGTGTCGCGGATTTCGAGAAAGCCTGCCTGGAAAACGACACTCAATTGGCCGAGGTCGCTGCTTGCCACCAGATTCTGTCCATCGTGCTGGGCGAGCCGGCCGAAGTTTCTCCGGCGACCCGAGAGGCCATGTACCGGCTGCTCGGAACCGCCAAAGAACCGACCGAAAAAGACATCGTTCGATCGCTCTTTCAGGAAGACGGCGTCGCGTCCGAAGCCAAGGCTGTGCGTGAAGAGACGCCGCCTACCGCGCCGTCCGATCAGCCGGCGGCGCCGATCGAACCGTTCGCGCCGGGCACCGCGGAAGACGATCACCCGCGGTGGTTCTTCCCGACCCTGATCACCGTCGCTGTGGTCGGCGCATTCGTTGTGCTGGGAATCTGGTTCTACAAGTCCCAATTCTCCGGCAAGCCCGGTTTCTTGAGCAATCAGGAGACCGCCATGGTACCTCCGGGCGAGAGTGCGGGGAACGACATCCCACCGCCGGCGTCGCACCGAGACGACTCCGCGAGCCCGCAATCGGAACAAGGCTCGGCGCAGGGAGTTTCCGGTGAACAGGGTCCGTCCGGCCCTGCTGCGAACGGCCCCGCGCCGCCGGTGCCCGATTCAGGCTCCGACACCCCAAGCTTGCCCGGCGATTCGCTGGAGCAGGGTGTGCCCGTGTCAGAACAGCCGACACAGGGAGTTGCGACTCAGCCGACCATAGGGCGGGCCGATGGTGCGTCTGAACCGCTTCCGGAGGCATCCGTTTCGCCGGCGGGAGACGCCCTGTCCGCCGCAACGCCCCAACCCGCCGGACCTGGTCAAGAACAATCCCCGGAACCTCCGGTGGGAATGCGGCCGCTGCCCCCCACGCAACCGGCCGACCTTCCGCAAACCGTCCAACAACCGGGTCCGGCGGATTTGCCTGCCGTGCCGCCGGGTCCGCTTCCGAGTACCGATTCGGCGCCGCTGCCTCCGGAACCGGTCGGCGAATTCGCTCCGGACGGCCGACTGCCGCAAATGCTTTTCCGCATGACGGGCATGTCGGGAAGCTTTCAACCCATCCGCGCCGCCGAAAAAATCAACAGTTATGAGCGATACTTCGTCCCCCCGGGTTTTCGCGCTCGGATTCTCATGCCGGCCGTGGAATTGGTCTGTATGGGCCCCTTGTTCTTTGAAATCCTTTCCACCGACGCCGCGGGTTCCACGGGCCTGGGGCTGAGCTACGGAAAGATGATCGTGAACGCCCGAGCGGGAGAGGGCGGCATGTTAGGCCCGCCCACGTTGCGATTGAACTTCGGCAGTCTTTCCGGCATTTTGCAGTTGCGCGAAAACTCCTCCGTCGGTCTGGAGGTGGCCCGGGAAGACGCCATCACGAACGACCCGGAAACCAAGCCGATACCCTGGATCGTGGACCTCTACGTCTTGTCGGGAGAAGTCGTTTGGGGGGATTCCGAGCACTCTCGACCGTTGACCTTGGTACCCCAGGTTCAAGTGCGATTGTCGGAACGGGAACTGCGCACGGTTCCCCTCGCCGGTCCCGTGGCCTGGCTGAACCCTCTCCTCTCCGCGGAGCGCCTATTGGAGGAAAACGCGATGGGGCTGATGACCGACGCACTTTCGGGCGACGCCAAATCGCCGCTTATGGTCTTGGAGGAATTGTCGGGGCATCGCCAGCAGGAAGTCGCCTGGCTGGCGCAGCGAACCTTAGCTTTCCTCCGGTACCCCGGGCCGTTGTGGCGATCCCTCGACGAGCCCGGCGCCAAGGCCCGGTGGACGCAAGCCATCGAGCAGTTGCTCACCGTGGTTCGCCAATCACCGCAAGCGGCGGCGTCCGTCCGTGCGTCCGCCGAGGCCGCGTTCGGCGAGCGAGGCCCGCTCCTTTACGCCCTGCTGTGGAAGTACGGCGCCACGCTCGACCAGACGCAGGCCGGGGAATTGATCGAGCTTTTGGGCCACGACATCTTGGCGGTGCGAGTGTTGGCCTTTTGGAACCTGCGCCGCGTGACGGGCATTACGCTGAACTACGAACCGAGCGCCGTGCCCGTGGAACGCCAACGCGCCATCCGTCTCTGGAAAACCCGCTTGGAAGGACCGGCAGGCCTGCCGAACGTATCCGGCCGCACCTAGCCCCGCTTGAAACGCTTCTCGACGGAGGTCCGGCACCGATCCCCCTTTGCCGGAACGAGGCATCACCGTAGTCTGAAGGTTGTCGGCGGAGGCGGGCCTTACGCCGATCCTTCACGGGCGACTCCGCCGCCTTGGTTCCGGGCTTGCGTTCGGCCGCCTCCTCGCGGCGAGCACCGTCGCGCGCATGCTTCGGCCGAGCGGCGGGGTATTCCATCATCCTTCCCGAAACGGTACGAAAGTCATCCCATGCGGATCGTCTTGTGCTTTCCCAACGAAGAACCGCAACGGCGCCGTATCGCGGAAGCCGCACCGTGGGCCGAAGTGGCCGACGTATCCCAAGAGCACATCGCGGAGGAACTGCCGGAAGCCGATATCTTCTGCGGCCACGCCAAGGTCCCCGTTGACTGGGACGCCGTCGTTCGTCGCGGCCGATTGCGTTGGATCCAGTCTTCGGCGGCCGGGATGGATCATTGCCTGGTACCTCCCGTCATTGCTTCCGATATCGTCGTGACGAGCGCTTCCGGCGTCTTGGCCGACCAAGTGTCGGAGCATACGGTGGCCCTGGTCACGGCTTGGCTTCGCAGTCTCCCCGTCTTTTTCGCGGCCCAAAAGAAGCACGAGTTCATCCGCCGCCCTACCCGGGATCTGCATCACAGTACGATTCTCATCGTGGGCTTCGGCGGCGTGGGACGTCGCTTGGCGCAAGTCCTGCGAGTCTTCAAGACGCGTCTTTGGGCGGTGGATCTTTTCCCCGTGGATAAGCCGGAGTACGTCGAGCGGTTGCTGTCGCCGGCCGAGTTGCCCTCGCTTCTGCCGCACGCCGACCTGGTCGTTTTGGCGTTGCCGCTCAACGCCGCCACACGGCACGCCTTCGGTGCCGCGCAATTCGCGCAAATGAAACCGGGGTCGCTTTTCGTCAACGTGGCCCGCGGCGCCATTGTGGTAACCGAGGACCTCGTGGCCGCCCTGCAAAACGGCCCTATCGCCGGAGCCGTGATGGATGTGACCGACCCGGAGCCGTTGCCCGCGGATCATCCCCTGTGGGACCTCCCCAACGTCATCATCACGCCGCACGTGGGCGGTCAGTGCGCCGGCCGCGCCGACGACATTACGCGGCTCTTCTGCGAGAATCTTCGCCGCTGGCACGAGGGGCGTCCGCTGATCAACCTCATCACGGACAAGCAGGCGGGATTTCCATTCCGAGACGGCAAGACGCCGCTTTGGATCGACGTGTGCGACTCGATCTCTTGATGCCGCGCGTCCCCGATATCTATCTCTCGGCTCGAAATCGCCGCGGCCGCGTTGTGTCGGCCCGATGCGATCATTCGAGGCCAAGGCCGACGCTGGGAAGAGCGGTTTTTGGTCCGGAACCCCGGTAGCCGCGTCGGCCGACACACCTAGACCGGGAAATAGGCCCGGAGGGATTCGAACCCCCGACCAAGGGATTATGAGTCCCCTGCTCTCACCGCTGAGCTACGGGCCCTTTATCGCCGTCTCTCGTTATCGCCCTCTTGCCGGTCGCCAAGCTCCGTCGCGAAACGGGGCTGTGCGGCGACAAATCTCAATCTAATAAAGGACCCGCACGATGGCCAGACCCAACCCCTGTCGCTGACGTCTTGGTCGTCGTCGGAGACTGCCGCTGTCGGCTCGCGCTGATTTTGGGCCGTCATGGGTCAACAGAAGAGGCTGCCGAACGAGGCTTTCCGCAGCGGCTTTCTCTTGCGCCCTCACCGGCACCAAGGCTTGTGACGCCGGCTGGACCATAGCGCAGCGAAAGGCGTTGAGGGTTCGCTTTGGTCCATCATGTTCTGCATAGGCGTTGATCGCCGCGCGGGCATGCGGAATCAGCCTGTGATGTCTTCGGCGCTAAGTGCATAACGCGGAACGACATGCTCCGATCGGGGGCCGCACGTGCGGGCGTTCCTTTGCTACAACTCCGTCCCCCCTATAGACGCTCAATAAATAGAACGCGAGGTTGCACGGATGTTCCCGTCGTAAGGTGTGCGGACGTCCAATTCGATCGGTCGTCAAGTTGAGGTCTGTGTACACAAATATAGATTCTGCAAGGACTTGAGTCATCGCCAAGGTGTCGGAATGAGGTGACGGGCTTGGAAGTCTAAGTGTTATTTAAGATAGAGAGAAGTGAGGAAAAAACTTTAACAAAACTTTAACACTTTCTTAATAATTCCCTAACAATCGACCGCTACAATCACCTCGAAACGAGGCAAGCGGAATGCGGCGGAAAGCAAGCGGAAAGCGTCGGGACGAAGGCGAAACGGCCGCCCGAAACCTGCGACAAACCGCCCCCGCCGGCCGGTCGGCAACGATGCGTGGGAAGGCCTTAGTTTGTCGGGAAGAGCGGACCGAACGCAAGGAATACAGGGAGGAGATTCGGCCATGATGCGTCCGAGCAACAAACCGTCACGGCGAGCGGCGAGCACACGCCGTTCGACAAGCCGACGGGCGATTACGTTGATCGAGATGTTGACGGTCATCGTCATCATCAGCCTCTTGATCGCGATTCTCCTGCCGGCCTTGAACGCCGCTCGCGAATCGAGCCGCCAAGCCGCCTGCGCCAGCAACCTGCGGCAGATCGGCCTGTCCCTTCAATCGTTGGCCCAGGCCGAGCGCGGAATGCTGTGCAGCGGCGCCATGGACTGGCAACGCGACGGCAGCGTGACTTCCATCGGCTGGGTCGCCGATCTTGTCAGCAGCGGTACCCCGGCGGGTAAGCTCCTCTGTCCCAGTAATCCCGCCGTCTTGACCGAGGCCTACAACGATCTGCTCAACCTGGACGTCACGAGTTGGGGCGTGGAGGATCCCACCAACCCGGCGACGTGGACGTGCGGGGTAAACCATAAAGGAAAGGCGCCGGAAGCCCTCCCCGACGGAAGTCAAAGGCGAGATCCCTGCGAAGAGATCATCAGCACGCAGCCGACGCCGAGCGACGCCCGCGACACGCTCGTGCTCGAGAGAATCTACAAGGAGCATTATAACACCAACTTCACGGCTTCCTGGTTCCTGGTGCGGTCCGGGGTCAAAATCGATGCGACGGGCAATCTGGCAGGCTTGGGCGGCGGATGCGAGAACAGCCCCCTGGCGCGGGGTAGCACGCTCGGGCCGCTCAACCTGAGCATGTTGTCGGCGGGATCGGTGGCCAGCTCCTTCATCCCGCTGATCGGCGATGGGCAGGTCGCCGCTCGATTGGAACGCCCCTTCGGCAGGTTCAATGCCGGCTCACCGATGGTCCTGGCCTTTACCCGCGGACCGGTCACCAATCCCCAGATGCAATTCCTTTCGGTTCCCCCGGGCACCCCGCGCGAAGGGGCGAACGGTTGGTGGGCCTTATGGAACGCCACCCGCCAGGACTATCGCGGCTTCGCTCCGGTTCACCGCGGGTCGGCCAACATCTTGATGGCCGACGGGAGCGTGCAGTCGTTCAAGGATACCAACGGCGACGGCCTTCTCAACAACGGGTTTACCGCCGATTCGGCCAACGGATATGCCGACTCGTCCGAGGAGCTTCCTCGAACGGAGTTCTGGAGTCGGTATGAATTGCGGCAACCTTGAGGACGAGAGGGGACGACCCGAGTCGAGAGGCTGCATAACGATATGTTTACGAGCAACCTGCGGGCGCATCGGAAAGGGGCATAGGGGCACGATGCGCTGCGATCCGCCGGACGAACACCGGACGTCGTTCGGCCATACGGCCCGCAAGCCGGGCAGACGGGAAGAGCACGGACGCCGATTAACGAAACCGGGCGGGGCATCGGTCCGCCAACCAAAACCCCGCCCATCGGCATCGGACATCGCGAAAGGAGGACCCCCGCAACATCCGACGATCGAAGTGAAGTTCATCCAAATTGTAGCCCAACGGGCAAGCGCGAGCAAGCCGAATACCGGCGGCCGCAAAGGGGCCCCGACGCCGGCCCCGGTCGAAAAGACAGGCGTCCAAGCGTTTCCGTTTTTAGCAGTGCCGCTCCGCCGACGGCGGCGGGGGGGCAACCCAGAGTGAGTTTTCCCCAACAGGAGAAAGAAATGAGACGTTCTACGCCTCGCAAAGCGTTTACGTTGATCGAGATGTTGGTGGTCATCGGGATCATCGCGATCCTGGTGGCCCTGCTTTTGCCGGCCTTGCAGGCCGCCCGCGAGCGGGCCCGCGCCGCCACCTGCCAAAGCAACCTGCGGCAGTTCGGTCTCGGGCTGCACATCCACGCCGACCGCGACCCGCAGGGTCGGTTCTGCTCCGGCGCCTACGACTTCAAGCGCGACGGCTGCCCGGACACCTACGGCTGGGTCGCGGACATGGTCAACGGCGGCATCTGCCAGCCCGGCAAGCTGCTCTGCGTCAGCAGCTCGCTCCCCGGCCTGGAGAAGCTGAATGACCTGATCGGCGTCACGGGAACTACCAAGCCCGCCGAAGGGGCCATCGTCAGCCAAATGCTGGCCAATGCCTGTGGGCAGTTGGCGGCGGGAACGGGTACCCCGGGAACGGCGGCCTACGAGACCGGTGCCATCACTTACGTGGGCTCGGTCGACGATCGCGTCTCCTCCATTGCCGATCGCCTCTTGGCGGCCGGCTACAACACCAACTACGCGGCCAGCTACTTTTTGGTCCGCGGTGAGCCGGTGCTTCTGGTGCAGTCGGTGTCTGGCGTTCCGTTCGTTGAAGCCGGCGATAACAGTACCAGGTTGCCCGACGGTACGGTTGCGAACTTAAGCGACAAGGGGACCATCACTCTCGCTGCGTACAAGGGCAAAGAGGACAGCACCGGTCCGTTGAGCCGCAGCGCCCTCGACGGTTCCACCATCCCCAGTTCGATCGTGCCGCTTCTGGGCGACGCCGGGCCGGGCGACGTCAAGGAGGCCGTGCTGACCAACACCATCGTGGATAAGAACGGGAAGGCGTACGCCAAGCAGGGCGATCGGCTGGCGGAGTCGTTCAACGACGGCCCGGCCTATGTCGATTCTACTAACACCCGCCTCACTTTGCTTTCGGAGGGTCAGGGCCTGCAAATGCAGATGGATGCCGAAGCGGGCCTGCTCGAGTTGGGCAAGGCCGATGGCAATCCCGACGCCGCCTACATCAAGGACGGCCAAACCGCGCCGGTTGCCCAATACTTCTACCGTCAGGACACTCGGGACTGGTTCGCCGTGCATCGCGGCGTGGCCAACATCCTGATGGCCGACGGCAGCGTGCAGGAGTTCGCGGACCTCAACGGCGACGGCTATCTGAACCCCGGCTTCGAGATCCCGATTTGGGATGACGACAACGACACCGACACCGTTGCTGGCGAACCGGAGGACTACTTCAAGACCGGCTACCGCCCCGGCCCGGTGGAGTTGGAGCCGTTCCGGATGTTCAACGGCGTGTTCATCCGCAACAACAACGCGGGCAAGCCGCTGAACTTCGAATGATAGCCCAGGGGTCCGGCCCGCATCGGATGTTCCAAGATCCGTGGAGTTGACCCGAACAGGGCCGAATGGATCGCAGCGAAGGGTAAATCACCCGCAGGGAGCGGGCCGGGGACTTGCCGACGCGAGTCCCCGGTCTCGCGTTTTTTCAAGTAGGGATTAGGCACTTTGTGCACGAGCCTCGGGCGTAAGCCCGAAGTGAAGGAGAAGAAGAAATCAAGAGCCTCGGGCGTAAGCCCGAGGTGGAAAAGAACCAGAATTCACGGCCTCGGGCGTAAGCCCGAGGTGAAGCCCAAGGTGGAAGGTTCGCGGCATGATCGTTAGCAACGCGACTCCGCCGAGACGCAAGGACTGGCCCGCAACGGCGACGTCACTGGCTTTCCCAGGCAACGACGACGTCGGCGTCGACGGCGGTGGCGCGGAAGAAATAGACGCCCGGCTGACTGCGAATCTCCATGCTGCTGTTGGCGGGGATTTCGGCGACGACGCGGTCGGGTTCCTGTCGCAGATAGACGCGGACCAGGACCTGGGGTGCCGGTCCGACCGCCCGCGCCACGCGGCAGGCGACCCGCCAGACCGAGCGCGTGACCAGAAAGTCGTTGGAAACCGCGGGCGGATCGTCGGGCTTTTGGGCGGAGACGCGCCACTCGTTGATAATCGTGCCGGGCACTCGGGCCGCGAGCTGGGCCTGGAGCTGGGCGATCGCCGCCTCCAGCCGGTCCAACCGGGTGATCACGTCCTCGGTCGGCTCTACTTCGGGTGGAAGGAAGGCCTCCAACCGGGCGATACGTTCCGACAGGCCGCCGGGGACCGCCGAGGTCGGCGGCGGCGCATTGCTCGCGGGGCGGGCGGCGGGGGATGCCGAGGCCTGCGTCGTCGGGGTCGTGTCTGCCGGCGGGACGACCTTGGGCTTCGGCCGCAAAAAGACGTACCACAGCAACCCCAAAATCATCACGGCGGCGATCGCGCCCATGATCAACGGACCGGTCGCCAGGCTACGCTTTTTCTTCACCGGCATCGTTTTCTCTCCCATCTTGTCCCATTTTCCCGGAGCCACCTGCCCGGGGTTTTCGCGTCGGTACCCACATCCTTTTGTATCCCGCGCGACAAACCGGGCAATTCGGCGACTTCGATTATCGTAATCACCCTGTGCCCGCCGCGGAGCCGTCTTAACGAATTTCTAACAATTGGCGGGCGACAACTGTCAGCGGAGTGGTTACGTAGCGATAGAGCGGTTGGTTGCGTACCACGGGGACGGACGACGCCAATGCGGAGCAGGGCGATCTCCGAGCCTACCACCACCGGCTTACGCCGGTGGCTCGGGCGCGCCGCTACAATCCGAGCCTCGGGCGTCAGCCCGAGGTCGAAGAACGAGATTCACAAGCCTCGGGCGTCAGCCCGAGGTGGAAGTTTCGAGAGGCGATCCCCCGCTAACCGGAGCAGGTGCGACATGTCACAAGACCATGCGATCATCCAAGGGAGATGCAAGGCACGAAGGCGGAATGGGGCCGTCTTGGCGATCCTCATCACGCTCTCCTTGGCGATGTCGGCGCTCTCCTCGGGCTGCGGCAGGAGCGATCCTCGCCTCCAAGCGTGGGGCGGCATGAGCAAGGAAGAGTGGCTTGCTCAATACAAGCAACGCAAGGAACAGGAGGTAGCCGAGGAGGAGGCGGCACGGCAAGCCGCCGAGGCGAAAAAGCAAGAGGAGGCGGAAGCGGCCGCTGCGCGGGCGCGCAAACCCCGTTCCGCGCCTAAGGCCAAAGGTCCGGACCCGAATCGATCCTTGGAAGGGGACGACGCGCTGGCCGCGGCTCCGGCCGCTCAACCCCAGACTCCGCCGCAACCGCAAGCGGCACCCTATCCGGCCGACTTCTCGGAGTGGACGATGGAGCATTTCGAGAGGGCCTGGAAAGAGCGATCGGAACGATTGCATGCGGCCATTGCGGCACTGGGCACGCTGCATGTGGGCGATCCCACCGCGGCGGAAAACCTGGCTCGACTGTCGGACCTGTGGTTTCAAGCGGCCAAGGGTGCATCCGCCGGGAAGACCGGCGCGGAGGACGCCTTGTATCTGCGCGGGATCATCACGGCCTTGCTGAGAAATCGGACGGCCGCCGCGGAGAGGGCGATTCTGCGAGCCTGGCAAGAGTCCGTGGATCGCCGGGACGCCGAGGCCGCGAAGATCATCTTGGAGTCGATCTTCGGCGACAGCGACTCCGCGAGCGGGAACGTTTTTACGGCCGTGGCGAATGACCTGGCGCGATTGTCCGCCGGGTCGGATTCTCAGTGGGTAAGCGAAGCGGTGGGCGGAGCCTTGACCTCGGCGGCGGCCCCCGTGCGGCAAGCGATTTGGCAGCGGCTGTCCGCTCTCCCGGATTCGCCCCTCCGCCGGACCGTGTTGGCGGTGTTGACCCGGGCCGAAGAGTCCAACGTGCAACTGCTGCTGGACGTGATCGCAACGCTTCCGCCGGAGGCGCAGGAAGAGGAATGGCGGAGGGCTGTGGAATGGAGCGGTGCTCAATGGCGATCGCTCCTGGAAGGCCGGCGAAGCGATTCCCCCTATCAGCTCGTATCGGTCGGCGTGGGTTCCTTGCCGGTCCTGTGGAGCGATGAGGTTGCGGAGAAGGCCTGTCGAGCATTGGATCGGGTGGTGTTCTTGCGGGATTCGGCGGGGGCGGTGCGATTCGCCGCGTCGCTCCCCCTGCCTGAGACGCGGGCCGCGGTTCGCCGAGTCTTGCAGAGTCGCTGGAGCGAAGAACCCTACGGCCTCTTCTCCTCCCTGGAATATTCGGATCCGGGCTTGATTGCGGTATTGAAGGATTTGCTGCGGGAACATCAAGACTCGGCCGTGGTCCGCTACGGTCCGCGACCGCCGTCGTTCACTTCTCGCGGGGACGGCAAGGCACCGGTACGTCGCCCGCGCGAAATGCCCGTGGCGCCCGTCGTCGCCGCGCAGGGGAAAGTCCGCTGGGAGTATCAGGCGTGGCTGGACGAGACGTACGCCGTAATCGACCGCTGGATGAACCGCTTGGCCGCGGGAACGGTCTTGGATCGCCGACGAGCCTGGGACGCCGCGACGCTGCTGGATTTCGCCGTGCATTCGGAAGATTGCCCGGCCTGCGCGGTGACCCTCGGATTATCTCCCGGCCGGCCGAGCGAGACGGATGCTGCGGAGGTTCCGTTGGCGGAAATCAGCTACGTGCGTCTGGCGGATCATGCCCGCCCGGCGACCGTGGTGTCGCATTATCGCAAGGTGCTGCCTCCGGTGCGGGAACGCCCCTTGCCCAACGGCTTGTGGCTGGAATACGTGTCGACGGACGGGAACGGCCTGTGGACATCCGTGGATGTCAGAATCACGGCGGTGGATCCGTCACGGCCGGCACAGGGGGCGCAAGACCTATTCGTGGAGATTTTGCGGATCAAAGCCGCCGTGGCGCTGCCGGAAAAAGAAGAGGCCGCGGCGCAAGCGGCGCCCGGTTCCTGATGGCGGAAGTTTGGAGGACCACGATCGATGTGGATACTTCGTCGATTTACGATCGTAGTGGGGATTACTGCGGTTGCAGCCGCCGTGGGCGTTGTGATCGGGTGGGCAGGCTCCCAGGTCGGCGGGCGGAATGCCGATGCACCTTCCCAGATGCTCGATTCAGACCGGGATGTTTCCGGGCCCGACGCTGAAGACGTACGCGAACCGGCGAGGTCGCCGCGGGAGTCTCCCAAAGCGGTGGTGCTCGAGCCGGAACACAACTTCGGATCGGTCGATTTGAATACGGAAGTGGTCCACCGCTTCAAGATACGCAACGAGGGAACGGCCCCGCTGGAGCTGAGGCTGGGAGAGTCCACATGTCGGTGTACGACGGGCGACGTGCCCGCGGAGCCCATCCCGCCGGGTGAAGAGACCGAGGTGACGGTGCGATTCTTGGAGGAAAGGCATTACGGGCCGTTCCGGCAGTATGCCGAAGTCTTGACGAACGATCCGGAGAACCCACGCCTGACCCTGACGATTCGCGGCATCGTCAAGAGTCGACTGGCGGTCGATCCGGAAAGGCTGGACTTTTCCGGCATGGCCCGCGGAGTCCCGGCGACGCGCAGCATGACGGTCTATTCGCAAACGTGGCCGGAATTTTGGTTGGAAGTGGAAAGCGTGACGCCCGACGGCGTGAATTGCCGTTTGACTGCGGTTTCGGCCGAGGGCTTGCGGCACCTCGACGCCCTGAGCGGGTACCGTCTGGACGTGGACGTGCCGGCCGATTTGACTCAGGCCAAGCTGGAAGGCGAGGTCCGGCTGCGGGCGGTGACGACGGCGGAATCGGAGCCGCAAACCGTCGTTATTCCCTTCTCCGGGGCGCCGCCGAGCAGGATCGAGATCGACAGCCCCTTTCTCGGCGGGGGACGGCTGCTGAACTTCGGCCGAATTCCTCAGGGCAAGCGCGTGGAGGCGGTGCTGACGGTGCGGACGCGCGACCTGCCGGATCCTTTGGCCTTGCAGGAGGCCGTTTGCGATCCGCCGCATCTGCGCGTCAACTTGCAGCCGGATCCGGCGGTGGCGGGAAACTACCGCCTGAGCATCGAAGTTCCCGCCGATGCGCCGCGTTTCGTGCGTCTGCGGGGTCAGTCCGGCAAAGTCAAGGTCACCTTCAACGATCCCGCCCAAACCTCGTTCGAGTTTATCATTTGGGCGGCCGTCGTCGATCCCGAGATCAGTCTCCCGCGATGAGCGATCCCCACATGAAATCACCGGATACTCCGGCACTTCCGGCCGGCGGTGCGGCGGCGGAACAACAAGAGATTGTTCAAAGACTCTTCGCCACTTGGCGAGAGTTGCGTAATTTGGGATTGCCGTTCGACCAGGCAGCGCTGTTGCACGAGGCCAAGTTGCTGAACCTGCCCCGCGCAACCGGCGCCTTGGCCGATTACCTGGAAACGATCCTCGATATCGTTCCGGACGGTGCGCCCGAGCGAGATTGGCGGCTGTTCAATGCCGCTCTCGCCAAGTTGGCGGCGGACCTCAAGACGGATCCGGAAGGACCTGCGAAGGGGACGCCTCACAACGGGAAACCGGGTACTCCCGCCGCGGAAGATACGCTCGCCCGTGACGTGATCTGCCGAGAATGCGGCGCGAACAATCCGGCACGGCGGAATTTCTGCGGTCAGTGCGGGGCGGGGCTGTGGTGCGTCTGTCCGGGCTGCCAATCGCGCGTGCCCAGCGACGAGACTTTCTGCGGCGTGTGCGGCTACCTCATCGGCGAGGAACTGACCAAGTTCATCTCCAAGGTGCGGCAGCTCCTTGCCAGGGCCGAGGAATTGGCCGCCCAAGGAAAACCCGCGGATGCAGCCGCCTGTTTAGAACAGATCCCCAGGGGAAAGCGCGCTTGGTACGAGCATGCCCAAATCCTCCGCAAGGTCGATCAACTGCATTCCGAGCTGACCCCGCTCTTGGCTCGACGCCAAGCGGAAATTGCATCGGTGATGTCGCAAGCGGCGGAGAAGGCCCGAGCGGGAGATTACGAGGAGGCCGTCCGAATCCTGGCGGCATTGCCTCGCGATATGCAATCTCCGGAGGTGCTCAATGCGCTCGAACAGTATCGGCGCCATGTGGGGGCGATCGCCCAGTTGGAATCGGAGCTATCGCTTAGCATTCAAAAGAAGGACTTGCAACGGACGCTGCACGCCGCGCGGCAGTTGCTGGCCTTGAAGCCCCAGCACCCCGCCGCCCGCGATGTGGTGCGGAAGCTCCAGCCGGTGGTCCAGAAGCTGGTGGAAAGGCACATCCAACACAACCGGTTCAGCGAAGCCCTGCAAGTGCTGGAAACATTGCCGGAATCGTGTTGGGGCCCCGAATTGGCGGCCTGGAAGGGGCGTATCGCGACGGTCGATGCCCTGATGCGGCTGGTTCGAGCGGCCCATTACACGTATCCGTACCTGGAGGTCGCGCTGCGGCACTTGAACGGCCTGTTATCGCCGGGGCAAGCGCCGATTCCTTTCGAAGAGGAAGCGGCCGCGTTGCAAGCCCCTCTTCCATCGCCGAAGGCCTGGACTCGTCCTCTCCGCGAGCCTTCGCGCTCGGCGCTGGGGCCGCGGGTCGAGTGGATCACGCAATTCCGCCGCATCCTCCCCGCTGACTCGGCGGATCGCGAACTCTTGCGGCGGTATCCCGGTGCATTCCTTTCGGCGGTGGGAGCTGCGTTGCAGGGATTGGGTGCCGGACCGCTCTCCCTGAACTTGATTCCCGCCGAATCGACGGGACTGATCGGGCGGCTGTTTCGGCGGCTTCGGCCGAAGGCCCGTTCGGCTTGGGGAGTATCGTTCGGAGGGACGGCCTTGCGCGCCGTTCGGCTCGAAAAGGACGCGGCAAGCGGTGCCGTCGCCCTGACCCACCTGGATCTGATCGAGCACGAAAAGCCCCTGTCGCATACGGCCAACCGCGGTCAGGTCTTGGAGATTTTCAAGGACGGCATCCAGCGGTTGCTCTCGCGTCAGGAGACCCCGGCCGACGAGCTGATCTTGGCGTTTCCCCCCACTCTTACCGTGACTACCGCCACGCTCCTCCCACGTTTCGAGCCGGATCAATTGGAGACCGTGCTCGCCTTCGAGGCCAAGCGACTGTTGCCCGACAAGGGTGAAAACATGACCTGGCAATTCGAAACCTGGAGGGAGGCCGTGGGGACTACCGTCGGCGGATCCCAGACTTGCGTCGTCCTGTGCGCCATGAATCGCCTCTTTCTCAATGAGGCCTTGGATCGACTTCGCGGAATCGATATTCTCCCCGACGCGGTCACCGGGGAGTCCGTCGCTCTCCTGAATTGGTTCTTGGCGGATTACGTCCGGGAGGTCGCGGACAACAATGGAGCGTCATCCGCGGAGAACGACGGTGCCCCAGTGCGGCGCTACGATTTGCCGCTGCTCTTGGTTGATTTGGGAAGCAGCGCGTCGCAGGTGTATTATGTCGCACCGCACCTTTGCCGAACCTTAGGGCTGGGTATCGCGGGTGAGGCGTGGATCCGAGCCATCGCCAAAGAGCTGAAAATCACGTACTCCTCTGCGGATCGATACGCCCGTGATTGGCAACAGATCGAGGATTTCAGCCGGCTGCTGCCGCATCTCGAGCAGTTCCGACGGCAGGCTTACGATGACATGGCTCGGGTTCTGGAGCGATTGCAACGGGACGAATTGGAATTGCCTCACTCAATCCTCGTCACCGGCGGTGCCGCCTGCATACCGGGACTTTTGGACGCGATGATTCAGGGACCCGGGCTGTGAACCGCTCTCCGCACTGCCGCCCAGTCCACCGTCGCGCCTCCGATTGAAAGGATCCCCGAGGCCGCTTCTTCTATTAGTCGCTATGGGTTGTGACATGTGATCAAAGCTCGGCGTCGGGGGAGGGCGGGTTGGAGGCGTTCCAACGTCTCATCTGCCCGAGATGGCCGTCTATCACGGGGCGTGCGCAGAGCCCCCACTCAATGCCGTCGGCACTGACTGCACGCTCTTGAGGGGCTTCTTCCTTAATCAGGCCGATGTTCCTCGCGGCGGCCGTTCCTAGCTCACTTCGTTTTACCTCGAGGCATGACCCAAGGCATTATTTGGAGGAGCTGGTGCCGCTGCGTCGGCTTGCGGATCGTTTCGAAACCATCCGCGACCGATGACCGCTGAACTTTGCGATTCCCACCCGCCTTGAGCGTCACCGGCTCTGACGGCGCCCCCACCCCCATTCCTTATGCCTGATGACACGGCTTCCGACGTTGGGGCCGTTACGCCACGACAGACGGAAGGTTGCGAGGCTGTTTCGGGTTGGTAGGGCAAACCGCCCGAACCGGGACGAACCGTGGTTGCGTAATCATCATGGAGTACGTCATAATGAGAATCCGCTCCGCCGGGGTATGGCTTGGTAGCGAGCTGGGGAGTATTTCGATTTTTCGTTCCAACCTCGGAAGCCGACATGCAGAATGCTCCGGGCCCGTTGGCCGAGTTGTTGAAGCAGGACCCACGCTATAAGCTGGACGCCTACATCTTCGTCTTTCGCGCCATCGATTACGCGCGGCAATTGGGACTGGGTAAGGCCGCACCGAGTGAGCCGCTTTCCGAAGAGGACGAGGGCGAAGAAGAAGAGCCCCAGCGGCACGTGACGGGTCAAGAATTGTGCATTGCCGCGCGCGATTATGCCTTCGAGCAATACGGCTATCTGGCCCAGGCCGTCCTCAATAGTTGGGGAATCCGTACCACCAGTGATATCGGCGAGATCGTTTACAACCTCATTCGGGTTGGGATGATGCGAAAGACGCGCGAAGATCGTCGCGAGGATTTCGACGACGTTTACGATTTCGACGAGGCATTCGGGCGAGGCTTCCGCATCTCGGTATCGGGAACGAAGGACGGCGAGGAGTAACTCATGGGCGGGTGCACGCATCCGCTTGCCGATGCTCCGCAGGCGGCGGGCATGCCGCGCGAGGAGGGCGGCCGGCGTCGGCCAAACGCGGCGCGACGCATCCTGCTCGGCGCGGCACTTCTTCTTTGGGTCGCATGGATGGCCTTCCTCGTCTCGTTGGCCGTATGGAAATGACAATCCAATGATCGCGCTGTGACCGCGTTGCCGCCGCGAGGCGGGGTTGACAGCAAAGCCTCCTCCGTACAGACTGTTTTATATCTGCGTATCTGTGCAGATACGCATTAAAAGAAAAAGGAAAGCCGTGAGCGCGGAAAAACTAGCCGACACGCTCAGAGTTTTGGGGGATACGACCCGCCTACGGTTGGCCGTTCTATTGGCGGCTCGCGGCGAAGTCTGCGTTTGCCATCTGGCGGAAGCACTCGGGGAGCCGGACTTCAAAGTTTCGCGTCACCTTGGCGTAATGCGGGCGAGCGGTTTGGTGGAAGTCCGGCGCCGAGGCGTTTGGAAGCACTATCGCCTCGCGGACTTGAGCACGCCTTGCGGACGCGCGATCGTGCATCTGCTGCAGACGTGCCTGGAAGAGATTCCAACCATGCAGACCGACTTGCAGCGCTGCGATGATGCGTCTTGCCGCGGCGCCGAGCTCCCGTTCGGACGACGCAGCCGTCGAGGCGGCCGCGATGAGGCTACGTCCGCGGGATAGTAAGACCGATTGACGGCCGGGGGCTGAGCTTTGGCACAACCGACGAGGAGCTAATCCTATGGTTGTTACTGAGGAGAATCGAATGCTGCGACAAGGGACGACACCAACTGCGGAACGGAAGCGACTGAATAACTTCGACCGATTCTTGACGCTGTGGGTGGCCATCTGCATGGTACTGGGCGTGTTTCTGGGACGGTCGTTCCCGGGCGTGACCGATACCTTGCGGCACATGGAATTCGGCGAAGGAAGTCAGATCAACGTGCCGATCGCCGTGCTCATCTGGCTGATGATCGTGCCGATGATGATGAAGATCGACTTCTCTTCCGTTCTCGGTGTGTCGCGTCGCCCCAAGGGCTTGCTGATCACCCTGTTCGTGAATTGGCTGGTCAAGCCTTTCAGCATGTTCTTTTTGGGTTGGCTATTCTTCCAGCATTTGTTTTTGCCTTGGATCGGTCCTGAATTGGCGAAACAATATACCGCCGGCGTCATCATTTTGGCGGCCGCGCCGTGTACCGCGATGGTGTTCGTGTGGAGTTACCTGACCGACGGCGACTCGGCTTACACGCTCGTGCAAGTGGCCGTCAATGACCTCCTGATGTTGGTGCTATTCGCCCCGATCGTCGGCTTCCTGGTGGGCGTCTCGGGCTTGGCGGTCCCCGTCCAGGTCCTCGTGATGTCGGTCGTGATCTTCATCGTCATCCCGCTTTCGATCGGTGTGATTACCCGAACGAGCCTGATTCGGGCCAAGGGCCGGGAATGGTTCGAGAAAGCGTTCTTGCCGCGCTTTCAACCCGTGGCGATCACGGCCTTGCTGGCCACGTTGATTCTGATTTTCGCCTTCCAGGCCGACAATATCCTCAACAATTCCCTGCACGTAGTCTTGATCGCAGTGCCGATCTTGATTCAGGTCTATTTCAATTCCTCATTGGCGTACGGCTTGATGTGGTTGTTCCGAGTGCCGCATAACATAGCCTCGCCGGGAGCTTTGATCGGGGCCAGCAACTTTTTTGAACTGGCGGTGGCCACGGCCATTGCGCTCTACGGCCCGGGATCCGGGGCCGCCCTGGCGACGGTCGTGGGCGTGCTCGTGGAAGTGCCCGTGATGCTGTCCGTCTGTGCGGCCTGCAACCGAACTCGAGGTTGGTTTGCGGCACACGCCGCCTAACTTCCGAAGACGGACCGATCAGTCCGAGCCATGCGAATAGCGATGCCGCTACCGGCCCCGAGCTTGCGGCATTTCAACGCGGCAGCAGCGCGAACCGCCCGAAGGTCATGGATGCGAATCGATGATCCTGGCCGTCCATTGCGGCTTTAGGCTTTCCAACCGTATGTCGGACCAAGCGGCCCAATCGCCGATCGAGTTGTCGGCCGGACCGACGTCGGCGATGAGTTTGATGCGAATGCGTTTGCCGACCCAGGGGGATAAGTCCGCTTCCAACGGTTCCCAAGCGTGACGCCCCCATTGCCGTTCGGCGACGACGGTCTCCGCGCCGTCGTTTTCCACCACGGCCACGCGGAACAGAATTCCGTCGCCGGGATCGCTGCCGTCGCCTTTTCCGATGAGGCAGCGCAAGGCGGCCGGCCGGCTGGGGAGCTCGATGGCATCGAAAATCGCGAAGGTGTAGCCCACGCCGTGCTGGTAAGGGGGGTGCATGAACAGCGACGGCCGTTCAATCCCGCCGCAACTTGTCGCCGTCAGGTGCGCATGGGCGCCGCTGCCGCTTTGAAAGAGACGC
>Ga0067045_1003190_pt1 | contig 26873 bp, 23 predicted proteins | sample TerdegcTABiofilm_FD_59184 | JGI IMG/M metagenome (GOLD analysis project Ga0067045, IMG submission 59184) | Combined Assembly of (Gp0054472, Gp0054536) Wastewater bioreactor microbial communities from Singapore -Terephthalate degrading... | reverse complement strand
TTACAGGAAATTTTTATTGAGCTTGCCGGATCTGAAAACACTGGTTCAAAGGAGGTGCGTAATGCTTAATAATAGAGTTATCGCCGTTTTCAAAAGAGAAGTGAAAGAAAGAGTAATTTCTAAAGGCTTTATAATAATGACAGTTCTGTTACCACTTTTTATGTTTGGTTTAATTGGAATACAAGTTCTTTTGATGAAAGAAGGGTCAACTAAGTTTAATGTAACGATTATTTCCGAATCGTTAGACTTAACAAACAAATTTCAAAATGAATTACTAAGTGTAGATGAAGTAAAGGAAAGAAACCTTATTCTGCAATTCACCACATTGAGCAAGGAAGATTTTAAAACTTATTTGAACAGTAAAAAACAAGAGTTGCTTGACGAAAAAATCACCGGTATTGTTTATGTTCCAAATTCTGCATTGAAGGATAAGAAACTTGAATATTATTCCAAGACGCCGCAAAATCGTCGCTTGTCCGAAATGCTGAATAGGCCAATCAACAAAGTGCTGATAGATACATATTTCAGCAATCGAGCTCTTTCAATGGAAGAGTTGAATTTTGCACGCCAGGGACTTGATGTTACAGGATTCAAAGTTTCCAAAGAGGAAGGATTTGCTGAAGCCGGCTACGGCAGCTTGATACTTACTTATGTATTTACATTTTTACTCTACATTAGTTTATTGATGATGGGTCAAATGATAATGCAATCGGTAATAGAAGAAAAATCGAGCCGAATAGTCGAGGTGATTTTATCTTCGGTTAGTTCTAAAGAATTGATGATTGGTAAAATATTAGGTTCGGGTGCAACAGGTTTGCTTCAAATGGCAATATGGCTTACGCCTATTATTATGGTAGCATCTACTACATGGTTTATGCTTCCTCCCGAAGTTTCGATTAGTCTTAGTACTATCCAGATAGTTTATTTCTTACTTAATTTCTTCATAGGATTGGTAATATTTCTTGGATTATTCGCAACGGTTGGCGCAATATTCGATAATCCGCAAGATGCTCAATCTGGTTTATGGCCGGTAATGCTGCTTATAATAATTCCATTCTTTATTGCGTTTTCTATGATTGAAAATCCTAATAGCGCAATTGCTAAGATATCCTCCTTTGTTCCTTTTGCTAACATAATTGTAATGCCGGCAAGAATGACAATTGCAGATGTTTCAATATTCCAATTAGTTATTTCTCTGATTGTAAGTGTGGCAACTTTATTAGCAATCTTTCCACTTGCGGGAAAGATTTATAGAGTTGGAGTTTTGAGAACCGGTAAAAAACCAAAATGGTCAGAAGTAATTAAATGGCTTAAGTACAAGTATTAATTAATTGGGGACGGGGAATGCCCCGTCCCATAATTTAAAATGGAAGAGAAAGAATTATATTCGGCATTGGTAGCAAAGCTATCAAAAGACTTTTCACTTGAAAGTTCATCCTTACCGGTTGTAGCAGATCTTTCCGTTATAAAAGAGTTTTTGATCGGTAGAATTAAAGAATTGATGTCCAGGGATTATGAACGGTTCCTGAATAGTTTATATCGAATTGATGTTAGTGAATCGAGAGTACAGGAAGTTCTTCACTCCAAAGACAAAACAACAGTAACAGAAAAACTTGCAGATCTTATAATTGAAAGACAACTTCTTCGATTAAAAACCCAAATGTTATATAAACAGGGTAAGCTGTAATAAATCTTCAAAAAAATTTATCTAAGCATTAACACTCCGCAAATATTATTTTTACCGGGTAAAACTATTGGAATTAATATGCAGACCAATGAATACTTAACGCCAGATAGCATAAGAAATATTGCCAATTCATTTCAGCAAAGCAGAATAATTCTAACTGCTATCGAGCTGGAAATTTTTACAGTATTAGATAAACACCTAATGCAATCCGAAGATGTTGCACAAAAAATTAATTGCGATCCACGTGCAGTTAACCGCCTTATGAATGCTCTTGTAGCGCTTGGTTTTTTAAGGAAAGTTCACGGTAAATTTTATAACACCGAAACTTCTGCCAAGTACCTTATCAAAGGGAAGCCCGAATATATGGGGAACCTTGATCATACAAATAATTTGTGGGATTCCTGGAGTACATTAACAGAAGCAGTAAGACACGGTAAATCTGTATTAGACAGACCGAGAAAAAATGATAATCGAGAAGATTTTATAGCAGCAATGCACTACAGGGCACAGCGCGAAGCAAAAATTATTTCTCTCATGCTCGATCTGAATAATGTTAATAAAATGCTCGATATTGGCGGCGGATCAGGTGCTTTTACTTATGAGTTTATGTTAGTAAATCCCAATATGAAAGGGGTGGTTTTCGACTTACCTAACATTATTCCAATCACAAAAAAATATGCTGATCAGTACCAGCTTGGTAATCGGTTGAATTTTATGGAAGGAGATTATCTGGTTGACCAGTTTGGAAACGGGTACGACTTAATTTTACTTTCGGTAATCATTCATATTAATAGTTACGAGCAGAATAAAGAATTAATTAAGAAGTGTTCAGATTCCTTAAACGCCGGTGGTCAGATTATTATCCGGGATTTTATTATGAATGACGATAGAACCGAACCGGCTAATGCGGCAATGTTTTCATTAAACATGCTGGTCGGAACTGAATATGGCGATACATATACTGAAAGTGAAATGAAAGAATGGTTTATAAACAGTGGTATTAATCAGGTTATCAGAAAGGATACAAGCTTCGGTTCTAATTTATTAATCGGAATTAAAAAATAAATTACTCACAAAAAATATTTTATATGAAAAAATTTACCGTTCTATCGTTTATAATTTTGATTTTTATCGTTTCCTGCACACCTAAGAAAAATGTTTCTGAAATGTTGAAAGGGAAGTTAACCGTTAACAGTTATCCCGAGAACACAAAAATTGAACTACTGAATCAAGATAAAGTTGTTAAGCTTTTAATACTTCTTCATAACCGTGTGGGCAAGGATGAAATACTTAAGGAATTGAATATCGGCGAGGAAGATTACAGCAACATTATAAACCGGTTATTTGCAGAGGGACTAATAAAAACTGTTGAGGGAAATGAATTTATTCCCGCTTGTATGGTTATAACATCGGAGGATATAAAAGATATTAAAAATTATGTATCCACATTTGGAGCAGAGGTTGCAGAAATAATAATTGAGAAATACTCACAAGCAAAAGAAAAATATTCTCAGATGAATTCCTTTTTCAATATTCCGTTCGAGGACGCTTCGCTTTTTATGCTTTATAGTGTAATGCTGGATAAGTGGCAGGTAGGTAACCTTGTTGAAATATTTTTAAGATCGGATATACCACAAAGAGGAACTAATCGCTCTTTTGTAATGATTCATCAAAATGATTCTGCTGCCAGCACACAAAAAAAAGTATGGTTAGAAAATAAATCGGAAGATTTAGAGGATTATCAACTTTGTGCCTTCGGAAATCTTAGCGGAAAGGATAATTTTATTGATATAAATCGTGATCAGCTAATAAGCGATTTTATGATGCGCGAGGGTTCTGATGAAGTTGCTTTCAAGAAAAAAATAATTGATGACTTAATAAAATTTCTTGGCGGAAATATCAATGCAGCTAATCCTAACCTTACATTTCCGCTGAATAAATATGGATTACTTTATAATAATCAATTGCTTCTGCCAATTATTTCTAAAAAGGATAATGAAATACTGGTTGAAACGGCTAAACTTGTTACCGGCAATCTGATTAATTACCTTGATAATCAAAGACCTGTTTTTGTTAAGAAATATTTATCAACAGTCTATAAGGATGAAACAAATTTCAGGGAGTGGTCTTTCTGGATATATAAATTTATAATTGAAGAAGCAGCCCACATATTGATAGACAAAGGATATGTTAAACCGACTGAAAGAGATTTATTTTATTACCTTGTTCTGAAATAAGATTATGGAAGGATTCGGCTCTTCAAAAAAAAGAAGAGCCGCATTTAATTATTTTTTTAATTCCTCTTTAATCACCTTCATCATTTCATAAAATTCTTCTTTAACAAATCCTGTTGATGCCCATTTAATATATCCATCCTTTCCAATTACAAAATTTCTGGGAATATATTTGTTAGCAAACAAGTTGTAAACTTTAGCTTCTTTATCGACGTAAATAGGGAATGTATATTTATTTTTATCAATAAATTTCTTAACCGTGTCGGTTTCCTCTCCGCGGGAAATTGCAAGTATCGAGAAGTCCTTATCTTTTATCCCATCATAAATATCTTTTTGCAATAGTGGGAATTCTGCGCGGCAAGGCGGACACCATGTTGCCCAGAAATTTATCAATGTGACTTTTCCTTTTAATTGATCGGAAGAGAGCCATTCGCCGGAGAGGGACTGAACTTTGAATTGCGGTGATTTATCCCCCTTGTTTATTAATGTTGAAGAAGCTGCATCATCCTGTGCGGAAATAAATGATGCTACAAAAAATGTTATTACAAGTACAGACCTGAGGTATTTCATTTTAATTCCTTGTACTAATTGTAAACAATTTTTATCTAATAAATTTACTGCTGTTTTATTTTATGCCGGATTCTTAAGGAAAGTTACTCTGAATATAGATCCTTTACCTTTTTGACTGGTAACCTTTAATTCTGCATTGTTCAGTTCACAATATTTTTTGACCAATGCTAATCCCAAACCATTACCTTCATAATTTCTGGTATAACCTTTTTCTTCTTTTGTAAATGGAGTGAAAAGCATTTTCATATATTCTTCTGAAATACCAATTCCGGTATCAATAACGTCAACATAAATATTGTTGCGGGGATCTTTATTTAAGCTTATTTCTACTTTTCCGGTACTGGTAAACTTAATTGCGTTATCAATAAGATGATAGAAAATTTGATTTACCGAATACTCATCGGCTTGTATAATGTTGTTATCAATTGTGCCGACTAAGTTAAAAGCAATTTTCTTCTGTTTTGCAACCGGTTGATAATTTTGAAATTGCTTGCTCAGTATATCTTTATTAAGATCTATTTCCTTTACGTTAAAGTTGTAAGAACCGGTTTGAAGTTCGGACATGTTAATTATCAATTCAATCGTTCTCATTATTCTCTTGCCTTCTTCGTCAATAACATCAAATCCTTTTTTCAATTCTTCATCTACCTGATCCTGAAGTTCATCCTTCATCATTCCGGTAAAACTTAAGATAACATTAAGTGGAGTTCTAATTTCGTGGGACATCTGTGCAAGGAATTCGGATTTAAGTTTATCTGATTGTTCTGCCCGCTCTTTAGCACTTATTAATTGTTCTTCCGCAATCTTTTTGTCAGTGATGTCTTCAACGGTTCCTTCGTAATAGAGTGGCTTATCATCTTCGTCTTTAACAACGCGCGCACTTTCCCTTACATAAATTATTGTTCCATCCTTTTTCTTCCACTTCGACTCGAAACCAAATACTTTCCCTTTTAAATTAAGTTCCTTTGTGTAAATTGCTCTGGTATTCGGATCCGCATAAGAATCTTTGGCTTCAAGGTTGGATACTTCGCCAAAACTATTATAACCTAAAATTCTTAGAAGAGTTGGGTTGGCCATTAAAATTTTTCCGGAGAGAGAAGTTCTGTAAAGACCTATAGTGGCATTTTCGTATAATCCCCTGAAACGAAACTCGCTTTCACGTAATGCTTCTTCGGATTTCTTACGCTCTGTTATATCCTGTATAATAGCAACAAAATAGATTATCTCGTTCTCGGAATTTCTAATTGGTGTAATGGTCATTTCCTGAAAGTAAGTGCTACCATCTTTCTTCTTGTTAATCATTTCGCCGCGCCATATATCGCCGTGCTTAATTGTATCCCACAAATTTTCGAAGAAAGTTATATCATGCAAATCAGATTTGAAAACACTAATATGTTCATCAAGAAATTCTTCTTTGCTATAGCCAGTCATTTTCCAGTATGCACTGTTAGCCCAGATTAAATTTGTGTTTTTGTCTGTAATGACAATTCCATTAGCAGCGGCTTCCAGAGCATTACTTTGAAGTTGTAACTGGTCTTCAATTACTTTCTGCTCTGTTATGTCGGTAATAAATCCTTCAAGAGCTATTAGCTCATCTTCTTTCTCAGAAAAAATTCCAATTCCTTCTTCCCAAACCCACTTTTCGTAACCCGATGAGGTTGTTATTCTATAAACAAGCTGAAAAGGTTTTCTTCGTTCTACTGATTTCTGAATTTGATCCCAGATTTTTATTCTGTCTTGCGGATTAATTAAATCGCTATATGAAATAACATGATTGTTAATAAGCTCGTTAGGTTTATAACCAGTAATTTGATATGATTTATCACTTACAAATTCCATCGTCCATTCGGCATCTGCTTTACACCTGTAAACCATTCCCGGTAAATTCTGAATAAGCGTAGTAAGCTGTCTTTGTGTTTCCTGAAGAGCTTCTTCGACCTTTGTTTTTTTATGTAAACCTTTTTCAAGTGTGACAGTTGCTGTTTCAATCTGTTTGATAAAGGTATTGCGTTGCTTTTCATAACGGTAAAAAATGAAAGAAGTAACAAAGGGGAGAATTACACAAAAGCCAATTAAACCGAATAAGGATATTCTGAATACTTTGATCTCGGAATCGAGCAAGGTACGTAAATCTAATTCAACTTCGTCGGATATAAGAACAATATTGTTAAATAATGAATCTGCTGCGGGACTGGTTCTAATATTTTTTTTAAGAAGCTGCGCCATTTCGCCGCGATAATTGAATAAATTGGCTTGAAGTGTTTGCACTTTTGTCTGGATCTCAATGGTATGAAGCGGCAAAGCGATGACGGAAAATTTGTCCTTCTCTTCAAATAGTTTTCCGGCATAGAGTTCAGCCAGACTCAAATGCTCCCATACACTTATCATTGATTGCTTAGAGGTATCGCTGGTGCTTTTAAGAAATTCGAATTTAGCGTTGGCAACACTCAATTTAACTTTTGTAGCAGAATCAATCAGATTGCTAAAAATAAAATTTATTCTGAATCCAAGTAGCATTACATAAAGTACTGCAATCGAGATTAAAACTCCCGCGGTTAGAATAAAAAAGTAAACACCTTTTCGCGACTTATGTATTTTCTGACGGTGATCCATTTGAACTCATTCAACCGGATATTGCTACTTGTAAAATATTATATTTCCCAATGGTTCTAAAGTTAAGGAATAGTTATCGTTGACAGTGTGATTTTGTCCCGTCCAGAGATCTTTATAATCACCAACTGCAAGTTTGTTGTTCAATGAAACTTTCTTTTTTTTGTCCGAAAGATTAAATATTGCTAAAACTTTATTCTCGTCTTTCTCGCGCATGAAAGCAAATAATGAAGGATCACCCGTATCAATTTTAACCAATTCTCCTCCATTCGAACCATTCCACAAAGCTTTGTTTTCTTTTTTCAGGTTAAATAGTTTTGTGTAAATGTTGCGATACTCGCTATCTTTCCATTTAATTGGGTCTTTTTCGAAGAAGAGGAGTTTTTTATCAAGGTCAGCCTCCATGCCGGAGTAAACTAAAGGCATACCGGGCACAACACCGGTAATTACCGCAAATTGTTTTGCATACTTTCCAAATCTTTCTTTATCGGATCCTTGCCATGAATTTTCATCATGATTTGTTGTAAAGACCATTCGATATGCATCCTTTGGATATTCTGTTTTTTCCTTTTCAAATAAATTGTATAAATCTGCAGCACTCATTTTTCCTTCAGCAATTCCCACAAATAGATCTTTAAGCTGCCAGCTGTAAGTCATATCAAATGCTTCATGAAGTTCGGGTTCATGTGCTTCTGCAAGCATAAATAATTTTTTATTTGTTTGTAGCTGGGGCCGCAACCATTTCCAGAATTCGAGAGGAACCATAGCAGCAACATCGCAACGGAAACCATCAATATTACATTCATCCACCCAATATTTCATTGCATCGCGCATATAATTCCACAGCTCTTTGTTATCGTAGTTAAGATCAATCACATCGGACCAATCGAACGGCGAAACTAAATTTCCGGTACTGTCTTTTGTGTAGAATGCCGGATGAGTTTCTGTCCAGACATTATCCCACGAAGTATGATTTGCAACCCAATCAATTATAACATACATACCCAGGTTATGTGCTTCCTTTACAAGGTTTTTAAAATCCTGAACCGTTCCAAATTCCGGATTTACTTCCGTATAATTTTTAATTGAATAGTAACTTCCCAGTGTCCCTTTACGGTTTTTAACTCCTATAGGATGAATAGGCATAAACCATAGAATGTCAATTCCCATTTCTTTTAATTTAGGAAGGTGGGATAAAAAAGCGTTGAAGGTCCCTTCGTCTGTAAATTGACGGGTATTTACTTCGTAAATTGTAGCGTTAACACTCCATTCAGGAGCTTTAAATGGTTCGTTTGGAACTTGATTCTTTACTTCGCCGGTATTTTTACAGCCGACAAATAAAAATAATAATGAAATGATCGGCAAAAATAATTTAGTTTTTTGGTTCTTCATATTCAGTATTTATCCTTATTTATTTCAGAGATTTAATCAATAATCAATTTAATAAATTATAATATTAGAAAAATCTCATTTTTTGATTATTTTAGCCCGTCAAAGAAAACATTCCTATGAAGAAATTAAGCACAGACCCGGTTGTAAAATTTTTTATTTCTGCTATTGGCATTATCATAATTCTTTTTGTATTAAAAGAACTTCAACACATTTTCCTTCCACTGGTTATAGCATACTTTTTGTTTTTCCTGTTCGAACCGATGAATAGACTTCTTGCAAAAATAAAAATTCCTCACAGTCTTGCAATAGTAATTGATATATTGGTTGCAATAATTTTTATTGGCGGCGCATCCAAAATTGCAATTGATGCATTCGTTCAGTTCGGACAGAAATTACCTTTGATAGAAGTAAAACTGAATCATCTTGTAAGCAATACCGCCCGCTCACTTGGTTTAGAAGACGAATCATTAATTAATTTCAAAATCTCTAATCTCCTTGATTCATTTGATTATGGCGGTCTTGCCGGTGGTATATTCTCTTCTACAATTGAAGTCGTTACATACATATTCCTTATTCTCTTCTTCTTTATTTTTATAAGCAGCGGTCATGAAAAAATTGTTGAAGCAATACGGGTGAGATATGTTGAAAAAGGTGTTAAGTCATCATTGAAAAAGATTAAGAGAGAATGGCAAATGAAAGAAGAATTAGACAGGGAACATCATCATACGCTTGATGAAGACCTTGCAACACTTACTATTCAGAGAGAAACGAGACTGCAAAAAACATTTAAGGATATTACTGAAAAAGTTCAGAAATATATTTTTACAAAATTTATGATAAGCTTATTGCTGGGAGTAATAATCGGAATTGTAACGTGGTCATTCGGAATTGAATTTTTTATTGTGTGGGGAGTTCTTTCGTTGCTATTGAATTTTATACCCAATATCGGATCGGTGATAGCCGTTTTATTTATTTCGTTGATGTCCCTTATTCAATATGAATCCCTGGGATACACGCTGCTTATACTTGCAACACTGATTTTTATTCAGAATATAATTGGAAATATTCTGGAGCCCAAAATATTTGGCGATAGACTTGGATTGAATCCCCTCGTAATACTTTTTTCTTTAATGCTATGGGGTTATATATGGGGAATTATTGGGATGTTTCTATCTGTTCCCTTAACAGCAGTAATTAAAATTGTTATTTCAAATTCTTCATCTAAGAATATGCGTTTCTTTGCAAACATTATGAGCAATTAGAGCTATATTTATCTAAGCTTCTGAGGTTTTATCATATTCTCCGGCGATAGAATTCTATCAAGTTCTTCTTTACTCATCAGGTTTTTTTCCAGCACAAGTTCATAAACTCCTCGGTTTGTTTCCATTGCCTCCTTTGCAATTTTAGTTGAAACTTCATAACCGAGGTAAGGATTAAGTGCAGTGATTAACCCGATACTGTTCTCCACAAGCGATCTGCAATGATCCTCATTAGCAGTGATTCCATCAATACATTTGTACTTTAATACACTCATACCATTCTTCAACATTTCTATCGACTCGAAAATGCTTTGCACAATAATTGGTTCCATTACATTCAATTCGAGTTGACCGGCTTCTGCAGCAAGCGTAACTGTTAAGTCGTTACCGATTACCTTGAATGCAATTTGATTAACTACTTCCGGAATTACGGGATTAACTTTACCAGGCATAATTGATGAACCCGGCTGCATTGGTGGTAAATTAATTTCATGCAGTCCGGTGCGCGGACCCGAAGAAAGAAGTCGTAAATCATTACAAATTTTGGATAGCTTTACGGCAAGTCGCTTCACTGCCGAGGAGTATATTACGAATGCACCGGTATCTTGCGTAGCTTCAACTAAATTTTTTGCAAGAACAACATTCAATCCTGTTATTTCTTTTAAGTGTTCAATACATTTCTTGCCGTAGTCGGGATCTGCATTAATGCCCGTTCCAATTGCGGTAGCGCCCATATTTACTTCTAAAAATAATTTTGCATTTTCTTCAAGACGGTTGATCTCTTCTTCTAACGTTACACCATAAGCTTCAAATTCCTGACCCAGCGTCATTGGAACAGCATCCTGTAATTGAGTTCTTCCCATTTTAATTACATGAGAAAACTCTTTAGATTTATTATGAAATGAGTCTATTAAACATTGCAGCACTTCGATTAATTTTTTATTACTGTTAATGATTGCTAATTTAATGGCTGTTGGGTAAGCATCGTTGGTTGATTGTGAAAGGTTAACATGATTATTGGGGTGGCAATATTTGTAATCGCCCTTTTCATAACCTAAAATTTCAAGAGCTCTATTAGCAATAACTTCGTTAGCATTCATGTTTGTTGACGTTCCGGCACCGCCCTGAACCATGTCGATTACAAAATAACCATGGTATTTACCGCTAATAATTTCGCGACATGCTTGAACAATTGCATCGGTAATTGGTTTGGAGAGGAGACCCAGATCGTTGTTGGCTTTAGCTGCTGCCATTTTTACCGCAGCCAATGCTTCAATCAGTAATGGATAAAATGAAATGGTTACTCCGCTAATGTTAAAGTTTTCCATTCCGCGTAATGTCTGAACTCCATAGTAAACTTCGGAAGGAACTTCTCTATCTCCCAATAGATCATGTTCAGTTCGTGTTCTTCCGGATTGATATTGTGCACCGTGATTAATTGCTCTCGAATTAGAAAACTGCATCCTACGAAAAATTACCTTTGCCATCCGGGAAAATATTTTAATAGGGATGTCGGCCTCAATCTTACGAATCTCAATAAATTTTTCGCGTGGCAAAATAAGTGCAATGGTATTGAGTGTAGTTCGTGCAGACGTTGAATGTGGAGAATCGTCTATTAAAGCGCCTTCACCAAGAAAATCATACTTTGTAAAAATTGATAATCTTTTTTCTTCACCGAAAGGAGTCTTTTTATAAAGCTCCACTTCGCCATCAAAAATGAGATATAAATTTTTTCTCTGGTTATGTTCAACAAACAAGTGTGAATTTATCGGATACTCTTTTACTTCCAGGTTGTTTGATATAAGTTCTTTTTCATTATCGTTAAGGTCGGAAAAAAGCTCAATTTTATTCAGAAAAGAACGAATTTGAATCGGATCCATCTCGATCTCCATTACATTTTTATTTCCTTTCCAAAGATACAGTAGGGCTATTAAGTTTGCCAAATAATAAGTGATGCAGTGGTGGTTAAAATTTATTATATTAGTGCCAGTTGGTAAAAAATATGTTAAATAAAAGAGTAAGAAGAAGAACAGTTGATAATTCGTGTTGGGCAGTTGCTCTCCCGATTTAGTCGGGAGGGAGGAAAGTCCGAACTCCGCAGAACAAGGTGCCGGGTAACTCCCGGGGGCTTAAGTACGCAAGTATTGAGTCACGGAAAGTGCCACAGAAAACAAACCGCCCGGCATTAGCCGGGTAAGGGTGAAAAGGCGAGGTAAGAGCTCACCGCTCCGATGGTAACATCGAGGGTCCCGAAAGGGATTCCGCAAAGCGGAACAGGGCAAACCCCACCTGGTGCAAGGTCGAGCAGAAGGGATTCCGATCTGACCAATCTATTTATTGGTTACCGGATCGAGGTTGTTCGCTTCGATTTCTTCCTATTTGGAAGATTAACCTTCGGGTAGACCGCTTGATCACAACAGTAATGTTGTGACCAGACAAATAACTGCCGTCCCGATTTATCGGGAAACAGAATTCGGCTTATAGACACAGAATCATCATCGGTGTTCTTCCATTAAATTGAAATATGGCAAAAACCCGATGGAAGCTTAAAGAAGCGCCGGACCAAAAGCTTATTTTAGCTCTGTCCGATAGCTTAAATATTTCTCACGCACTTGCTTCGATATTGATTCAAAGAAATATTACTAATTTTTTTGAAGCAAAGTCATTCTTCAGACCATCCTTAACATCTATACACGATCCATTCTTAATGGATGGAATGCATCAGGCATCTATTAGAGTAATTAATGCTATAACTAATAATGAGAAGATTTATGTTTATGGCGACTATGATGTTGATGGTACTTGTTCTGCCGCATTAATGTATCTCTTCCTCAAAGAACTTGGTGCTAATGTTGAGACTTATATTCCTAACCGGCTGACAGAAGGTTACGGAATGTCTGTACAAAGTATAGACTTTATTAAAGAGCAGAAGACCGATCTGATTATTTCTGTTGATTGCGGCATTACTGCAGTTGAAGAAATTGATCATGCAAACAAATTAGGTATTGATGTTATTGTTTGCGATCATCATCAGCCAAAAGAAGAACTTCCCAAAGCACATGCAATTTTAGATCCTATTAAACCGGGGTGTAATTATCCTTTCAAACATCTTTCCGGTGCAGGAGTTGCATTTAAGTTAGCATCTGCTGTTGGAGATAGAATCGGTAAGAAAAACATGGCTCTTAAATACTTGGATCTTGTTGCGCTTGCCGGTGCAGCCGATATTGTTCCTCTTGTTGATGAGAACCGCATTCTTGTAAGAGAAGGATTGGATTTAATAAATTCTAATCCGCGTCCCGGAATTGCCGCACTTATTAAATCTGCACGTATGGAACCCGGTAACTTAACCGCCGGACAAATAGTTTTTACTATAGCCCCGCGCGTTAATGCTGTAGGTAGATTAGGAGATGCAAACCGTGCTGTAGAACTCTTTACAACAAATGATCCACAAAAAGCTACAGAGCTTGCACAAATTTTAGAAGATGAGAATACAAAAAGAAGAACAATAGACGAAGCAACATTTTCCCACGCAATAGATCTTGTTGAAACAATTATCGACCTTGAAAATGAGTTAGGAATTGTTTTACATGATAATGATTGGCATCCGGGTGTAATTGGTATAGTTGCATCCCGACTTGTAGAAAAATTTCATAAGCCAACTGTTATGCTGACAACAATTGATGGAGTTGCAAAAGGTTCTGCACGAAGTATTCCCGGATTTAATATTTATGAAGCTTTGCAAGGTTGCGAAGATTTATTGCTGCAATTTGGCGGACACGAAGCTGCGGCCGGCCTTGCTGTTGATATAGAAAAAATTGAAGAGTTCAAAAAACGATTCAATGCTATACTAAAAACTAATATGAAAGAGAGCGACTTACTTCCCGAAATTCATATTGATGCTAAACTTTCTTTCTCGGAAATTTCTCCTAAATTTATCAGGATACTGGATCAATTCGCTCCATTCGGACCGGGAAATATGAGACCGGTGTTCATGAGCGAAAATGTATCGCTGGTTTATCCACCAAGAATTGTCGGTTCAAATCATATTGTTACATGCTTTAAACAGAATGGCAACGATAAAGTTTTTGATGCAATCGGATTTAATCTTGGCAGTTTTGCAAGCCGTATTGATAAAGATAGAAATTTGGTTGATATTGTATACACATTGGAAACAGTTACTAAAGATGGAAAATCATATCCTCAAATTCGAATTAAGGATTTGCAAATAAAAGAAATTCAGAATTAAATACCGGGAGGGTATTTATGTCCGGACATTCCAAGTGGGCAACAATAAGAAGAAAAAAAGGGGCACTCGATGCAAAACGCGGTAAAATTTTTACAAGACTAATAAGAGAAATTAATATTGCTGCACGCCAAGGTGGTGGCGATCCGGATGGAAATCCCCGACTTCGACTTGCAATTGATAATGCTAAAGCAGCTAACATGCCGGCTGATAATATTGAACGCGCAATAAAGAAAGCCACCGGAGAACTTGAAGGTTCACAAATAATTGAATTAATGTATGAAGGATATGGACCGGGTGGGGCTGCTCTTCTTGTTGAAGTTGCAACTGATAATAAAAATAGAACTATTGCAGAAATTAGACACATTTTCACAAAGGGGCATGGTAATTTAGGCGAGACAGGATCCGTTGCATGGATGTTTGAACGCAAAGGTGTAATAACTGTTAAAAAAGATGGAAATACAGAAGATGAAATGATGGAGATTGTAATTGATGCCGGGGCAGATGATCTTCAGGTAGAAGAAGAATTTTTTATTGTTACAACATCCCTGGAATTTTTTGAGCCGGTAAGAAAAACTTTAATAGCTAAAAAGATCAATATTGAAAATGCCTCTTTACAATGGATAGCAAAAAACCATATTGCAGTTAACGGTGAAAATGCAGAAAAGTTGATGAAACTAATGGAAGCTTTAGAAGATTGTGATGATGTTCAGAATGTTTATTCAAATGCGGACTTTGTAGATTAACATATGAGAATTATCGGTGTCGACCCGGGAACACTCTTTACGGGCTACGGAATTGTAGATTTTGAAAATAATGAACTCAATTACGTTGCATCAGGAATAATTAAGATTCCATCCAGCAAGGAATTTGCACCTCGCCTTCAAAAAATTTATGATGATTTGAATAAGATTATTATAAATCATAAACCTGACGAGTTTTCTCTTGAAACCTCTTTTTACGGTAAGAATGTTCAATCCGCATTAAAGATTGGTTATGCACGCGGAGTATCATTACTTGTTGCAATCCACAACAATCTTGAAATTAAAGAATACTCGCCACGTGAAATTAAAAAAGCTGTTGTTGGAAATGGTGCCGCTTCTAAAGAGCAGGTTCAATATATGATTAAGAAACTTCTTTATTATAGAAAAACCAAAATTAAGTTTGATGAAAGCGATGCTCTTGCAGTAGCTGTGTGTCATGCATTTAAAGTTACATCTCTAAGAAAGAAAAGCAGAAACTGGAAAGAATTTGTTGAAGCTAATCCGGAAAAAATAATTAGTTAATAATTAAGGTTTACTTTTATGATCGGATTTTTAAGCGGCAAAATAATTTCTAAAAAGCCCACAAAAATTATTATTGATGTTGGCGGCGTTGGTTATCTTGTAAACATTTCAATTAGCACTTTCGAGAAGATTGCTGATAGGGAAGAGGTTTCGCTCTACACTTATCTGAGCGTAAAAGAGGATGCTCTGGATCTGTATGGATTTTATTCAATGGCTGAAAAAGAAATGTTCGAACTGTTAATAAGTGTTAGCGGAATTGGTCCTAAAACCGCGCAGAGCATTTTATCTGGAATTCAGATTGAAGACTTAAAAGAAGCCTTGAAGACTGCAAACATTTCCCGGATTATTTCCGTACCCGGAATTGGTAGAAAGACCGCCGAACGTATGATGGTTGAACTACGCGATAAGGTCGAATCACTTGCAGAAAGTGTTGAAGGCGTTTCATTCGGAACTTCAAATGTTAGAAATGATGCAGTTGCCGCTCTTGTTAATCTCGGTTATAATCAAAAGGTTGCAGATCGTACTGTTCGTGCTATTACCGATAGAAACCCATCTATTTCAATTGAAGACCTTGTAAAAGAGGCGTTAACCGTACTTAATAATTAGTGCGCGTCAGTCTTCGACAAGCTCAGACTGACTTCTTCGAAAATCTCAGACACTTCTTCGACAAGCTCAGACTGACACTTGGGGTTGAAATGTAAATCAATCCTTAATTCTAATCTTATTCTTCCCATCAATTTTTTTACCGGTATGCTTCTCATACATGTTTTTATATTTTTTATGAAGATCTGCCGATACAGTCTTGCCGTTTACTTCCATTTTATCTTCTGACAATAACAACTCATCAATATCATCACCGGAATTTATTATTCCGTCTTCAATCAATTCGCGTTTCATTTCTTTTACAAAACTTCCGAACTTTTTCATTTCTAAACCAAACTCTTTCATCTTTCCGCTGAACACCCTCATGCTTTCATTAAATTCTTCCATATTCCAATTGTGATCTTTCATTTTGCTTTTAAACTCTTTCATATTCTCTTTGAATTCATCGCTCCACTTATCCCAGTCCTCATCATTAAACCAAGCCGGTGGTACTGGAGGAATCTGAATTGGATGAATATCAATTTCAGGTATGTGAATCGGAGGAATAACAAGAGAACGGTCTGCAAATGATCCTCTTAGATTGTGTCTTAATTCCCGCATTGATTCACGTAATTCGGATAGATCCGGTTTGGGGATATCGAAATAAATGTGTCTGTCAAAATCAAAGTCGAAATCAAAATTGTCCGCACGCAAGTCTCTTAATTTTTCGTGTAAATCCTGCATCTTACCGTTATAATCTTTAGAAAGCTTTTTGTATTCTTTTTTTACTTTGCGGTATTCCTTAAGTGCGGATTCATATTCATCAACCTTCTTTTGAATTTTATTTTCGTATTTCAATAATTCACCGGACGGCACTTTTTCTCCATCTATGTAAAGCTCTGTCAGTTTGCCGTCCAAGATTTTTGCTTTATAATGTATAAGGTTTCCGTTTTCATCTTCATAAAAATTTAATTTTCTTATTCCTTTTAACAATCCGACTGTATCTTGAATAGATTCATTAATTTCACCCATCATTATATCATTACTATTTTCAAAAAGTAAATTAAAAGAACCATTCAACAAAGATGCATTAATTGTTTTGTCTGTTTCTGAAGCGTAAGATTTTTTTGAAAAGATTGATACTACGGCAATTAATAAAACAAATAGAATGATCGCCGTGAGTTTAGTGCCATTGAAAATTTTGTTCTGATTATGATAATTAGTTCCGAAGTTTTCTTCCTTTTTCATAGTTCCCCCATGTTTTTGATAATTAAGACGGCATGCTGGTTTAAAGGTTTCGTTGTCCGGCTGAAATTTTTTGATGAACTAATACGAAGCTATACAGTGGTTATAATAATTACAGGAAATGATTATTTTGCAATGGACAAATCATTGGTGATTTATGAATTTCTTTTCCCACCTTCAATGCGGTTATTGCTTAAAAGAATTTGATAAAAACAAAATCTGGAATTTGTGTCTGGATTGTGGCAAACCGCTCCTCGCAAGATATGATATTGAATCCGCACGAAAAGTTTTTAAAAAGGAGTTATTAAAGGAGAGAGAAAAAACTCTTTGGCGTTATTACGAAATGCTTCCGGTTAATGATATAAAATATAAACTTTCACTTGGTGAAGGATTTACTCCGCTGATTCAATCTGATAAACTATCTAGCCATGTTGGCGTTAAAAAATTATTTGTGAAAGAGGAAGGATTGAATCCAACTACTTCATTTAAAGCGCGAGGATTATGTTTGGCAATATCAAAAGCATTTGAGTTTGGAATTAAAGAAGTATCAATTCCATCAGCCGGTAATGCTGCCGGTGCAATGAGTGCTTATGCATCGCTCGCCGGTATGAAATCATTTGTGTTTATGCCTAAAGATGTACCGGAACCTTTTATTGCAGAATGTAAAGCTCTCGGTGCGGAAATTACTCTGGTGGATGGACTGATAACAGATTGCGGTAAACTTGCAGCAGAAGGAGTTAAGAAGTTTGGTCGGTTCGATGTATCGACACTTAAAGAACCTTACCGTATTGAAGGTAAAAAAACAATGGGTTATGAAATTGCCGAACAATTAAATTGGAATTTGCCCGATGTAATTATCTATCCGACCGGTGGTGGTACCGGACTTGTAGGTATGTGGAAAGCGTTTGATGAAATGGAAAAACTCGGATGGATAAATTCTAAAAGACCGCGAATGGTTTCTGTTCAATCCGATGGATGCGCCCCTATGGTAAAAGCATTTAATGATGGAAAAGAATTTGCAGAAATGTGGGCCGGTGCTAAAACTGTTGCAGATGGTCTTAGAGTTCCAGCTGCAATAGGCGACTTTTTAATATTACGTGCAATTAGAGAAAGTAACGGAATTGCAATTTCAGTTACGGATGAAGAGTTAATGGATAGTGCAAAACAGATTGGAAGAACAACCGGAATATTTGCATCACCTGAAGGCGGTGCTACACTTGCAGCACTTAAAAAGCTGAAATCAATGAAATGGATTAAAGATTATGAATCAGTTGTTCTCTTCAATACCGGAAGCGGACATAAATATATGCATCTTTACAAATGATTAATTAGTCAGTTACTGTCTTGCTGAGCGAAGCGAAGCATCTTTTTAATTCTCTGCGTTTTCAGCGATAAACTCTGCGATCTCAGCCAGGGGCTGATAAATCTGCGTGTTAATCTTTTTATTCCTGTGTTATCACTCTTATTCTAAAATTCTTTGAATCGAACACATAAATTTTATTTTCAGCATTATCCAATACTATTCCGCGTGGATAATTAAATTTCGATAGAGCACCATCACCATCAGAAAATCCGGGAGTTCCATCACCGGTAATTGTTGTAACAGTTCCATCAATACTTACTTTTCTAACTCTATTGCCGAAAGTATCGCTGAAAAAAATTTCTTCATCAAACGAAATGCAAAGTTCAGTTGGAGTGTTAAGCATAGCAGATTTATAATCGCCGTCACTGAATCCACCAATATTCCAGCCCGGCTCACTTGTCCCCGCGACAGTTGTAACATTCCCGTAGTTATCAATTTTTCTAATTTTATGATTTAATGCATCGGCTACGTAAACATTTCCATATACATCGCAAGCAACGCCGCAAGGTGTAAAAAATCTGGCTTGAGAAGATGGACCATCAACGCAACTCCCTTTGCTATCCGGACCGATTTCATTTCCTCCGCCGGCGTAAGTTGTAACGTTTCCATCGGGAGTAATTTTTCTTATGCGGTGATTCCAGCTATCGCCCACGTATAAGTTACCGTATCCATCGATTGCAATTCCTCTGGGGAAGTTAAACATAGCTTCATCAGCAAATCCATCTGCAAATCCGGGCTCACCTGATCCGGCAATAGTTGTAACAATTCCTTCGCTATCAATCTTTCTGATTGTATGATTCATAAAATCAGCGATGTAAAAATTTCCATTGTCGTCGGTACAAATTCCTGTTGGCGAATTGAATGTTGCTGTTAGCCGATCACCATTTTTATTACCCACTTCACCTGTCCCTGCAAACGTTGATACGGTTCCTTCAGTATCAATTTTTCTAATACAATTATTACCCGAATCTGCGATGTACAGATTTCCGTCCTTATCAATACAAATTCCGAATGCACTGCTAAACTTAGATTGTGTTAAAGATCCATTCACAAAACCCGAATCGGAACCGGCAAATGTTGAAACAGAATACTGAGCTATGAGCGCAGAGTTCAGAACTAAGAGAGTAGCGAGCAAATTGAGAGCAAGTTTTTTAAACATATTTATCCTTTGCTAACCTTATGATAATTGAAAGTTTAGAATCGTCTCCTTTATTTTGCGAACATAATTTTATAATCTTTTTCTTTTCCTTTTTGCCACCATTCATCGGGAATAACTTTCCAGTTTTCGGTTGTGGTTGGAGTGTAAACTTTTATCTTCTCAATCCACTTGATTGCATAATAACGCAAGTCTTTGTCGGTAGAAGTAATAATTCTCTTTGTAATTTCTTCTTTAGGAATTCCGGCACCGGCAATTAAATGATTCCCGCCGCCATTACCTCTGTATGAGTTTATTGCAACTGTATATGATTTATCTAAATCGAAAGGAGTACCGTCGCTCATTGTGGTTATAAAAATTCTGCTGCCAACAGGTTTGGAAACATCAACGGTATAGTTAATTCCGGCGGCACAATCAAAATTGTAAAACGGTTCTTTTAATTGTGGCGTCTGATTGCGGGGGTCGTATTTAATATTACCGTTCTCATCGGTACTAAATAATAAAAGATGATCGTCCGAATTATTCATCTGTTTGAACCAGAGCTTATATGAAAACTCCAGATAATTTTTTATTTCTTCTCCGGTCAATCGCATTGTGTAAAGCAGATTTTCGTACCTGTAGAGTTTGAACAAAGTACCAACGTTAACTTCACCTTTCTTTACAATTGTATTCAAAGTAAGAGGTGCTGAAAACGAAACCTGTGCGCCGGTAATAGAAAGTTGTAAGTCGTGAACAAAATCCACAAAGGAATTATCGCCGAATAATGCCGGGTATGAACTTAAATCATCGGCAAAGGTTCCAATAGGACGAGAAACATACTTTTTAATTTCTTCAAACTGTTTTTTGAATTTATTTAAGAAATCCTGATCCGGTTTGAAACTTCTTCCATCAATAATTTCGCCGGTTATTTCTTTTTCCCATTGTTTCTTTTCTTTGTTAAAAGTCAGGATACAATTTGCAACAGCAACATCTCTTGCAGAATTTAATCCGCCTAAAATTTGAACATCTTGACCAAGTGGATTTTTCTCTTTGAAATTCCAACCGCGGTGATCGTGACCAACGAATATTATATCAAATCCCGGAACGCGCTGTGCAATTAATTGAGATGCGTTTTCGTTTTTCTCATCGTCTGCAGATTGGTTTCCGTATTTGTAATCAACACCACTGTGGAATAAGCCAACCATTAAATCCGGCTTTTCTTTTTTCTTAATTATCTCAATCCACTTCTGTGCGGATTTAATCATGTCTTCCCATTCTATTCCTTTCCAAATATTTTCCGGAAGCCAGTAGGGAATATGCGGCGTTATCAAACCAAGAATGGCAATCTTAATTCCTTTTTTATTTATTACCGTGTATGGTTTGAAGTAAGTTTTTCCGGTCTTTACATTAATTGCATTTGCAGCCATCCACGGGAATTTTAGTTGCTTGTTAAATCTATCGTAAACCGGATGACCTGTTTCGATATCATGATTACCAACAGCAGCTGCATCATATTTCATATAATTCATTACATCTGCAAGTAGATGCGGAGCGTTCGGCTTTTCGAAGTTATAATAATAAACTGCCGGAGTTCCCTGAAGTAAATCGCCGCCGCTTAATAAAATTACTTCCTGATCTTTCTTCAACCTCTCTTCTTTTACGAAGGAATAAATTTGAGCCATTGAAGTGTTTGCATCCCGCAATTCTGTAAAGTCGTATGGAAATATTGCTCCGTGTTCATCGGTGCTTTCAATGATTTTTATTTTTACAGTTTGTGCTGTTATAAGAGAAGAAATGATCAGGATGATAATTAACGTTAGGTTTAATTTCTTTTTCATGATTACCTTTCTAATTGAATGACACAAATATAAGTAAGTGTTACAAGCGAGGTAAGTGGAATAAATTCTTTTGTTTGTTATTCTGATTTTGGCGAAAGCAGGTTGTTCTCGTTTTTCTATTCTATTCGTTCTAAAGCCTGAATTTAACACTGATGGTTTTCATCGATATAATCTCATTCATTTGGGATAGAATTGGGCAATCCTCACTCAAAACTGGCATTTAGTACTATAATAACAATTTTCCATTATCAATTATTCATTGAATTCCGCATTTTGCATACAACCTTTTTCCGGGTAAATAAGTCAAACCACATAGAAACAGACAATAAATGAACTTGAGTGATAATCAATTAATTATAAATGCGCAGAATGGGGATATGGAAGCTTTCGAGCAGCTTGTTTATAAGTACGATCGACACGTTCTAAATATTGCAAAGTCATTCAGAAACAATGAAGACGATGCAAAAGATATTTATCAAGAGGTCTTTATAAGAGTGTACCGTGGATTGAAAAATTTTCAATTCAAAAGCGAGTTCTCAACATGGCTCTTTAGAATTACAACAAATGTTTGTATTAGCTATAATCGTGGAAAAAAACAGCACGAATCCATCGATAGAGAAATTGGTACTGATGACGAAAACACTACAACATTTGCAGATCAATTGCCGGGAGAGTTGAGGACTGATGATAAAGCTGTAGGTTCGGATCTTGCCGGACATATTAACAAAGCTCTGAACGAATTACCCGCACAGCAGAAAATGGCGTTTACATTAAAGTTTTATCAGGATTATAAAATAAAAGAGATAGCCGAAATTATGCAGTGCAATGAAGGGACAATAAAACGATATCTCTTTGCTGCAACAAATAAAATGAGAGAAAAACTAAAAGGTTTGAAATAAAACGGTAGTGTCATTCCGAACTTGATTTGGAATCTCAGGAATTAGATGCTGAAACAGGTTCAGCATGACCGCCGGGGATGGAGTTACAAAATGAACAAAGAAAAATTTTTAGAACAAGCAGAACTCTACTTAATGGACGAACTCGATCAGAATGAAAAGATTGAGTTCGAAAACATGATTATGGAAAGTGATGAGTTGCGAGCTGAGTTTGATTCGCTTAAAGCGATGTTCGAATCATTCACTTCCAACCGTCCGGTAGAAGTGGATGAAAAACTTCTCGTTTCCGCACGCAATAATTTGATGAGGTCACTTAGAAACGAAGCTGCCAAGAAAACAGCAAAAGATAAAATGTTAGAATGGCTTAAAAATATTTTTGTTGTTAACTATAAATTATCTTTTGGCTCGCTTACACTGGTTGTAGTGGGAATATTTGTAGGCTACTTCTTATTCTATTCGTCAACTACTCAAGAGATTGTTACTAATTCAAAGTCGGTTGATCTTGATAATCTTTCAAAGTATGAAACGGGCGTATCGAACATAAAAATTCCTAATCCGTTTTTTGAAGGTGGAGAGATTGAAGTGATATTCGGCGGAACCGGGGGGACTTCGCCAATAAGTTATAAAGGAACTGCCGAAGACCCCATAATTCAAAGAGCACTTGCTACTGCACTGGTAACAAATGAAAACCCTGGATTGAAATTAAGAACTGTAAACACAATAGCAGCAAAAGTTGAATCGGAACAATTTATCCCCGATCCCAAAGTAAAATCTGCTCTGATAACTGCAATGAAAAATGATAAGAATCCGGCGGTTAGAAGAGAAGCATTAAATGTTCTGATGAAATTTTCATTCGATCAGGAAATACGCGATGCTTACCTTTATGTTCTATCCAACGATTCAAATTCAGGTCTGCGTGTTTCGGCAATTAATGCACTCGCAAATTTAAAGGTTCAGGGTAATTCACTGGATGAAAAAATTATTAATGTATTAAATAAGAAAGCGGAAAGTGATGAAAATGATTTCATTAGATTAAGAGCCGCATCCCTTATTAAGGAGGTTAAGTAAAATGAAAACAAGAAATATTATTCTGGCGTTAATTACTGTATTGCTGGTAAACATAGTTTCATACGGTTATGATAATGGTGATTTAACAAAATCATTTAAAGTAAATAAGGGTGGAAAACTTGATATCAATATAAATTCAGGCTCTATCAATTTAACTCCTTGGGAGAAAAATGAAGTATATGTAAAAGTTGATAATGTTGATAAAGATCGGCTTAATGATATTGAAATATACCTCGAAGGGAATAATGTTTATGTTAAGTACAATTCCAAATGGGGCTGGGGCGAGGAAATAGATCTATATGTTAGTTTCCCATCCCAATTTAGTGTAGAAGCAAAATCGACCGGCGGTGATATAAATGTTAAAGGAAATGTTGTAGGCAATATCGAATTAAACACAATGGGCGGCGACGTAACCTTGAAAAATGTTAAGGGTAAAGTAAGAGTAAGCACCCAGGGCGGCGATTTGAGAGTTGGCGATATTGAAGGCGCACTTTCTCTTTCAACAATGGGCGGTGATATAAATATCGGCGAAGTAATTGGAGAAACTGCTAAGGTTAATACTATGGGTGGTGATATAAAAGTATCTAAAGCAATGTCTGGAATTGAAGCTGTAACATACGGTGGAGAAATTACTGTAAAAGTTTTGGGCGGTGATTCTCAATTAAAAACTATGGGTGGAAGTATAGAAGTTGAAAATGCCAACGGAAGAGTTATGATGCAAACTATGGGTGGAAATTTGGTTGTTCAAAACGGTTCCGGATTAATTGACGCATCAACTAATGCCGGCGACATTGTTCTTCATAATATTACCGGTAGTGTTAATGCTAAAGCAACAAGCGGTAACATTACAGTTGATATAAGTCCGTCATCAGGAAGCACAAGCTACCTTAATGCTAATATGGGCAGAATAGAAATTAATCTTTTACCTAATGCCAAAGCTACAATTGAAGCAGAAATAAAAGCGCGTGGCAACTGGAAGTTTATGAAAGATAATCTCAAGATCAGATCCGAATTTGAAGCTAAGTCCTATACAAGTGACGACAACCAGAGAAAAATAAAAGCAGTTTATGAAATTAACGGCGGCGGTGGAAAAATTATTGCATCTTCTAATAACGATAACATAACAATTAAAAAATACTCTAAATAAAAACCACGGGGGGGAAACAATGAAAAAGCTAATAATTATTTCTGTGTTGTCAATAATAGGATTACTCTTTATCGCAGCAGTTCCGGCATCATCTAATTTCGAAAGTGTGTTAAATTCAGTTATTAAAAATCGGGCACTATCTCAATTACCTGAAAAAAATTATCAAAAGGAGTTTAATGTTAAACCGGGCGGAACACTTACTATTGAATTAAAAACCGGCGGAGGAATTTTTATTGAAGGTTGGAATAAAGATGTAGTCAGTGCAGAATTGACAGTTAAAGGTCGTGATGCTGATGATATCATAGTTGAACTTGAACAGGATGGAAATGATGTTGAGATTAATTCATACTATGACGGCGGAGATAGAAGTTATCGTGCAAATGCAAATACAGTTGTAAAAATTCCAAATAACTTTAACGTAAGTTTTTCAACGATGGGTGGTGAAGTTAAGTTGGTGGGATTTAATGGTAAGTCCACCGGTAAAACTATGGGCGGAGAAATTGATCTGGAAAATCTTAAAGGTCAGCTCGATCTAAAAACAATGGGTGGCGGAATTACAGTAAAAGATTGCGAAGTAAACGGAAAGATTCATACGATGGGCGGCGACATTTTGGTTGAAAACGTAACCGGTGATTTGAATGCCAAAACGATGGGTGGAAAAGTTAAACAGAAAAATGTAAAGAGCAGCAGCGGATCAACCGCCAACGAGATTAACCTAACTACTATGGGCGGACCAATCGATGTGGATAGAGCGATGAACGGTACTAAAGTAAAAACTATGGGCGGCGATGTTACAATCAACTATGCTGAAAAATTTGTTGATGCCGAAACTATGGGGGGTGATATCGAAATTAAATCTGTTGATGGATGGATTCGCGCTAAAACTATGGGCGGGGAAATTAATGCTAAAATGATTGGCGATCCGAACAAAGGTGAGAGAAGTGTTAATCTTACATCCATGGGCGGTGATATTACGCTAACTGTTCCGACCGGACTCTCGATGGATATAGAAATTGAAATTGCCTTCACCAAAAATTATGAAGGGGACGTTAAGATAAATAGCGATTTCAAACTTAATGAAGAAGTATCAAAAGAATGGATTAAGAAGAACGGATCGGCAAGAAAAATATTATCAGGTAAAGCTTCCATTGGTGATGGCAAAAATAAAATCAGAATTAATACAATTAATGGTAATGTGTATTTGAAGAAGGGATAAAATAAAATTTTAGAGAAGTTGATTAGCCCGGTATAAAAGCCGGGTTTTTTTTATTCTTTCAATCCTAAGAACTCTATAAGTCTATTATGTGCCTCATCAGAAATCTGTACATTATATTTTTTGTAAAATTCTATTGTTGCTTCTACAGAATTAAAGTAGTGTTGACAGTTATCGCATTTTTCGAGATGAGCTTTTATTTCGATACACTTTGGCGAATCGAGTTCTTCGCCAAGATTATCGCATATGTGAGACATTACGTCTTTACAATTAGGCAATTCGGTTTTAATGGTTGTTTTATAATCACTCATTCTTAAATCTCATATTTAATTCATCTCTTAAAAATGCGCGTGCACGGTGCAAGCGCGATTTAACTGCCGGAACAGATAACTCTACAATTTTAGATGTTTCTTCTGTCGATAAACCTTCAACATCTCTCAGCATAAAAACAATTCTGTATTCAGGTGCCAGCTTCTGAATCGATTCATCAAGTATTTTTTTTAATTCATTATTCTCGGCGATTCTATCCGGAGTAACTTTCCAATCGGCAATACTTTTTTCATCAATAACAGCTTCATCGTCATCGAATGAAGTAAATCCGGTTTTAGATTCACTCCTTGCAAGCATCAGACAATGATTTGCAACAACACGGTAAAGCCAGGTAGAAAGTTTCGATTGCCCGCTGAACTGACCGATATTTTTAACCATGCTTAAAAATGTTTCTTGCATAGTATGCTCGGCTCTCTCTTTGTTGCGACAGATTTTAAATGAAAAATTAAAAACTGTCTGTTCGTAATTTTTCACAAGTTCAGCAAGAGCTTTTCGGTCACCACGCTGTGCGTTTTCAATAAGTATTAATTCGTCCATAGTAAGATGATTTTATTCAATAATGGTTTCAAATTTGCTATCAAGACTTTTCCAAAGATAAAGACTTGCAATTGAGCAGTAAGGATGCCAGCCCTTTTCAACGGCAATCTTATTAATCTTTTTCTCATCCGGCAATTTTTTCAATCCGTAATTTAACATAATCGCCTTGCGTATTCCAAGATCGGTAACAGGTAAAACATCCGGTCGTCCAAGTGTAAACATAAGAAACATCTCTGCA
>Ga0067045_1028836_pt1 | contig 26887 bp, 17 predicted proteins | sample TerdegcTABiofilm_FD_59184 | JGI IMG/M metagenome (GOLD analysis project Ga0067045, IMG submission 59184) | Combined Assembly of (Gp0054472, Gp0054536) Wastewater bioreactor microbial communities from Singapore -Terephthalate degrading... | reverse complement strand
TGGATTATCTTTTGACAGCACCATTCCACTATACTCGGTTTTTCTTTTGAAAGAACCATGAGGCTAAACTCGGATTATCTTTTGATAGAACCGTTTCTCTTTACTCGGATTTTACGTGATATAACGCGTGCTCTTGCTTCTTGCACAGGTGGTATATAATACAGAGCAAAGAGCTGATTATAACGCAGCGCCAGCAGCGTTTTTTATAATGTGTCCCAAGGGTAGCGGTTGCGTCACGATTATAATTATATAAGGATACGGCCATGGCAAACAGTTTGGAACGGTTCACAGCAGCAGCCCGCGAGGTTTTTGGCTTTGCCCACATGGAGGCGACGCGGATGCACCATGCCTCCATTGGGCCGGAGCATGTGCTTTTGGGCCTGCTTATGGAAAGCGAGGGGCTGGCCGGGCGGATCCTGCGGGACGCGGGGATGCGGCCCCAGCAGGTACAGCGCACGGTAGAACGGCTCTCCAACGCGCTGCCGCTTCGCGCCGCCGAGCCGGAATTGCTGCCCAGCACCCAGATGCTGATTGAAGTGGCCGTGGATGAGGCCAAACGGCGCAACAGCTCCGTGGTGGATACCCATCACTTGTTGCTGGCTTTGTTGCGGCAGCAGGAAGGGCTGGTGCTGGCTATTCTGGCGCAGTTTGGGTTGACGGCCGATCTGTTGCGGCGGCGGATTGAGCAGTTTGCTCCGGTCCCGGCGGCCCAGCCGGCAGCCCCTTCCCGTCCTGATCCCCGGCGTGGCGGCCAGCCTTCCCTGCTGGATCAACTGGCGGTGGATCTGACCGAGCTAGCCCGGCAGGGGCGGCTGGATCCGGTCATCGGCCGCCAGAAGGAGATTGAGCGCGTCATTCAGATTTTAGCGCGCCGCACCAAGAACAATCCGGCCTTGATCGGGCAGCCCGGCGTGGGCAAAACGGCCATCGTGGAGGGGCTGGCGCAGCGGATCGTCGCCGGAGAAGTGCCGGGGCCAATTCTGGGTAAACGGGTGATCCAGCTGGATATGGGGTCGCTGGTGGCCGGCACGATGTACCGCGGCCAGTTTGAGGAGCGGTTGAAGCGGGTGGTGGATGAACTGCGCGGTTCCAGCACCATCACGTTTATTGACGAAATTCACATGATCGTCGGGGCCGGGTCGGCTGGCTCCTCTATGGATGCCGCCAATATCCTCAAACCGGCGCTGGCGCGGGGCGAGCTCCAGTGTATCGGCGCGACGACGTTGGAGGAATACCGCAAGCACATTGAGTCTGATGCGGCGTTGGAGCGCCGGTTCCAACCGGTAATGGTGGACGAGCCCAGCGTTGAAGAGACCATCGCCATCTTGCAGGGCATCAAATACGCCTACGAGCAGCACCACAAGGTGCAGATTGAGGACGCAGCGCTGGAGGCGGCGGCCCGGCTCTCGGCCCGTTACGTGACCGAACGCTATCTGCCCGACAAGGCGATTGACGCGATTGACGAGGCGGCCTCGCGGGTGCGGATGTACAAGTCACCGTTGGCCCGCCGGCTGCGGGAGACCTTTGAGCAGCTGCAGGCGGTCCGTCTCCGGCGCGCCCGGCTCGTGGCTGAGGGGCGCCCCAGCCACGAGGCGGAGCCGTTGCTGGCCCAGGAGCAGACGCTGGAGGCCGAAATGGCCCATCTGCGCCAGCTGCAGGAGCGCGAAGAGGGGCTGATCGTGGAGGCCGCGGACATCGCGGAGATCATTGCCATGTGGACGGGCATCCCCTTAAACCAGGTCGCGCAGGCAGAATCCCGGCGGCTGCTGGAGATGGAGGGGGAGCTGCGCAAGCGCGTCGTCGGCCAGGAGGAGGCCATCACCACCATCGCCCGCGCTGTGCGCCGCGCCCGCGCCGGCCTGAAGGATCCGCGCCGGCCTATCGGCTCGTTCATCTTCCTTGGACCGACCGGGGTGGGCAAGACCGAGCTCGCCAAAGCGCTGGCGGAGTTCCTGTTCGGCAGTGAAGAGGCCCTGATTCAGCTGGATATGTCGGAATTTATGGAGCGGCATACCGTGGCCCGTCTGGTCGGTGCGCCGCCGGGCTACGTGGGCTACGAAGATGCCGGCCAGCTGACGGAGGCGGTACGCCGGCGGCCCTATTCCATTGTCGTCTTTGACGAGATTGAAAAGGCCCACCCGGATGCTTTCAACATGCTGTTGCAGGTGATGGAGGAGGGGGCGCTTTCGGACGCCCGGGGCCACAAAGTGGATTTCCGCAATACCCTGCTCATTATGACCTCCAACCTGGGTGCGGAAGAAATCCGCCGCAGTACGTTTGGGTTTGTCCCGGCGACCCTGACCGACTCCCAGGTTTCCTACGACGAGATGCGCCGTAAACTGCTGGAGGAACTGCGTAAGCTCTTCCGGCCGGAATTTCTCAATCGGGTGGACGGCATCATCGTTTTCCGCGCGCTGGGGCCGGACCAATTGCGGGCGATTGTGCATCTGGAAGTGGATAAGGTCCGCCTCCGTCTGCAAGATCAGGAGCTCAACCTGGCGTTGACCGATGCCGGCCAGGACTGGCTGGCGGCCCAGGGCTACAGTGAGCTCTACGGCGCGCGTCCGTTGCGGCGGCTGATCCAGCAGGAGATAGAGACGCCGCTTTCCGAGGCGCTGTTGGCGGGAGAATTTCATCCCGGCGACACGGTGACCGTGGATGCCGACGATACCGGGCTGGTGCTGCGTCGCGCTGAAGAGGTAGCGCCGGTAGCAGGGGGGTGAGCCGGGCGTTGTGAGCAGGAAGCAGTGAGCGGGATTTACTGCTCTCTGCTCACTATTCACTTTTTCCTGGCGGCTCCTGGCAACTCAGCGACAAGGACTAAGGATATGCGACGACTGATGCGTGAAATGGCTTTTCGGTTGGCTCGCCGTGACCTGGCGCTCTTTTTGGATGAGCATGAGGACGATCTGCTGCAGATTTTCCGAGAAGAGATGCAGCGGCTGGATGACGAGCTGCCGGAGGAGCGACTCTTCATTGACCTGAAGCTGGTGCCGCTGGGGGAGATGATGGTCAAGGCGGTGTTGCACGCCCTGCACCGTTTCTTGACCGAGGACCGCTTCGGCAGCGTGCCGGAAGCGGCCCCAGATGAGGAGCCGTAGTCGGTTTTTTTTCAATCGGTTTAAGGATTGCCGATCAACGAAAAGCAGGTGCCATGTTCTACTTTTTGATTTTCGGTACGGTGGATTTTGTGCTCTTTGCTTACTTCTATGCTACCTTCAACCAGCATACGAACTGGGCCCCTTATTTTGTCCTTCTCGGTGCGTTGACGCTGTTGACGTTCCTCAACTACGGCGTGGACAAGGGCTTGTCCAAAATTGGCAGATTGCGCATCCCGGAGCTGCTGCTGAACGTGATGACGGCGTTGGGTGGCTTTCTCGGTGCCTGGATGGGGATGGGGCTGTTCAATCACAAAACCAACTCCAGGCAACATCGCACGATGTGGATTGTCCTGGTGGTGAGCACGCTGGTCCACGCGTTGTTCATCTACCGTTACATTGCGTCCTGAATCTGCTATGGCCGTAGCCACGGCTTCTCCCCACCGACGAAACTGCCGGTTTATCCCCACGGTTGAAATAGAGGCGCAGTTCTGGGCGCGGGGCCTGGTGCGGGTGGCCGGCCTGGATGAGGTCGGGCGGGGCTGCTGGGCCGGCCCGGTCTGCGCGGCAGCAGTGATGCTCCCGCCGGACCCGGCGGTGCTGGCGGCCCTGGCGGGCGTCCGCGATTCCAAGCAGCTGACGCCCCGGCAGCGTGCCATGCTGGCGCTGCGCATTCGGGAAGTCGCGTTATCCGTAGGGGTGGGGCGCGCCGAGGCCGCCGAGATTGACTCCCTGGGTATCGTCCCGGCGACGCGGCTGGCGATGCGCCGCGCGCTGGCAGCCGGTTCCCTGTCGGCTCAGGCGCTCATCATAGATGCGCTCCCCCTGCCGGAAAGCGCTTTGCCTCAGGCGGTCTTCCCTTATGCCGATGCCCGCTCGCTTTCGGTGGCGGCCGCCAGCATCGTGGCTAAGGTTTATCGCGATACCTGGATGGCCGAGGTGGCCGAAAGCCAATACCCCGGTTATGGCTTTGCCCGGCACAAGGGCTACGGGACGGCTGAACATCGCGCGGCGTTAGAGCAGGCCGGACCTTGCCCGCTGCACCGGTATACCTTTCAACCGGTGGCGGCGCGTTGCCAGGGACGATAGCTGCCCTTATTTCTGTTCGTGCTCGGCACGCAGTTCGCGGCTCAGCCGCAGGCGGAAACGCGCCAGGTCGCGGAAGGCCCGCAGGATCACGCGGGGATTAGCGCCGGTGGCAGCGCCCTTCTGCCGGGGCAGATGCGTTACCGGGACTTCGGCGATGCGGTAATGGCGCGCCCGGGCGCCGGCCAGAAATTCGGTATCAATCATCGCGCCGTTGGAGACAATGGTGACGTGCTCCAGAATTTCGCGGCGGAAGAGCTTGAAGCCGCAATCAATATCGTGGCAGAGGAAGCCAAAGAGCAATCGCACCACGGTGTTCCAGCCGAAAGCGTTGACTTTGCGAATGAAGGGGTCCTGACGGTCCACGCGCCAGCCGCAGATAATATCGGCCTCGTTGATTTTAGCCAGGAACCGCTCAATTTCGCTGAAGACAAACTGGTTATCGGCCGGCACGAATGTGATCCATTCCTTCGTCGCGGCCGCAAACCCGGCCTTCAGCGCGCCGCCATAGCCCCGGTTGGGATAATGCTCTACCAGTTTGAAATAGGGGATTCGCTGGGCCAGCTCCCGGCCGATCTCGCCGGTGCGATCCTTGCTGCCATCGTTCACCAGGATAATTTCGTATTCCATTCCCAACCGTTCAGCCACTTCAGAGACGGTAGTGACGGCGCGTTCTGCGTTTGCCTCTTCGTTGTAGGCCGGTAACACGATGGAAAGTGTGGGCATTCGTTTGACCTCCTGACATGATGAGAATTCAGCAGGCTAAGTTTAACACAGTTCTGAAAAAATCGTAGTAACCTTGAGGGGATGGCGATGACACTACCTGTTTTGCTCTTGCTGGTTATCCTGGTGGCGGCCCTGGTCCTCTTTTCGTTTGAGTGGATACCGCCCGACGTGACGGCTTTGGGGGTCTTGCTGGCCCTCATCGTGCTGCGCCTGGTCCCGCCGGAGCAGGCCTTTGCCGGCTTTGGCAGCGATACGGTCATGTTGTTGCTGGGGCTGCTGATTATCACGGCTGCGCTGATGCAGACCGGGATTGTGGAGGTGGTCAGCCGCCAGCTCTTGCAAGTGACCGGCAACCACCCGGAGCGGCTGCTGCCGGCCACGATGATCGCGGTGGGTCTGTTGAGCGCCTTGATCAACAATACGGCCGCGGCGGCTTTCTTTTTGCCGGTGATCCTGGGTCTCAGCCGGCGCGCCAACCTGAACGCGGCGCGTTTGCTGATGCCAATGGCCTTTGCGGCGATCTTGGCCAGCTCCGTGACGCTGATCAGCACCTCCACCAACGTGGTGGTGAGCGGCCTGATGCAGCAGGCCGGCCTGCCGCCCATAGGCATGTTGGAACTGACCCCCGTGGGGCTACCCATTCTGGTGGCGGGGGTGCTCTATATGCAATTCGCCGGGCAACGGTTGCTTCCACAGCGGGCTGTAGCCCCCACGCTGACTGAGAGCTTTGGCCTGCGCTCCTATCTGGCAGAGCTGCGGATTGTCCCCGGCTCTGACCTGGCCGGGCGCACTCTGGCGCAGGCGGCTCTGGGCCGGGATTATGACTTGATTGTGCTGGCGGTTATCCGGCAGGGGGAGCGCCGGCTGGATCCGCCCGCCGAGACCCGGTTGCAGGTGGGGGATGCGCTGCTGGTGGAGGGGTCTTCGGCGGCGATCTTGCGGGTCAGGGATGTGACCGGGCTGGAACTCCAGGCGGATGCCCGCTTTTCCGATGGGGATTTGCAGGGAGCCGGGATGCGGTTGGCCGAGGTGGTACTGTTGCCGCGCTCACCGTTCATCGGCCACACCCCCAAAGAGTTGCAAATGCGCGAGCGTTACCACTTGCAGGTGCTGGCGATTAACCGGCGCACGGGCACCGTCCGCTGTAAGATTGCCGAGACACGCTTGCAGATGGGGGATGTGCTGCTGGTGCAGGGCGATGAAAAGCAGATTGCGGCACTGCAAACTGAAAACGTGTTGGATGTGTTGGGCGTGCTCAACCCCCGGCGCTTCAACCGCCGTCAGGCCATCCTGGTGGCGGGAATTTTTGCCGGGGCGTTGCTGCTGGGCGCGCTGAAGGTACTCGCCTTGCCGGTGGCCATGTTGGCTGGCGCGTTGTTGGTCTTCCTGACGCGCTGCATTACCCCGGAGGAGGCTTACCGGCAGGTGGATTGGAAGGTCTTGATCCTCATCGGCAGTATGTTGGGGCTGGGGGTGGCGATGCAGACGACCGGCACGGCGGAGTTCCTGGCCGATGGGCTGGCTGCCCTGGTGGGGACCTGGCATCCGCGCTGGCTGTTGACCGGCTTCTTTGTACTGACCGTGCTGTTGACGCAACCGATGTCTAACCAGGCGGCAGCGGCGGTGGTGGTGCCGGTAGCGTTGGAGACGGCAGCGCGGTTGGGGTGGAATCCACGCCCTTTTGCCATCATGATTGCTATCGCAGCCAGCACCTCGTATCTGACGCCCCTGGAGCCGGCCTGTCTGATGGTGTACGGGCCGGGGCACTATCGTTTCCGGGATTTCTTGCGCGTGGGTGGCTTGCTGACGGGGGTGGTCTATCTGCTGGCGCTGATCCTGGTGCCGCTCCTGTGGCCGCTGAGCTGACGGCGCTCAAGTGCCTGATTACGAACGCAAGGCTTGTAGTGACGCGCTTGAGCGCGTCAGACGGCGCTGATGATCTTTGAGAAAATAATTCGGCCACATGGGCCGTGGGCTTTTGGGCTTTGTAGTAACGCCTTCAGGCGTTTCTTCGCTGCTGCTGAAGGGGAGAACGCCTAAAGGCGTCACTACCCACGCCTTCTCAGCCGGTTCGCCTGTGACCGAATTTAACTTTTAAACTTCATAAGCGCCTGACAACGAACACGAGAAAGAGCGCGCTTCAGCATTTCCCACGCTGAAGCGCGCTCTGGAGCTAGGGCCGGCAACCGCGCTTACCTCTTCGCTGCCGGTTTCTTGGGGAAGCGACTGAGCACGACTACCGGCACGGGCAGCTGGACTTTATCGCCCGCTTTGAGCTGATCCAGCGCTTTGGGCGCGCGGCGCGGCGTGACCAGGGCGAAGAGCTGGGTCCCCTCGGCGTGATACTCCTTGTCCAGATAAGCCTGGCCCAAGAGGAAGCCGTCAATGTCCACCGCGCAACTGAGGACCTGTCCGACCACCTTCCCCTTGGCATCTACCAGCCGGTCCAGCTGCTCCGGCTTGGGCAGCCCCTTCTCCGGGATGCGGAAGCGGGTCACTTCGGCCTTGCGCTTCGCCTCGCGGGCGATGAACGGCTCGCGGCCCACGAAGAACGGCTTGTAGGTCTTGACGTAGGTGCCGAAGCCGGCGTCGGCCATTGTCAGATTGAGCGGCCCGGCCATCTCGTGGCCGTAGAGCGGCAACCCGGCCTCGGTGCGGAGGCTGTCGCGCGCGGCCAGCCCGCAGGGTTTGACGCCGAACGGCTCGCCCGCCTTGAGCAGCGCCCACCAGAAATCGGCTAAGCGGTCGGGGTGGACGAAGAGCTCGTAGGCCACCCGCTCGCCGGTGTAGCCGGTGCGGCTGACGATCACATCAAAGCCGCCCAGGGTCACCTGGCAGATGCCGGCCCAGGGCAGCGCCTTGACCTGCCCCAGGTCGCCGGCGCTGCCGCCCAGCGCCAGCAGGATGTCTTTAGACTTCGGCCCTTGCAGCGCCAGTTCGGCGCGCATGTCGGCCCCGGCCGCCGGGTCGCGCAGGTCGCGCAGCGTGACGCCAGCGCCGTTCCACTTGACCCAGGGACGATGGGGATCTATCATCACCTCACCCCGGGCCACGGCGTTGACCCAGGCCCAATCCTTATCGTTGTTGGAGGCGTTGACCACCACCAGGTAGCGCTCTGAGGCCAGCCGGTAGACCATCAGGTCATCCAGCGGGATACCTTCTACGTCAAAGAAGGCGGAGTATTGCGACTGGCCCACCTCCAGCAGGTTGATGTCGTTGACCATGACCAGGTTGAGGAAGGTGGCGGCTTCCGGCCCGCTGGCTTCCCAGCAACCCATGTGGCTGACATCAAAGAGACCGGCGGCCTCGCGGACGACGCGGTGTTCTTCCAGCGCGCCGCTGTACCAGACGGGCATCTCCCAGCCGGCGAAGGGCACCATCCGGCCGCCCATCTCGCGGTGGACAGCGTTGAGGTGGGTCTTGCGCAGGGGGGCGTTCTCCGGCTCGCGCCATTCAAATTTGGGCAGCGCCGGCCCGGCGGGCTCTTGGTGTGACCAGGCGCCGATGAAGTAGGGCTTGGCAAACGGGCCGGCCTCGGGTTGGGGGGCGACGGCCGGGGTGGGCGCCGCGCCCAGGTCGCGCACCGCCTTGATGAAAGGCAGCCGTCCGTAGACGTCATCGGTGGCGACGTAGCCTTCTACCAGCGCCCGTAGCCAGGTAGCGACGCGGATGGCTTGCGCGGTCGGCAGGTCCAGCGTGTAGCGGTCGGCGGCGCAACGGGTGAGCAGCCCGGCGGCCATCACGGTGCCGTTGGCCTCCAGCAGGGTGATGGGGCGGCTGTCGCCGTCGGCCATGTCAGTCACAGAGGAGGGGGTGAGCCACTCCACGAAGGCGCGCGCTAAGCGGCCTTCCAGTTCCAGCCGTTCGTAGGCCGCCTGCCCTTGCGGGGTGTCGTTGATGAAATAGAAGTGCGGGTAGCCGCTCCGCTGGGGAGGCTGAGGGTCAAAGCGGGCGGCCAGGGCCGCGATCTCCACTTTGACCGCTTCCAGCACGTCAAAATCCACGCGGGCGCGATATTCCAGCCCGTCGCGGGTGACCAGTTTGTAGGGCTGGGTGGCCTTGAGCAGCCGGGCGACGGCCTGCGCGATCTGCGCCATCTCCGGCTCTTTCATCCCGCGCTGCGTGATCCAGGGGGTGCCAAAGCGGACACCCGAAGGGTAGGCGGCGGTGGTATCGCCGGGGATGGTGTTGCGGTTGGCGACGATGCCCGCCAGTTCCAGCAGCCGGGCGGCGGCATCGCCCATCAACGGCGTGCCATCGGGGCCCTTGATCGGCTTGCAATCAATCAGCACCATGTGCGTATCGGTGCCGCCGTAGGCCACGCGGATACCGGCCTGTTCCAACGCGGCGGCGAAAGCCTGGGCGTTGGCGACGGTCTGCTGTTGCAGCGCGCGGAACTGTTCGGTGCGCGCCAGGTGGGCGGCAACGGCGATGCCGGCGATGGTCTCCATGTGCGGGCCGCCCTGGAAGCCGGGGAAGACCGCGCGGTCAAACTTCTTCGCCAGCGCCGCGTCGGTGGTGAGGATGACGGCACCGCGCGGGCCGTCAAAGGTCTTGTGGGTGGTGAAGGTGATGGCGTCGGCAATGCCGACCGGGCTGGGGTAGACGCCCGCGATCACCAGGCCGGCGACATGGGCGATGTCGGCCAGCAGGTAAGCGCCGACCTCTTTGGCGATGGCCTTCAGCCGCTCCCAATCGGGCGCCCAGGGATAGGAGGTATAGCCGCCGATGATCAGTTTGGGCTTGTGCTCCAGCGCCAGCGCGCGGATGGCCTCGTAATCCAGCCGCTCGGTTTTCTCGTCCACAGAATAGTAGACGACGTTGTAGGTTTTACCGGAGTAGGCGACCTTGCTGCCGTGGCTGAGGTGGCCGCCGACGTGGAGTGCCATTGCCAGCATGGTATCGCCGGGCTGGAGCAGGGCATACTGCACGGCGGTGTTGGCCGGCGCGCCGGAGAGCGTCTGCACGTTGACGAAGAGCTTTTCGGCAGGGAATTTGGGGGTGGCGAAGGCTTCGGCCACGCGACGGCGGGCCAGCGGTTCCAGGATGTCCACGTAGTCCATCCCCTTGTAGTAGCGGGGATCGGAGTAGCGCCGGTAGTGGCCCAGCCGTTCTTCGTAATCCAGGAGTGCCGCCGGTGTCATCGTGCGGGTTTCCTCGTCGGGGTAGCCCTCGGCGTAGAGGTGCGAGAAGACAGACCCGACCGCTTCATGGACGGCCGGGGAGGCCAGCGATTCAGAGGGGATCATGATCAGCCGCCGGGCCTGCCGTTCGGCCTCGTAGCCGATGAGCGCGGCCAGGTCGGGGTCCAATTGGGCTAAAGGTTCACGGAAGAGAAAATCGTCCATTCAGAGCTCCTTTCGTAGTGCAATAACCGGTCTTTCACCGGAGAGTTTAGCGTGACGACCACCGGGTTAGCGTGTAGCTATCGGGTGTCTAAGGGTATTGTACTCTTGAGCAGGCGAAAGGGCAAGAGAAAATCCTCACGAAGTATGAAGGCATCCGCCATGCCACGGCTGGACAATTTGACCAAACCATGCTACTTTACTTAAAGCCGCCGGGTGGTTGGCAAAGGGATTAAATCTGGCTTCAGGGGGAAAAGGTCGCTTGAGCCCGGAAACCCAACGCCGGTTGAGTACATTAGTGTTGATCGCGAGCCTGGGGATTCTGATCTGGCTCGTCCTTTACGCCGCTTACACCGGCTTCTACGATTGGTTGGACGGCCAGAAGCCATACCTGATGTCCGGACGCATCGCCGGGTTTGACATTCCCCCCCTGACGCCGACGCTCACGCCCTTGCCGACACCCGCGCCCTCGCCAACCCCCACTCCCCTGCCCGAAGTGCAACCGTTGCCGGCCATCCGCATTATCATTCCCAAGATTGGGGTCAACGCGAAGATCATAGAGATCAGTATCATCCAGACCGGCAGCGGGGAAAACACGCGCTATCTCTGGGAAACACCCGCCTATGCCGTGGGCCACCATGAGGGCAGCGCTGACCCCGGGGAACCGGGCAACATCGTGCTTAGCGGGCACAACAATACACTGGGAGAGGTCTTCCGCGACCTGAACCAGCTGGAGCCCGGCGACGAGATCTATCTCTACACGCTGGACAAAGAGTTCAAGTATGTGGTGCAGGCTAAAGACCTGGTGCTGGCCGTCGGGGCCAGTGAGGCCGACCGGGCCAGGCACGCCGCCTACGTGGCCCGCACGCCGGATGAGACGTTGACATTGGTTTCCTGCTGGCCCTACGCGACCTATACTCACCGGATCTACGTCGTCGCCAAACCCGCCAAATAGCGCAGCGTTACCCTGCCCCGAACAGCTGCCCCTCTTTCAGTCGCATGAAGAGCACCGGCGTGGCCCAGTCTGGATCGCCCGCATTCCAGGCCAGGAGCCGGGCCTGGTTGAGCGCCCGATCCACGCTCCCGTGTTCTAACAAGGAGCAATAAAAATCATGGGCCAGCCGGCGGGCCAACGCCATGGAAACGCGATCCTGCATGGCAATCACCGCCGGGATGCCCAGCTGCACTAAGCGGGGAGCCAGTCCCACGAAGGGGTTGCCTCGCATTGGATCGCGGCGCGCGCTTTCGCAGGCTGCCAGGAAGACCAGCCGCAGCTGCGAGCCGGTTGAATTCAACAGCGTCGCCAGTTGCTCGTCCTTAACCGGAGCGGGGTTGCCGGCTTCATTCTCAAAGATAAGCATAGCTTGCTGGCGTTGGCGGCTGAACGTGCCGTGCCCCACGAAGTGCAGCACGTGATACCCCGCGCCCTGCGAGAGCAAGCGGATGAGTGCCTCGGTGCTGGTGACGCCATCCTGGATGCGGTAGCCCGCCTCTGCCAATTGGGCCCGCACGGCATCGGAGAGGCCGGTCCGCCCCGGCAGTAGCGTGACCTGGAGCTGCCCGCTTTGCTGGAGATCGCCCCAGGCTTCCACCAGGGTCGTGATTTCCTGCTCTACGTTCAGGGTAGCGAGGTTCAACTGGCTGAGATTGGCGGGGTTGGCGACTGCCAATAACAGCCGGATGGGCCGTTCGGCGATGGGGGACGGTTCCGGTTTTTCCAGATCAATGTAGCGCGAAAAGGGCAGCTCGGCGGAGGCTGCCACCGGCACCGCGGCTCCCTGGACCCGGTGATGTAAGCGTTCCCAGGCCAGGGCGTGCAGCTCGGCCGCGTCGTCATCCACCCAGAGCCGGAGCCGCAACCGCCCGCCGGTTTGGGTCTCTGCGCAGGTCGTCGCTTTGTCGTAGGCGCGGAGGATTGGCCCCGTGAACAAGGTGTCATACAGGATCAGGCCATATTCCTGCGGGTCGTTCTCCGCGGCTTGTAGCCGCGCTTCATCCAGTTGAAAAGCACTGTCCTCAAAATGGCTGCCGTCCTTGAGCCAGGCTTCCACCGGATAAACCTGGGTGGTCAAATCCTGGGGGCCGATGCGAATTTGCAGCTCAAAATGTGTCAGGGGCTGACCGCTTCCCGCCCCAAGACGGCCGGCGGTAGCGGGTGGGGGGACGTTGGCCGCAAACCAGCGGCGGAACAGCTCCCCGGCGACGGCGTAGCCGGTGACGCCGGCCTGGGGCACGGTCTGGATCATGCCATGAAATAGCAGCGTGTCTAAGGCGCGATCTACGGCGGCCGGGTCGCGCCACACGGCAGGGTCTCCCAGCCTCTGCCTGGCGATGGCCTCTTTGATCTGCGGCCAGGCCAGCGGCTGGCCGGCGGCCAGCACTGCATAGATGGGCTCTGCTCCCTGGGCGGCTAAGGTCTGGGCGCAGGCGTGGAACCAGCGACCGGTGGCACTCAGCTCATCCAGGCTGGCGGAGGCAATTTGTTCTATCAGTTCTGCGGTGAGCGGCTCGGCGTGAGCGGTCTGAGCCGCCAATTCTCCCAGGAAGTGGTGCAGCAGGTAGGGGTGACCGCCGGTGTAGCGCCAGATCGTTTGGCTGAGCGCCGGCTGGTCTGTGAGCGCCGGCAGCGTGGCGAGCAGGGCCTCAACGGCCTCCGCCGGTAGCACCGTGAGGTGATAGCGTTGCAGCTGATCGCGGCGGGCAAAGCGGGTCTCGGCCAGGCGGTTGTAGAGCGGTACGCCGCCGGTCAGGACAATGTCCAGCTGGCGGGTGACCGAGGTGATGTAAGTCAGGTTGGAAAAGAGCGTGACCAGATGGTTGAACAGCTCGGCGGCAAAAGGCGCTGCGGCCAGTCCGTCGGCATTATCCAACAGCAGCGCGAACCGTTTACCCTGGACTTTAGATTGCGGATTCTGGGCGATGAAGCCGAAGGCCTGCTTGAAATCCAGTAACGTGGCGCGGGGATCCTGGAACAGACGCGCCGTTTCCTCGGGCGCGATGTAGCAGATGCCCAATTGGCTGCGCATCTCCTGGAAGATCAGCTTGAAGAAGTCGGGGGGCGAAGCTAACGCGCCGACCTGCTCGGCCAGGTCAATCAGCACCGGCAACGAACGCTGGTTTACAATCAGGTCTTGTTGGATGCTGTTCAGCAACACCGTTTTGCCGCTCTGCGGCCCGCCCAATAGCGCATAGAACCGCCCGCCCTCCTGCGAGGTCAAAAAGTCGCGGCAGGTCTGTTTTAATTGCCCCAGGCGGCACTGGATCCAGGGGCGACAGAATTCTAAATCGTAGCCAGCATCCGTCATGATTGCCAACGTCCTTCCGCTGATCAAGGTGGCGCAAACTTTCGTTTGCGTCTTAGAGGGCAAACTGAAGTTGGCCCCGTTTTACTCCGCTGTTGAATTTGTCATGGCAATGCTTCTGAAGCTGCGCGGAGCCAGGCCGTGAACAAAGCCGCCAGGGTCGGCGCCGTTTCCAGGAAGGCGCGCAGGCCGGGATCATCGGTGAGCTGGCGCGCCTGATCCTCGCCGGTCAAGGTGGACCAGGTGCGCAACGTGGCTTGCTGTGCCGGAACCCACCACCGCCAGAGGTCTGCGAAGTAGTCCTCCCGTACCGGTCTGTAATCGGGTAGCGCCGCTTCAACCCTCGCCGCCGTGATCGTCACAGGTTCCGCCGGCGAACGGTCAGGTAGCTGCCGCAATAGCGCGCTGCCCAGCTGGCGCAGGAGCCGGGGATGACCGCCGGTTTCCCGGTAGAGCGCCGCCAGCCCTTCGGGGGTGAATTCCAGGCCCAACTGAATGCCTGATGTAGTCAGCAGCTCGGCACTCTCTTTCTCATCCAAAGGCCCCAACGACTGCCAGGTCGCGCCCGTCACGATGGAATCCTGCCAGGTCACGACCAGCGCCAGGCCGGGGTGTGACCCGGCTAAATGGCGCAGCCGTGTCAGGGCCTGATATGGCTCGGGGTTGGCCGCCGAAGCGCCATCCAGCAGCAGCCCAATGCGGGGGACACTGCGGGCTGGAACCGCTGACAGCAAGGCTGCCAGCCGCGTCTCAAAGGCCCCGGGCGGGGTTTCCACAAAGATGTTGTACTTCAGCCGCAGATCGCTGCTCAGGTCGGCGAGGAGCTGCTCCTGGAAAAGCGCCTCACCCTGCCAGCCGTAGGCAAGGTCGGCGTAGGCAACTACCGGGCCGGGCAACGTCTCTTTCAAGTGCCAGAGGAATGAAGTCTTCCCCACGCCCGGCAGTCCCCACAGATCCACGCAGGGAGTTTGACTCCAGGCGGTTGCCAGGGCGGCCCTGGCCGGTTGCCGGCCATAGAAGTCCAGCGGATCCACGATGGGGGTACGGATGTCGTAAAGATCGGCCTTGCCGCGCTCTTGCTGGACCAGCAGGTCCAGATCACGCAGCGCGGAGTGCTCTCGCAACGCGCTGCGGATGGTACAGGCACTCAGCAAAATCAACCGTACCTGGTTTTGCCAGGTGCGGAGCCGTTGGAGCGCCTCAAGGGTGGGGAGTTCGGTGACCACGACGAAGGCCAGCGGGACCAGTTCCGGGGCGGCCGCGCGGAGCTCGCGGCAGAGCGCTTCCACCTCGGCGGCCTGGAGCTGCCCCTCTGCCCGGACCCAGGCGTGCAGGCGGGGGTAATCCCGGTACAAGGGGCGGCGTGGGAGGAGCACAAACTTGGTCAGATGGCGGGGGAAGTCCTGGCCCACCTCAAACCCGGCCTCCTCAAAGAAGCGCGCCACCTCGGCCAACAGGCGATTTTCTTCGCGCACATTCTCAATCAGCGCTTCGCGGCCGGGTTGGAACTCCACGGCGGCCACCCGCTGCAAGCCCGGCGCGACATAGCGGAAGGTTTCGTCCTCTTCCTTCAGGAGACCCAGGTCCTGCAGGTCTTTGAGCGCTTCCACCAGTTGCGAGTGCGAGGCCGGGGCACCGAGCGCGCGCAGCTGCTCCCAGATTTCTACCAGGCTGAAGCTGGGCCGGTCCACGGTGGCGAGGATCACCTTCTCCAGCGGTTTGAGCCGATTTTGGAAGCGTGGGCTCCACAGCCGGCGCAACAGATCGGGATGGAGGGCGACCCCGGCGATCTGGGCAGGTGAAAGGTCATAAGTCCAGCGGAGATAGCCATAGCCGTAAGGTATCACCACGAGCAGGAACAGGCCGAGGAGAGCAAGCAGCCACCCGTTCAGCACGTCACCGGGCAGCCAGGGCAACCTGACTTGCCCCCGGTAAAGTGCGCCGCCGGCCGACAGCGCGAAAATCCGCTGCGGATCGTAAGGGTCGCGCACTAACGCCGCCGGCCGCTCCGCCAGCGCGCCGGCGTTGGCCCAGCGTTGACCATGGTTCAGGCTCACCAGGACGCCAAAGGTCGGAGTCAAGACTGCGCTGGGGGCAAACTCAGCGGCCACAGTGGTGGTGAGGAGGCCCACGTAGGCCACCTCCGGGTGACGGGGGTCAACGGTTAGCGTGCCGGCTGCCCCTGGATAGAGAAGCTGCCACCCGGCGCTATCCCGGCCGGCAGTTCCATACAGGCCGTATTCGGTCAGGGCGTACAATTGCGGCCCGCCTCCCTGCCACCAGCGCCGCGCGGAGTGCGCCAGGCTCTGGATATAGCGCGGCGTCTCTTCGGCCCCGGTCAGAACGTCCGAGGCCCACAGCACGGGTTGCCAGTGTTGTCCCCCGTCGCTGCTGCGGCGCAACCCCTCTCCCCACACGCTGGCATAGATGGTCTGCTCCTGGATCAGCACTGCCGGCACCAGGCCCGTCTCCGGTTTCAGGACGGAGGCGACGATCTCCTGCCGCTGGCCGGTCTCAAAGCGCCACAGGCCCTCCGGCGTCCCGGCGTATACGATGTCGCCGTCCGGGGCGGTGTGGTTTACGGCCAGCGCCAGGATGGAAATGGCTCCGGTGGGGGGTGGTTCCTCAGATTCAGGGGAGGGCGTCGCCGGCTCCGGGGTTGCCGCCGCTTTGACTGAGGCTGCGCCGAGGGGCTGCCATTGGCTCCCGTCGGTGCTGACGAAAAGCCCGGCCCCCGTCCCGGCATATAGCGTTTGCCCGTCGGAACCCACGGCTAATGTCTGAACCATCAGCCCCGGACCAGTCAGCCCCTGGCTGCGCCGTTCCCAGTGCCGACCGCCGTCCGGGCTGGCGTAGATACCGTTGCTGTCGGTGGCGACGTAGAGGGTGCCGGGAGCCGGCCCGCGCACCACTGCGGCCCGCAGCCGGAGCGGGAGGTTGGCCGGCAGCCCCAGGGCTTGCCAGGCTTCTGGCGTGCCATCCTGGCCGGTGGCATCGCGGAAGAGGCCGCTGCCCCAGGTGCCGGCGTAGAGCGCGCCGGTGCGCGGATCACGGCTCAGGGTCAGGGCGCTGTAAGGGAAAGCCGCCGGCTGCCATTCACCCTGGCCTGCTCGTTTGAAGGTTCCGCCGGAGCGCAGCCCGGCGAAGAGCGTGCCATCGGGCGTCAGCAGCAGCGACCAGACGAAAGCCTCTGGCGGCAGCCCGTCGTTCCAGGCTGACCAGTGCGCTCCGCCGTCTGAACTGCGGTAGACGCCAGCGCCCCACGTCCCGGCGTACAGGACGGCCGGCTGTGCCGGGTCCAGGACGAGGGCGTTGACCGCGCGGGCCGTTGCGCTTTCCAGGCCGACGTTTTGGGGTTGCCAGGAGAGTCCGCCGTCGTTGCTCTTGAAGATACCGGCTTGCAGCGTCGCGGCGTAGACTGTCTGGGTGTAGGTGGGGTGGATCACCAGGGCGCGCACTGAGCGGTTGGCCCCTTTCAGTGCAACCGGCTGCCAGGCCGGCCCGTCTTCGCCCATGACCTGCTTGAAGACGCCCCCTTGCGTGCCGGCAAACAGATCGGTCCCGTTATCGGCCAGGACCCGGACATATCGCCGGCTGTTGACGAGTTGCTCGCTGTCGGCCGGATCGCCGCTCCAAACGTCCATGAACTCCGGGGCCCAGGATGCTCCGCCGTCGGTGCTGGCGTAGAGGCCCTCGCCACCCCAGGTCGCCGCGTAGAGCGTGCCAGGGTGGGCGCGGCTGAGCAGGAGGTCCCGCACGTCCAGCGCATGTTCCACGCCCGTGCGCGCGCCTTCCAGGCTTTGCAACCCGGCATTCTGGGGTTGCCAGGTCAGGCCGCCGTCGGTGCTCTTGTAGACGCCTCCGGCATTGAGGCCGGCGTAGAGCGTCTCCGGTGTGGTGGAATCTACTGTTACCGCCCACACGTAGCTCCCCGCCGGCCCCGCTACCGGTTCCCAGGTGAGGTCCACCGGCCGCGTCAGCTGGTACGCGGTGACGGTCAGACCCAGCAGGAGCGCCGCCCCCAGAATCCGCCAGAGATGCCGGGGGCGTAACAGGACGGGAGATGGCCTCATCGCACTCTCAGAGGGGCCGCGCCGTGCGGCAGTCCCTTCAGGAATGGCTCAGACGACGCCGGATCCACAGGCTCCAGGTCAAGCCGCCGACGGCCAATAGCCCCAACAGGCCCAGCAGGACCGTCTGCGCCAGCGGCACCCCGGTCTGTTCGGCGATTTCCTGCCCGCAGCTGCCGCGGCCGACGTACTTTTGGGTAGTCGTCTGATATTCCCAGATAAACCCTCCTGTCCGGCACTCGTTGCAGATGTTCCAGGCTTCGTTGATTGTCGCGGCTGGATTATCCCGGCTGCCTTTGACCGCGGCCGCGTTGGTCACGGGGCCGCCAAAATAAACTTTGTTTTGGGGCGGGCAACCGGGTTCTGCCGCGACCGGTAGCGCCAGCGCCAACAGCAGTATGACCAGCCAGCCATAGAAAGCTAATTTTAGAATGCGGTTCATCGCGCCCTCCTTGATTCTAAACCCTGGCAATGCTTTTGGAATGTTGTGTTGGATGCTAAGCTTTGATTGTTCTCGGGTGCACCTCCTTGACCATAGCGTGAGCAGTTCGTATTTTTGCAGTGCCGTCGCTTTTACTTCCTTATCGTCATCGTCCTTATCGTCATCGTCACCTGTGTAGCAAGGGAATGGGGCGCTCGCTCAGGGCAGACTCCACAGTTCCTTCAAGTAGGCTTCCGCCTGAGCGTGGAGGGCGGGATCGGAAGTCAAACCTAAGGCGCGCTCAAAGGCAATCACGGCGAGGGCCGGGGAGGAGGTGCTTTTGTAGACCAGTCCCAGATAGAAGTGCGCCAGGGCATCCTGCGGATTTAATTCCACGGCTTGCTGGAAAGCCGCTTGGGCTGTGGTGAAATCCCCCTGTTCAAAGGCCACGATCCCCCATCCCACGTGAGCGGCCTCCAGGTCCGGCTTGAGCCAGAGCGCTTCCTTAAACTCTGCGACGGCCTGGTCTGGCTGGTGGAGATGGTAGTAGACCGCACCCAGATTGTGATGCGTCACGGCCAGTTTGGGGTTCAGCCGCAGCGCCTCGCGGTAGGCACGTCCGGCATTGAGCCAGTCCGCGCGGGCCAGGTAGCAATCACCAAGGTTCACGTAGACCTCCGGCGCGGCCTGAGTCAGCTCCGCGGCCCGCTGGAGCGCGGCCAGGGCCAGGTCACTTTGATTCAACGTGGCCCAAACCACGCCTAAGTTATTCTGAATCACGTCTGAATGACGATCCAGGCGAGCCGCTTGTTCCAGGGCCGCCAGGGCCTGCGCTGACGCTCCCTGTTGTTGCCAGAGGTAGCCCAGGGCGTTGTAGCTGAGCGCGTGCGCGGCATTCAGGGTCAGAGCGGTCTGGAAGCTGCGCAGGGCGCGGTCGCTGTGGCCTTGCCGGAGCTCAAGCTGGCCGCGCGCATAGGCCAGGTCGGACAGGAAGGCGCGCCCGCCTGGCGAACGGGCCAGCAGCATTAGTGCGAGCAGGCCCAGAGCCAGCCCCAGCCTCATCCAGGGCCAGGTCGCGGGGGGCGACGGCACACGCTGGACCACCGGCCGCGGCCTGCTGCCGGCGGTGGCCCGGCTGGAGACCTGAAGGACACTCGGCCGGCGGGCCTGGAGGGTGGCGGCACTGACGACGTTCTCACCCAGCGCCAAACGCTCGCCGGGGTGCAAAATCGCCACGCGGGAACGTCCGCCCGGCGTTTGGTACAGGAGCTGAATTTCACCGGTTTCTACAAGGCAGGAAAAAGGGCCGCGCACCCCGCGCCGCAGGACAATTTCGCCCGCAGCGTAAGTTTGCCGTTGCACCGGCGGTGGCATGGCATGTCCCTTTCGCTATTTTCCCTCTTGCGCGCGCGTGATGACAAAATTTACATGGCACTTACAGGGCATTACAGGGCACATTACAGGGCAAAGGAGATCATATCATCGGTGGTTGTTGATTTCGTGCCATTGTCATCTTCCGTGCTATTGTCATCAATCGTAGCCCTGACCGTTTCCAGGGTACGCAGAATGTCGGCCGGCAGGAAAACGTTCAGGTCAAACGCCGTTCGCTTAATGACCTCAATGCAGCTGAGAATGACCATGGTTTCGGGGGTGGCCTCACCATACCGGGCCGCCAGCTCTTTGAAGGTCTCCGCGGTCTTGTGCAGAATTTCGCGGCGGACGTCGGCCCGGGCTCGTTCCAGCGCCAGGGTACGCGCCATAGCGCCTTGGGCGAGCTCCGTCTGCATCACCCGGGTCCGTTCCGCGCGCCAGGCCTCAAACCAGCTATCAATGATCTTGCCCTGTAACTTTAAGTTGAGCAGGGCGACATTCAAGATTTTCACGCCAAACCGGGGCACCGAGCCGCGCAGGCTGGTCTCCAGCTGTTGGCGGACCAGCTCGCGCTGGGCCGGCTCAATCAGCTGATCCAGCGTGAAGCGGGCGAGGATGGAACGCAGCGCCCCTTCGGTGTCGCCGATGACGACGCGCTTGGGCCAGTTCATGAAGCGGTCCGGTTCGGTCCGCCAGGCGTCCCGGATCCAGGTGCAGGTGGCCGCTTTGAAGATGGCCGCTTCCAGCGCGGCCGCCGAGTCGTCCTGGGCGTCGCCTATCTGGAACTGGATGTCGGCGTCGTACTCAATCGGGATACCGTCTTGTGTGATGGCGCTGACGGAAAAGACCCATCGTTGGGGGCGCAGATCAATGACTGCCCAGACTTTCTCAAACGCTTCCAGCTCCAGGAATTTAGGCCCTGAAACGACTCTGGTCAGCTGCCCGGCCTTTTCCAGCACTACGGCGTTATACTGGTAAAGTACCAGGCCCGCTGGCCCGCCGATTTTCTGCGGCGCTGGTTTCCCGCCGGCCAGCGCTCCTTCTTTGACCATGACGAAGGGCAGAAAACTGGGCCGCCGGTCCACCCAGCGGTGAGTCAGAAATTCGGCCGCGCTTTCCTGATTGATTTCATAGAAGGCGCTGATAAAACGGATGACCAGCTGCCGGGCCAGCCAGGCGGCCAGCGGGAGGGGGGTAAACGCCACAAACAACCAGAAGAGCAACCCCGGGGGCGTTAACATCCCGCTCCAACGTTCCGGCCCGGCCAGCAGTAGCGCCAGCAGCGGCAAGAGCAATCCCAACGCCAGGAACGGCAGCCGCTTGCGCAGTAGTGCTTGTTCAAAGTCCAGGTAACGTTTGAGATTGAACATGGCTCTCCTTAAAGTCCTTCATTCAAAGTCCGTGGCTCGGGTGGGCGAGTTAGCGCCCCCGGCGCATCAGGGCGCGCAGGAAGCCATAGGGGATTTCCGGTTGGCTGGGCTCGGAGGCCTCTTTGGGCGGGATGGCACCCAAAGACTCCACCAGTTGCAACGCCAACATGTCATCTTTCACAGTGCCCGCCTGGCTCAAAATCTGGGCCAGTTCTCTGATAATATCCAGTTGCACTTCGGGCCAGACTTTCTCTAACTGGCGAGTGATCTCGGCCTCAGTCAGACCGATCTCCATCTCAATGCGCTTTTTCCATTTGGCCTGCCAGTTGGCGATCCGCTGTTGTTCCACCGATTCGGGAGGTTTGATGTTGCTGAGCCCGCCGCCCACCAGGTCAATCCCCAGGGCCGGGAGCCGCTGGCGTAGCTGGCTGCGGAAAGCGTCGGCAATCTTGACGCGCGGATCACCAGGGGTGTGGAGTTCGTTGCAGGTATACTGGACGATGAGCTCTTTTAGCACGGCGGTACCCACCGGAACGACCCGTTCGTCCCAGGGGATGGGCTGGAGCTCTTCGCTGGCGACGCCCTGCGGGTCGCGCTGCCAGCGGTGTTCTACTATCGCCTGTTGGCTGATGACTTTGAGGATGGCTTCAGGGTCGTAGGGATAAGATTGCCCCAGCTGGGGTTCATGCCCGCCGTTTTGGATGCGATGGGGCATGAAAATCAGGGTTTTAGTGACGATGCCATCCTTGGTCTCCGCCTCCACGGTGGTGATCCGCAGCTGCGGGCGCAGGTCTACGGCGGTGTGGAATTGTTCATACTGGCGCGTGAAATTCAGGCCAGGGGGCAGCAGCCGGTAGCGGTTGGCTTCATAGACCACGGCTACATGGTTGCAATCGTTGAGGATAATCCCCGGCCCGGACAGGAATTGCCCGAAGGGGTTGCCGGCCACGCGCGGTGGCGGAAAAGCCCGGTCTTTGTGGGCCTGGGTCTTCCAATCATCCACCAGGTAGAAAGGGTAGTTGGTGCCCAGCCCGAAGGTCAGCAAACTCTGGAAAATATCTCGCTGTTGGTCCGGTTGGGAGGGCAGGATGAGGCCGGCGTAGGTGTAAAGCAGGTAGAAAAAGAGTGCCAGCGCCGGCAGGGTGAGGAGGAGCAGGCCTATGCGCCCGGCTACCGCATAGCCGGCTACGCAGAACAGATAAAAGGCCAACCAGACGGCGAGGAAGGGCCAGACGCGCTTGATTTTGGCAAAGGTGGTGGTCAGCCAGGTGGTCAGACAGCCGACGCCGAGGGCCGCCAGCACGATCAGCAGGCCGCTCTGCGAGATCCCCAGCCAGCCTAAGCCAATGCCGAGGAGCACCGTGAAGGTGGGGATGGGCAGGATCCAGCTGTCGGTGAGCAGCCAGGCCCCCATGCGGCCGTTGAAGAAATAGCCGATCAAGGCACTCAAGACCAGGGTCCAGAGAGAGATCTCCATGACCAGTAGGGTCATCCCTACATAGTTAAAGGGGAGCCAATTGGTAGCCGGGATTTGGTGGAGGGGGAAAATGTCCCAGAGCTGCCAGGCTAATACCATGACTACCAGAAGCCCGACCAACGGCAGGATCGTGTACTCGGCCAGTGCCAGCGCGCCGCGCCACTTCTCCAATCTGAATCCCAGGATTAAGACCAATCCCAACGCCAGAACCAGCTCCACAAGCAGGACAAAGCCCATACCGGTGATCCTTTCTGTCAGAATGACGATTGGAAAGCCACTTTACTCCGTGAATGTTCTGACAACTTGATTATATGAGTGTTTATGAAAAAGTGCAATGACATGCCCACCTCAATAGCCCGCCGCGGCCGACAAAAAACCGCCCGGCAGAGAGCTGGCCGGGCGGTGGTGTTGGGGCGTCTATGCCCTTGAAAATAACGCGCTGAGTTTGTAGTCAGGCGCTTGAGCGCCGTCCAACGCGCTAAAGCGCCTCACTACCAGCGTTCATGTTACGAGCGTCTGACTGCCAGGAGCAGCGGTTGACCTTCCACGGTGTCTTCCAACGTGGCATCGCCAACGGGGGCCTCCACGGCCTCTAAAGCGTCGGCCAGGACTTCCCCGGCGATGGTGGCGCGGAAGGCGGTGATGGCTTCGGCCAGGGACCCGGCGGCCCGGTACTGGACGACGATGCGGTCGGTGAGGGCGTAATCAGCCTCCTTGCGCAGGTCCTGCACCCGGCGGATGACCTCGCGCGCCAGTCCCTCGGCGAGCAACTCCGGCGTGAGCGTGGTATCCAGCGCGACGACGATGCCCCCTTCGCCGGCCACGCCATACCCGGCGCGCGGCTGGCTCTGGATGAGCACCTCGTCGGGCATGAGAACCGCCTCACTGCCATCGGCCAGGGTTAGCGTGAGCGGCTCGCCCGCGTGCAGTTGGGCCACGGCGGCGGTGGCGTCCACCGCTTCCAGTGCCTTGCGCACCAGCGGGAAGCGCGCGCCGAATTTCGGCCCTAAGGTCTTGTTCACCGGCAACAGGCGGTAGGTGACCAGCTCGCTTTCGCGCTCCACAAAGGCGACCTCTTTGACGTTCAGCTCATCGGCCAGCAGGTCCAGCAGCTGCGCCAGTTCGGCCCGGCGGCGCGGGTCGGCGGCAATCAACGCGCGTGCGAGCGGCTGGCGCACCTTGAGGTTTTGCGTGGCGCGCACCGAGTGGCCCAACGCGGCGGCTTGCCGGACGGCGGCCATCGTCGCCACCAGCTCTTGCTCCTCGGCGGTCAGCGGGGCGGCGGTGGGCCAATCGCAGTGGTGGACACTGGCGGGCGCGCTCTCATCCACGGCCCGCACCAGATTCTGGTACATCGCCTCGGTGACGAAGGGAATGACCGGCGCCAGCAGCTTGGTGAAAGTCACCAGGACGGTGTAAAGCGTCCGGTAAGCAGCCTCTTTGTCGGCGTCGGCGGCGGCATCCAGCCCGCGTTTGAGCCAGAAACGGCGGCGGCTGCGGCGGACATACCAGTTGCTCAGGTCATCTAAGAAGGCCTCGGCGGGCGTGGCGATATCCAGTGGGATGTAGGCTTCGTAGCCGGCCGTCATGGCCGCGACGGTCTCCTTAAGGCGGGCGAGAATCCACTTATCTAACAGATTGCGTAGGGCGACTGGCGAATTTTCGGTCTCCACTTGCCATTCACCATTCGCCATTCGCCATTCGCCATTCGCCATTTGCCATTCGGCCGGCGGTTGCCAATCATCTGTGCGGGCATAGTTCACCAGGAACGCATAGACATTCCACAGCGGGATGAGGAAGCGGCGGCGGGTTTCATCGGCTTTGGTGTAGCCAAAGAGCAGGTTGGCATCCAGTTTCTGGTTGAGATAGAGCCAGCGCATGGTATCCACGCCCATCTTTTCGGCGGCGTCGTCAAACCAGATGGCGTTCCCCCAGGATTTGTGCATGGGACGGCCATCCTCGGCCAGCAGCGTGGCGTAGCCGTGGATGATTTGGGTCGGCGCGCGCCGCTCAAAGACGGTGCTCATGGTGATCAGGCTGTAAAACCAGTTGCGGAACTGGCCAGGGAACGATTCGCTGATCCACGCCGCCGGGAACCACTGCGCCCAGAAGTCGCGGTTGGTGCGATATTGGAGCGTGGAGTAGGCGACCGAGCCGGCATCCAGCCAGGGGTTGCCGACATCGGGGATGCGGGACATCACGCCGCCGCAGCGGGGACAGGCGATTTTCACCGCGTCCACGTAGGGGCGGTGGGGCGTGTGCCCGGCAAACTCCTCCCAGCCGGCGATGGCGCGGGCGTGGAGTTCATCTTCGTCGCCGATGACCTCGTGGTGGCCGCAGGCGCATTCCCAGATCGGCAGGGCCAGCCCCCAGTACCGTTTCTTGGAGATCATCCAGTCGGACATGTTGCGCAGCCAGTCCAGCTCGCGCTCGTAGCCGAATTCGGGGATCCAGCGGATCTCATCGGCCACATCCATGATCTGGTAGCGCAGGCTGCGCTCTTTCTCCTCCGGCGTGACTTCGGCGCGCGGCTTGTCGTAGAGCGGCCCCATGCTGATAAACCACTCATCCACCAGGCGGAAGACCAGCGGTGAGGCGCAGCGCCAGCAGACCGGGTAGCGGTGTGTGTAAGCATCCACCCGGTAGAGCAGGCCCTTGTCTTCCAGTGCGTGGAAGATGTCGTGGGCAACCTCGTGGACGTCGCGCCCGGCCAGCCAGCCGAACTCCGGCAGGAAGAGCCCCTCTTCCGTTAGCGGGGCCAGCGCCGCCAGCCCAAATTCCTTCCCCAACTGGAAGTCCTCCGCACCGCAGCCGGGAGCGATGTGGACGATGCCGGTCCCTTCTTCCTCGCCGACGGCGTCCCAGGGGATGACGCGATGCTGGGCCGGGACGCCGGCCTGCTGCGCGGCGGGCAGGTCGTCAAAGGGGCCGCTGTAAGTCCAGCCGACCAGGTCCGCGCCCTTGAGCCGGGCCACAATCTCATACTTGCCCTTCAACACGCGGGGCAGCGTCCCCTCGGAAAGGTAGTAGGTCCAGCCATCGGCGGCCCGGACCTGGACGTAGGTCAGCGCCGGCCCGACGGCGGCGGCGACGTTGCTGGTCAGCGTCCACGGCGTGGTTGTCCAGACGAGCAGCGCCTCGCGCTCACGCCCCCGCAGCGGGAAGCGCAGCACGACCGAGTCATGCGTCAACTCCTGGTAGCCCTCGGTGACGATCTCGTGCTGGCTGAGGCCGGTGGCGCAACGGGAGCACCAGGGCATCACGTCGCGCCCTTTGTAGAGCCATCCTTTTTGCCAGACCTTTTTGAGGAAAGACCAGATGGTGTAGTTGTTCTCGGTGGAAAAGGTGAAATAAGAGCCGCCGAGTTCCGGCAGGCCCAGCCGGCCGACGACCTGTTCCACGGTGCCGGTGACGGGGCCAGCTGGCCCGGCAACGGTTACCTGCTGCTGAGGGTCTTCCTGTAACTTGTCGGCGAGCCAGCGGAGCGTGGCGGGGTCGTTCCAGTCCATCCAGTAGCCCAGGCGGATGGATTGCTCGGTCTGGCGGGCGGCCTGGCGCAGGACGCGGGCCTTGCAATCCAGCACAAAACGGGCCAGCCCGTGGGCTTCAATCTCCCGCTTGGTCTTAAACCCCTTTTCCTTCTCCACTTCCACTTCTACCCAGAGGCCCTGGCAATCAAAGCCGTTTTGGTAGCGGAGCTGGTAGCCGCGCATCGCCCAAAAACGCTGCCAGAGGTCCTTGTAGGAACGGCCCCAGCCGTGATGGACACCCATGGGGTTGTTGGCGGTGATAGGGCCGTCAATGAAGGACCAGTGCGGTGCTGCGCGACGCAGCGCGCGTAGCGTCTCAAACGCGCGCGTCGTTCGCCAGAAGTCCAGCATGGCGTGCTCCTGGGCCACGAAATCTACTTGATTGCTGACAGGTTTGAACATTTTTCCTCCTTAAAACTTCCCCCCAGGGATGTCTTTTCACGCTTGTCAAAAACCTGAATTTGGGCTATGATGCTTGAAAGAGAGGTGGGAGATGAGCGAATTAGTGTTGATCTTTCAAGGTATAGATTTGGTCATCCCTCGCGATAGTTTGCTGCGGTTAGGATTGCAACCTGGCGATCCCTTGATTATCAAACCCGAGCCGGCCGCGGCTGTTCCTGACCGGCTGGACGAGGTTCTAGAGCAGCTTTATGGCAGTTGGGGACCAGAGGATGAAGCTGCTTTTGATCAACAACGCGAAGCCATGTGGGCAACATGGAAACCACGTTCGTGGTAGTTGACACCGACATTGTGGTTGATTTTCTGCGGCGACGTACCGGGTTATTGCGTCAGATCAAAGGACAGGCTTCACTGGCGCTGTCTGCGGTGACAGTGTATGAACTACTCAGTGTTCCTACTTTGTCTGAACGGCAGTATGCCCTTTTAAATGACCTGTTCAGCCAGGTGAGCATTTTGGCTTTTGATTCCCGCAGTGCCATGTTTGCAGCTCAAGTTTATCGCTATTTTCTCTACCGTACATTAGCCAATGACTCCCTGAATTGCAGGTGAAATGTAGGCTCAAAGTCGAGATTGCGTTTCAGGGCGTAGTGAATCCAATCCAAGCCGAGACGAAAAAGGCTCTTGTCCTGCCG